>Ga0181350_1000571_pt1 | contig 10909 bp, 13 predicted proteins | sample Su13VDMM110DCMD_FD_130105 | JGI IMG/M metagenome (GOLD analysis project Ga0181350, IMG submission 130105) | Freshwater viral communities from Lake Michigan, USA - Su13.VD.MM110.DCM.D | ecosystem: Environmental > Aquatic > Freshwater > Lake | place: USA: Michigan | collected 2013-07-16
CTGGCGCGTATGGACTCTAACCCCGAGGAGTTCGGGGATAACGGGCGCTGGGAGGGGCTGATTATCAAATACAGGTCATACCTGCCGGTGCAGGACCGCACGGCGATGGAGGATAAGATCAACTCCCTGCGTCTGGATAGCTTCCACAAGGATGTGATGAGCAAACTGCTGGCGGAGCCTAGTGAAACGGTGGTCGTAACGGATAACCGATATATCTACCAAGGCTCTTCCACCATTCCCGTTGGGAAAGTGTCCGCCATCCCGCTTACTACCGGCGTCGCCACCGTTAACGCTTCCAACATCAACCTCTCCGAAGGCAGCATCAAAAGTATAGCCGCCCAACTGCAGCAGTATGCTGCGAACACGTGGAAGCCCTGATGGACGTAGTAGCCGCCCTTCGCCGTTTTCTGTGCCCTTCCGAGGGTAACAGTGCGCTGGCTGGTAGGCGCTACTGTCCTGAACATCCTGCGGCTGGAGCTATCACTGTATTCCCACAAGGAGAGGAAGCCTACCAACTGTGCACGGAATGCCTTAAGATACAGGCAGCAGAGGCAAGGAAGAGGGTTGGTCGGTGAGTATGCACCCCGCAGTGGAGCTCCTGCTTAAGCGCATGGACTCCAGACCGACAGAGTATGACCACCCGGGGAAGTGGACGTGGGCTTTGTCCCATGTGCTGAACATCGCCACCATAGAGGAAGGCGCGCTTATCCGTGCTAAGCTGCGTAAACTGGCTGGCGACGAGGTGCACGCCGTATTGATGCAGGAACTACTAGAATGACCGCGTGGTCCTACAGCAGCATCAAGACCTTCGCGCAGTGCCCTAAGAAATACTACCATCTCAAGGTAGCCAAGGACGTGACGGACAAGCCCAACGCCGCTGCGTTATACGGCGAACAGGCGCACAAGGCTGCTGAAGACTACGTGGCCAAGGGCACGCCTATCGAGCCCAAGTTTCATCCCATGAAGGCCGTGGCCGAGGTTCTGAACGCCATGCCCGGGGAGAAGTTCCCTGAAATGCGGATGGGCATCAAGAAGGTAGACGGCGGCTACGAGCCTTCTTCGTTTACTGCATCGGACGTGTGGTGGCGGGGCATCGCCGACCTTGTCATCATCAACGGTGAACAGGCCAAGCTGGTGGACTACAAGACCGGCAAGAACGCCAAATACGCCGACGTGAAACAGCTGGACCTCATGGCTGGTGCCCTGTTCGTGCTGAGACCGGAACTGAAGGTGGTCAAGTCTGCACTGGCCTTCGTTGTGTCCAACGACTTTATCAGCAAGGACCACACTGCCGACCTTCGGGATAGCTACCTGAGTGTGTTTGACAAAGACCTCGACGCGCTGGAAACGGCACACCAAAGTGGTGTATGGAACCCTATCTCGGGTCCGCTGTGCGGGTGGTGTCCCGTGACCAGCTGCCCTCACTATAAGGAGCGATATTGATGGAAGAGATTAGCGAAGAGCAGCAAGCCGCTATGGCCCTTAAGCTCATGGACAACGTGAAACAGCTTATCATCGACACGGTGGTGGAAGCTATGGCTTCACAGGGGTTTCTGCGCGCACAACTGGACTACATAGTGAATCTTCACTTGAACAACACCAACAGCGGCAGCGCCCTGCAAATGGCGGTGAAAAAGATCGTCAGCGACCAGATGGGTAAATATTGATGCCCTACAAGGACAAGAACGACCGCGACTATAAGGGCGAGCAGCAATACGACGGTCGCCCCGACGTGAAAAAGAAACGCGCCCTGCGTAACGCGGCCCGCCGCACCATGGAAAAGGCTGGCAAAGTCAAAAAAGGTGACGGCAAGGACGTTGACCATGTGGTAGAACTGTCGCGTGGCGGGACCAACAACAAGGGCAACCTCAAGGCTGTGCCCGCTGCGGCCAACCGGTCCTTCAAGCGCAACAAGGACCACTCCAGAAAATAAGCGTACCCGGGCTGTCGGGTTAAGTTTCAATATAGAAACGCGAGCATATGCAGATCGTAGAGAACAAGGTCTTGGTCGTATCGACCAAGCAGCCGCACCTCATTACTGAGGTTATACCCAAGAGCAAGGTCATAAACCGGGACAAGGACGACTACGAAGTCGCTGTCCACTGGGGCCTTACTGAAGCCCAAGCCCTGACCAGCCTGAAGTTCCCGGCCCCGTCGCCCATGTCGCGGGACTATAAGTGGACTGGCAAGCTCAAGCCATTTTCGCACCAGAAGGAAACTGCAAACTTTCTGACGCTGAACCAGAAGGCCCTGTGCCTTAGCCAAGCGGGCACGGGAAAGACCGCCTCTGTCATCTGGGCTGCCGACTATCTCATGAAGATGGGCAAGGTGAAGCGCGTGCTGGTGGTCTGCCCGCTGTCGATCATGAAGTCCGCATGGCAGGAAGACCTGTTCAAGTTTGCCATGCACCGTAGTTGTGCAGTGGCGCACGGGTCGGCGACAGCCCGGTCCAAGGTCATCAAGAGCGGAGCCGAGTTCGTTATCATCAACTATGACGGGCTGGAGGTGGTCAAGCAGGAGATCATGGACGGGGGCTTTGACCTTGTCGTTGCTGACGAGGCTACCGCCTTGAAGAACCCCATGACCCGCAGGTGGAAGATGTTCAAGGCGGTGTCGGCTAGCTCACCGTGGCTCTGGCTGCTGACGGGCACACCGGCTGCGCAGTCTCCTGTAGATGCGTTCGGCCTAGCCAAGCTGGTCAACCCGAGCATGGCGTCGATGTACTTCGGCCAGTTCCGCGACAAGGTCATGTACAAGCTGTCGCAGTTCACGTGGGCACCGCGACCGGACTCCAAGGAGATCGTGCACCAAGCCCTGCAGCCAGCCATCCGGTTCGAGAAGAAGGACTGTCTGGACCTGCCAGAGGTCATGCACGTCGACCGCCACGTGCCGCTTACTGCACAACAGAAAAAATACTACGAAGCCCTGCGCACCTCGATGCGGGTAAGCGCTGCTGGCGAGACCATCACGGCAGTAAACGCGGCGGTGAAGCTGAACAAGCTGCTGCAGATATCCTGCGGGTCTGTGTATGACGACACCAGCGGCGTGATTGAGTTCGACGTCAGCAACCGCATCAACGTGGTGCTGGAGGTAATCGAAGAAGCATCCAACAAGGTGCTTATCTTCGTGCCGTTTACCCACACCATAGAACTGCTACAGAAAACTCTGGACAAACATAAGATCACCAACGCAGTGCTTAGCGGCAGCGTGTCGCTGAACAAGCGCAGCGAAGCGGTGAAGGCCTTTCAGGAAACACCGGACCCCCGTGTCCTCATCATCCAGCCGCAAGCGGCGGCGCACGGTCTAACCCTGACGGCAGCGGACACCATCATCTGGTATGCGCCAGTGACCAGCGTGGAAACCTACCTACAAGCCAACGCCCGCAACGACAGGCCCGGGCAGCGCAACCCCATGACGGTTGTGCATATCACCGGCAGCGAGGTGGAGACCAAAATCTACAGCATGCTGCGCAGCAAGGTGTCCAACCACACCAAACTGGTTGACCTCTACCGCAATGAAATAGACAGTTGACTATGTCTAAAACCCTCCGTATTGTGAGGGCATAAAGGAGCACCACATGACAAAACTTTCCAGAGAACAGGTGGACAGCATCACTGTTTTCATCGACGCCCGCATCGAGGAGTTTATGACTCGCACCTCCAGCGGCCCCCACGTGTCGTTTAACAGGGAACACGCCCGGCTAGCTAAGGACGACCTCTACAGGATGCTGTGCCGTGACTGACACACCGAAGCTGGACGAACTCGTCGCGGAATATCTCGTTCTGCGCAACGCCATCCAAGAAAAGGAAGTCGCCCACAAGGAGGAGATCGCCTCCCTCAAGGAACCTTTCGACCGCATCAGCATGCAGATACTGGAGCGGTGCAACGAACAGAACGCGGACAGCATCCGTACCCCGGCAGGCACCATCAGCCGCAGGGTGACCACGCGCTACTGGACCACGGACTGGGAGACGATGTACGACTTTATCAACAAGAACGCTGCGCCCTTCCTGCTGGAGCAGCGCATTCACAACACCAACATGCGGCAGTTCATCCAAGATAACCCGGATGCCTACCCGGCAGGGCTGCAAGCCGACAACCGCTACACCATTCAAGTTCGTCGCCCGACGAACGCTTAGGGAAATACCTATGACCAACCTCACCATCTTCAAAGACAGCAACGCTGTTTCCACTGGCCGGGGCCGCGAGAGTGCGCTTAGCCAAACTCTCAACAGTGGTGGTGGCACCTACCGCCGCATCCAGACCAGCAACACCGGCACGTTCAAGCGGCTGGTGAACGGCGAACAGATCGGCAACGCCAAGCGGGGTGACCTCGACGTCGTTATCGTCGGTGCGCTGCCCAAGGTGTCGCGCCTGTTCTACTCCGGCACGTATGACCCCAACGCAGAAGCCGAAGCGCCCGTCTGCTGGTCCAACCTTGGCGACGTGCCGGACCCGAAAGCTTCTGAACCACAAGCAAAATCGTGCGCTGTGTGCCCGAAGAACATCAAGGGTTCCGGCGCTATGAACACCCGCGCTTGCCGCTATCAGCGGCGTCTGGCTGTGCTTCTGGCCGGGGACGACAGCGGTGACATCTATCAGATCAACATCCCGTCCAAGTCGCTGTTCGGCAAGGGTGTCGGCAACGTGCATCCGTTCGAGAGCTACGTCAGCTACCTGCGCGCGCACAACGAAATGGTGGACACGGTAGTAACCAACGTCAGCTACGACCCGGAGGCAGCCAACATGGAGTTGCGCTTCACGCCGTTGCGTGGGCTTAACGACGACGAGTATTCGCTTGTTGTGCAGTCACAGGCCCAGCCTGAAGCTACGAACTACACCAAGATCACGCTGTTCGAGAAGAAGGGGGCGGAAGCTGCAGCCGAGGCTGAGGCTGAGCCCGAACCTGCAGCCAAGCCGGTGGTGAAGTCGTACGCTGAGCCGGACGACGAGGAAGAAGTCGTGGCCGAAGTGGCTGAGCCTACCAAGCGGGCCAGCACCAAACAACAAACCACCGAACGCCCTGACCCTGCTTCCTTGGCAGCCAAGGTGTCCGACCTCTGGGGAGACGAATAAACATGCCCGTAGGCTACAGTGTCCAAACCCTGAAAGATAACGCGGCTGCGGACGCTGGACGCCTTGGCGTGCGGTTGGGACGCCTGTGTATTGACAAGAATATCTCGGTCGCCGAGGTTGCCGAAGCAATGCAGGTGTCCCGCCAGACGGTGTACAACTGGTTCCGTGGTACGAAGTCCCCCTGCGCGGGGGACCGGGCTGAAATGGTCGAAGCCTACATCGCCCGCATCAGCCATTAGCGACAGCTACCTAGTTTAATGAATGGTGACTAACGGCCCCTCCGGGGGCATAGCTTTCTGCTGCCTGAAACCCGGACCCCATGGAACCTTTTGACCTCATAAACGCTATTCATCCCCCCGGCGGGTGTTTCGCTTTGTGCGGCATCGACGCCTCCGGCAGGGTAAAGCACCATTGGGTCGAAGCTGCTGCAGATATGCAGGAGCAGCTGGAAAAGTGGCTGCCCGACCATGACCTCTACTTCTCCATGTCCAACTTTGAAGGGCCGGGGAAGCGCACAAAAGACCGGGTCTCTAGCGTCAAGGCGTTCTGGCTGGACCTAGACTGCGGGCCAGAAAAAGGCGCTGCCACGGCAAACGGCACACCCAAGGGCTACCTGACAAAGCGGCTGGCCGCAGAGGCGCTGGAGAAGTTCCGTGCCGAGCTAGGTCTGCCCATGCCTACGCTGGTGGACACAGGTGGCGGCATCCACGTGCACTGGGTGTTGGAAGAAGCCGTGTCCCGCGAGCAGTGGGAAGAAACCGCCGCCAAGTTCAAGGCGCTCTGCGTAGAACGCAAGCTGTATGTAGACCCGGCAGTGTTCGAAGTGTCCCGCATCATGCGCGTGCCGGGGACGTTCAACTACAAAAAGGACGCGCCGCGCCCGACCGTGCTGAAGGTGGTGGGGCCAACGACAACCTACGAAGCCTTCTGCGCTCTGCTGGGAACCAAGCCAGCGCAGCCGGTGCAACGGGCGCAGTCAGCGAAATCATCGAACGTCGTACCGCTGTTTGGGGTTAGCCGCTCGTCCACGCTAGACGCTACGTTTGACGAGCATAAAGACTTCCCGAACTCCAGCTTTGCCAAGATAGCCGCGCAATGCAGGCAGCTACAGAAGTGTGTAGATAACGCAGCGACCCTTGAAGAACCCATGTGGCGGGCGGCGCTTAGCATAGCGACCCTGTGCGTGGACCGGGAAGAAGCCCTCGCCGCTGTGTCTGCGGAGCACAAGGACTACGACCCAGCGAGGACGGAGCGGAAGGCCAGAGAGACCAAAGGCGCGTACTCTTGCAAGGTGATCGAGGGCCTGAACCCCGGCGGCTGCGACGGGTGCCCGTTAAAAGGCAAGCCCGGCACCCCACTGCGGCTAGGCGTGGTGGGAGTAGAAGCCAAGGACGAGGACGGGGACGAGGAGCTGGACGCAGATGCGCCAGCAGAGAAAGGTGGCCCGCTACCGCACAGCTACTTCAAGGGTGAAGACGGGTCGCTGTGGCGCAGGGTCGGGGACGAGCAAGCAGACGTGAAGGTCTGCGAGATCATGCTGTATGTAGTGAGGCGCATGCACGACCCCGAGAAGGGGTATGTGACTGTATTTCGCTTGGTAACACCACTAGATGGCACCCGTGAGTTCTTCCTGCCGAACCGGGTCATCGTGGAAAAGGCAGAGCTACGCAAGGGGCTGGCTGCCGAAGGCATCATGGGCAGCGACAAGCAGTCCATAGAACTTGCCATGTACATAAACATCTGCATCAACAACCTCCAAAAACGCAAGAAGGCTGATAACATGAGAACGCAGTTTGGCTGGGCCGACGACGACACGAAGTTCATCATCGGAGACCGGGAGTACGCCCCCGGTGCAGTGAGCGCCAGCGTCCCTTCCGCCGCTACAGAACAACTTGCAGAGCGCATGCGCGTTAACGGCACGCTGGACGATTGGCGCGAAGTGTTTGACCTCTATGCAGCACCAGGGCTGGAGCCCCACGCTTTCGGCGCACTGACGGCCTTCGGTGCACCCCTGTTCAAGTTCTCTGGGCAGTCAGGCCTTATCATCAACGTAGTGCATCCAAACTCCGGCACGGGCAAGACCACCATCCTGCAGATGTGCAACAGCGTTTATGGTCACCCACAGGAACTGTGCGGTCGAAGCGACGACACGGCAAACGCACGGGTGCAGCGGCTTGGCACCTGCAAAAACCTGCCTTTTGTGGTCGATGAGATGACCAACATGGAGGCCAAAGAGTTTTCTAACCTTGCCTACGCCATGACGCAGGGTAAGGGGAAGGACCGGATGCGTCAGCACAGCAACTCGCTGCGCCGGAATGACACGACGTGGCAGACAATCTCCCTGTGCAGTTCCAACGCGTCGTTCCGGGAAAAGCTGCTGGCCTTGAAAGCTTCCCCTGACGGCGAGCTTATGCGCCTGTTCGAGTACAACATTGAGTACACGCACGCGCTGGAACCCGAGTACGCCCGGAAAATGTTCGACCACCAGCTGCTTGAAAACTACGGGTGCGCGGGAGACATCTATGCGAACTGGCTGGTCAACAACCACGACGAGGCCAAGCGTATCTGGCTGGAAGTCGAGGCCAAGCTGATAGCCAAGATCGGCCTTATCCCGAAGGAGCGTTTCCGCACAGGTGGGGCGGTGTCTAACCTTGCCGGAGGTGTGATTGCCAAAAGGCTGGGTCTGTGTTCGTACGACCTCAAGGCCATCTTCAACTGGGTTGTGGCCGAACTGCTCCGCATGCGGGATGACGCTTCAGCGATAGCGGGGAACGCATCTTCCTCGTCCGTCGTCGGCGACTTCATCAACCTGAACACCCAGAACATCCTCGTGGTCAACGCCAAGAAGGACAAACAGTCTGGCATGCAGTCCATGCCTAAACAGGAGCCCAAGGGCGAACTGCGGGTAAGGTTCGAGCCCGACACCAGCAGGGTGTTTATCGTGTCCAAGACGTTCATGGACTACTGCACCAGCAAGCAGCTGCCATACCGCGACCTGATAGCGGAGATGAAGTCCACCGGGCTGCTACTGAACAGCGGAGCCAAGCGCATGTCAGCGGGCATGAAGCTGTCTGGACCCCCGGTCTACGCCATGGAGCTGGACTTTAACCATGCGGCGTTCGAAGGCGCGGAACCCCTCATCGAAGCAATGGGTGGGGAGGAGGAAGATGGTGGTCCTGCACTGGCCGAAACTGTTTGAGGGTATGGTTAGCGCAGATGGCAAGAGAGCTAGAAACGGCTGGGGGTACGGTTGGCGTATCGGCAGAGTAGACGGCAGCGGTTATGGCAGTGGCTATAACAGTGGCCACGGCAGTGGCTATGGCAGCGGCAGAGGCTACGGCGGCGGAGAGAGTAAATGACAGTCCTGCACTGGCCGAAACTGTTTGAGGGTATGGTCTGCCTCGACGGAGAGGACGCGTGGAGTGGCTGGGGTGTAGGATACGGGTATAGCTTCAGCGGCGGGGGTAATGGCGGGGGTAGCAGTTACGGAAAAGGTTGCGGCACCAACAACTCCAGCTGCACAGGTTCCGGTTGGGGGTGCGGTTACGACGGTAACAGTTGCGGTGATGGAGGTAGTAAATAGACGTGGAGCTAGAAGGCGTAGAGTATCGGGTTAACTGGGACGCCTTCGATCCGGGCACTTCTATATTTCTGCCTTGTCTTAACTGTGCAGAAGCACGCAAGCAGATGGCGAAAACCATGCGCAAACTAGGCTTCCGCACCATTGACAAAATCTCGATAGAAGACGGCGTTCGGGGTTTACGTATCTGGCGCACATGATATGTTGCGCGGGCGATGTGGGGTTGCTCCCCCCACCTTCGTCGTTGTGTTGTCTGACCCCCCGCTGCTCCCTCGGCGGGGGGTTTTTCTATGTTTAGCGGTCGCCTTCGTAGGTAGGTGCCAGTCGCGCTTCTTCGTCCCGCAGCATCATGCCGCGATAGGTGCGCTCGTCGGAGCTTTCTTGACGTTCAAGCGACGTCATCAAGGTCTTCTCGTCGATGAAGTACGGAGTGCCCGGAGGGTAACGCATGTTGTGGCGCTCGATAGCAGCGATGGCCCTGTCCAGTTGCCCCGGCTGCGCGTTAGCATCCATAAGCACGCGGTAGAGGTTACCCATGACACGGGTCTTGGCCCTACCGGCCTCGGTGCGGGCACCTTGGAATGCGAAGGACTCCTTGCGGAAGTCAGACACCTTCATAGGCACAAAGCCCAGTGTCTGTGACACAATGTCCGCCATGTTCAGTTCCCCCGGCTCGATGCTGGTGTCGCCAGTGGTGGGGCTTTCGATACCTTCTTTGTTGATGCGATAGGCGTTTATCCCGCCGCGCAGGAAGGCTGGTGCGATCTTAGCAGCGCCGCGCAGAACCCTGCCTTCCGAGAAATCGCCATAGGCGTCAGCCACGGACATGGCCATGGACAGCGGCGGTATGTTGGCTGCGGCAGTGTTGAGGATGTTTTCGCTAGGCGTCTCGCCCGGCTTCCCGTCGCGCCACCACATATTGCTGTTAGACAAACGTGATGCAAAGTCCGCACCGGTCAGTTCAGAGATGACGCCGTTCTCGACGATGTCGCCCATGCCGGTGCCGTAGGTTTCCGGCAGCCACTTCCTGCGGAACCAAGCTTCGAAGTTGTCCAGCGGGTTAACAAGCGGGTCCTCTGCGCGGATGGCTTCCTTCTCCTCGTCGTCCAGCGCGGCTTTCATAGCTATGCCGAACGTAGAACCGATGATGCCAAACACCATAGTGCCCGGGACGCCGCCAAGAAGCGCGCCCATAGTGGTGATGCCAGCTAACTGCTTGATAGCCATCATACGTTCCGCATGCCGCTTTGCGGAATACGGGTTTCCGTCCGGCAGCGAAGGGAGGATTTTAGCTATGGAGTCTACGTACAACGACGTCATAGCAATGGCGTATTGCTTGAAGGCCATCAGGGACCGAATGGCTGAGTGCTTCATGAACGCCGGGCGTTCAATGTCCAGATAGCTACCCATGGACTTGTTCACGTTAGTGACCGCTGCGTTCACTGACGCTTCAAAGTTTCCCGTCTTCGCGTAGTGCAGGTCGAAGGCCGTCATATAGGCAACTTCGCGGGTGACCAGCTCAGAGGAAGTGTACACCGCGCTAAGCGCGCCAGTTACAACTTCGTTGGTTTTAAGGAAGAAGTTCTTGACGTACTCACCTTTGGTCCTCGCCTTTGTTGGGGTAGCCGCAGAGCTGGTGACTACGTCGACCATGGTCTCGAACACTGCGCGCCCCGCACCGGCAAGGTAGGCTTTCCTGAACAGCGGGTCGTTCTTGAAGCTGTCCGAGTTGCGCATGGACGACATCGACAGAACCGTTTCACCGAGCGCGTTGGTTTCGGTAACTCCCAGTGTTTTGGCGAAGTTAAGGTATTTGGTGAAAGCCGCCGTGGTTTTGCCGTAGCCGTATTCCGCGCCGAGGATAGGCACCACAACGCCCGGCAGGGACACCCACTGCGCTGCAGCGGTAGCGGGCGCGGTCAGGAAGTAGAAGAACATAGCCCGGTTGATGCTGTTGAAAACGTTGGGCTCGTTCTGGGCCGCGTAGTCCTGAACCAGCCGGTTCTCCATCTCGTCAACGAACATGCGGTATCTGGATTGGTCGTCAGGCGCGTGCTGTTCCTCGATGTCGTCGCGAAGCTTCTCGATCTGGTTTGCGATCTTGTGATCGTATTCAGCAGAAGAAAGCAGGCTAGCGTACTGCATGGCGGAGTCAGCAAACACACGCGGTATGTCTAGGCTAAAGCCCGCGACAAGTTCCTTAGTTTCAGCGAAGTTTTTCTGCAGGCTGTTAGCTGAGCTACTCATCAACCA
>Ga0181350_1000573_pt1 | contig 10890 bp, 24 predicted proteins | sample Su13VDMM110DCMD_FD_130105 | JGI IMG/M metagenome (GOLD analysis project Ga0181350, IMG submission 130105) | Freshwater viral communities from Lake Michigan, USA - Su13.VD.MM110.DCM.D | ecosystem: Environmental > Aquatic > Freshwater > Lake | place: USA: Michigan | collected 2013-07-16
AATTCCGGCGCGCTGAACCTCGCGCAGCTTGGCGTCCAATTCGGAAACAGAGGGCGGCGGAATCGGAATGTGACCGCACACCGGACAGGCCCGCAGCTTCGGTTGACGCATGGCGCCGCACTTGCTGCACTTGACCGGCTCGCGGACCTTCTCTTTTTCTTCCTCGCGCTTTTTCTTCGCAGCCTGCGAACCGTCATCCATTTCGTCATAGTGAATATCGTATGGGTGGCCAAGCGATTGATTGCCCGCGCAGTCCAAAAGCAGGCAATCCTCCTGACCAGGGTGAAGGCGCATTCCACGGCCAACACCTTGAACCCAAAGCATTTGTGACTTTGTTTTCCGGGCAAACAGGACGCAACTAACGAACGTCCAGTCAAGGCCAGCGATCAGGCATCCGACCGAAACGCACACCTTGGCTACGCCCTCGGCCATCCGTCTACCGATTGCTTGGCGCTCGCCAGCGTCAGTGTTGGCGTCGATATACTCGCACGGGACTCCCACCTCCATGAAGCGGGCTTGCATGTCCTGCGCGTGCGCCCGGTCAACGCAGAACGCGATAGTCGGGCGGTCCTGCGCGTGTTCCAGCCATTGCTTCACGGTGTCGGCCAGAATGGTCTTCTTGCGCGAAACGTCCGATAGCTGACCTTCGTGATAGTCTCCAGCGATCATCTTTACGCCAGTCGTATCAATCTCAATAGGGGCCAGATAGCGCAGCGGCTTGAGCCATCCTTGCTCGACCATTTCGCCAAGGCGTGCCGCAACGATCAGCTTGTTCCAGTGCTTGCCCATGCCACGAGCCCAGGGTGTCGCCGTGAGTCCAATAAAGGGAACGTCCTGCCACTTCTCAAGCTGCATCCAGCTATAGATGAAGTCGAACTGAAGATGCGCCTCGTCAATGATGACTTCATCCGCCATCGGAATCTCGCGGCGCATGAGAGTCTGGACGGAGCAGACTTGCACCCTGCGGTGCGGCGCCGTGAGCGGGTGATTGGCCTGAAGGACTCCAATATCCCTGATGCCATACTCGTAGAAACGCTCAACGGTCTGGTCAATCAGGGATAAGGCAGGCGCAGTAAAGATCGACCGCTTACCGGCCTCCAGGTTCTCCGCAATCATCTTGCCCGCAAGCAGAGTCTTCCCGAAACCGCATGGCGCTTGCACGACCACGCGGCGTTCGCAGAAGTCAATCTCGGCTCGCACGCTCTCGTGCGCCGCGACTTGAAGGGGGCGAAGTTGATAACGCATGTCACAAAGTCTCGGACAAAGTTAACGAAAGGCGAGGAATTGTAACAACTATTCCTCGTCGCACATAATGTGGTAGCTGTTAGGCTCCATGCCCGGCTCGTCGCAATGAGCAGTCCGCAAGCCGTCTCCCCAGCCGTGATTGTGTTCTTCGTGGCAATACGGACACTGAACCTTGCCGATTTCTCGGCCAGGGACACGGACTCCGCGAACATAAGGAATCCGGCCTTGGCCAATGTTGTATTCGTCATTCCGGATCGACTTAAGCTGAGCAATCCAGTCGTTAAGCAGATCCATGCGCTGCATGTAATCGGCCTGTTTGAAAGCGTCGTGAAACGTCAGTTCGCCCTCAATCTTTTGGCCGCTGCGAAGTGTGATGTATTTCGCCACGGCTCATTCCTTTTCTTTGTAGATGCGAAGCGCGCCGCGCTTGTCGCGTTTGATGATAAGGCCGTAGCCCTTCGCGGTGCCCATGTCGGCCTCCATGAAAGACTTGAGGCTTGACTGAGCCGACTCGAACCTGTCAACGGCGCTCTCATACTTGAGATATTCATCAGCCGCCGCGCCGAACTCGTTGTTGCCGGTCATGTCAACGTCGCGCAGATCCTTGACGACTGGCGCGTCTTCGATCTTTCCGTAGCCGCCAGGCGGCACGCCCAATTGAACGCACGCCCAGAAGTCAGACTCAACCTCTCTCAAGGCATCCTGATAGAACGGATCGGCATCGACGCCGCACCAGTCCCAAGCGTTGTTGTCGAAGAACACGCTGATGACAGAGCGTGACCGGCCCGTGACCATCATGTTGTGTTGAAGCTGCGGATTATACAGCGCCCGCACAGTGTCAATCGACCGCTTGGCCTTGGCGCCGAAGTCATAGCCTCCGGTGTGCTTGGCTTCCCAGACGGCTTCACCGCCCTTGCAAAGCCCGTCAAGCGTGGCGTGCGCCGGATAGCCGAAGTCATCCGTCTTTGCGAATCCCTGCATGTCAGTGACAATATCGCCCGTCTTGAAGCGATACCATGCGGCGTTCAGTTTTTCAGACGCCGAACCCATCAGCATATTGATGCTAGGGTCTTCCTGCGGCTTGCCTTCGCCGCGCTTTTCGAGCCAAAGTTCATAGATCTTCTGAGCGTCGCCGCCCATCAGAGCGTTAGCGTCGCTTCCGCCGATAGACAGGCGACGCCGCGCCAGGTCTTCCTCGGACATCATGAAGTCAGCGAGCGGGTGGCCGCCCTCGTAGAACTTCGGTGCTTTCTTCTTCCCGGCCATTACACTTTTACTCCCAATGCGTATAGTTCAGATTGAACGGTTGACATGACTTCCCGAAGGAACCGCATGGTTTCCTCGCGGCTAAGGAGCACGGTCTCGCCGCACACAAAGATTGCGCCGTCATCCCATTCGGGATTGCTCGCAAACTTTTCCAGGTATTCCTTAGCCTTCCTGTATCGGTAAAACAGATCGTTTGCGGTTTCCAGATCCGATGCGATAAGCATTAGGTGCCCTTTCCAGTGGCAATAAGGGCGCAGCGTCGCAGCACGTTGCCCGCGAATGACAGATAGGTGTGATCGGCGTCGTCATACCAGCCGGTTTCTTCGCAGATTGTCTCTGCAATATACACCTTCAGTTTCGGATCGCGCAGCGTGTCCATCAGCTTAGTGATGGCCGCCGCCTCATTGTTGTTAAGATGCTCGTTCGCCTCATTGGCAAGAGCAATCCCGCTCATATTGTGGAACCGTGACACGGTGATTCTCCCTTTGTGTGTCGTATCCGTTGCAGTTATTGTGCCGAAGCGCCGGAGTCTTTCAGGCGCTTGGCGTTTTTGCGAGCGCGTTTCAGTTCCGCAGCCATGATCGCGTCATGGTTAACGGGCTTTGGCTTTCGCCATCCGCGAGTCGATACCGTGCGCGGCGGTGTCGGCGGAGTCGTCTGCTTCAATTGGATTTCAGCGCTCGGACCATAGGACATGGCGCCAAGGCCAGCCAGGGCGGCGAGCGCCGACATTGAAAGAACAGCACGTTGCATTTTAAAGCCTCCCAGCTTTTCCGATGTTAGAACGGAATCTCGTCGTCAAGATCCTGCGAGAACGACTCGGCAGGGCCAGACTTCTTGCCCTTGTTCTTCCAGTCGTCGGACGACTTGGCGCCGCCAGCGCTGGCCTTGATGGCCTCAAGAGTCGAGAGGCGAACTTCGATTGTTTCGCGTGCGCCGCCGTCTTTGTCCGTCCACTTCCGGCCTTCAAGGTGCCCGCCGATCACAACCAGGTCGCCCTTCGCCATTGTGGCGGCTTTGTCGGCCAGCTTGCCCCATGCGGTGCCCTTGATGAAAAGCGTTTCCTCTTTCCACTCGTCGGTCTGCTTGTCTTTCCACGAGCGATTGATAGCAAGGCTGACGTTTGACACGCTTTGCCCGCCGCCGATTGCCCGCGTTTCCGGATCGCGCACAAGGCGCCCAATAGCATTGAATTGATTCATTTCACTTACTCCCTGTTGATTGCTGCAATCCCGCAGCAATTTCTATACCACTCCCGGCGTAATAGTGCAAGTCGCCGGGACCGAAACCGTCCAACGGCTCGACAAAATACGAGTCCGGATCAATCAGCAATAGGACATTGCGGATACGGATAATTCGCGCCGCCTGAAGGACTCGAATGAATTCTTCAATAGGTTGCTCATTGTAAACCATGAATGACATGGCCATTTCATAGCAACGGTAAGCGTTGCCATTGATTGTGCCGAATTGCATAGCTAGGCTCTCCGGTTGCTATACTGGCGGCGCCCTTCAAAGCGCAGCCGGTTGATTGACTCGCTCAGCCAGTGGCGACCGCTCCGCCTGATTGGCGTTTCCTTCGCCTCGCGCATGAGGTCCAGCGCAGGCGGCTCTATCTTGCTCCGCCTCACGGTTCAATACTCCATGAAGGCGGTGTTAAGCCGCTCAAGATTTGAGGCGCCTAGTGACGCTTGGAGTTTGAGTCCAGTATCCAGGCACGCCCGATATGTGGCCTCGGCCTTGCGGGAGTCGGCATCATAACCGTAATCCTCCGCCCACGATTCAAAGCCGCTTGAACTCAGAACGTTAGAGTCCATGACAAGGCAATAGATCACGTCTAGCGCGTCGGGTTTGATCCACACGCCGGGCCGTCCGGGCTTACCGTCGCGGCCCGTCTCACATTGCAGCTTGATTGCCTTGAAACGGTCAACGGAGTCCTGCCGCCCTAGCGTCGGATCCTTATAGGCCGGGCAATGCGCAGACCCCGCGCCGTAATGCGTTGACAGAACTTCGTCGCCGTTGCGCTTGAGAGTCACCAGCCAATTAAGGCTAGGATATGTCTGATCCTTGTTCCGCGATTGCGAGAAAGGAATGAACTCAGAGTCGATAGTGAGTCCAAGTTCTGCAATGATTGCCGCCGACATATCGCGCGCCGCTTGTGTTTCGTCAGTCATGGTTTGAATCCTTGTGAGTGAGAGGGAACCGCCGCGCTATACGCGCAGCGGCATAAGAACGCCGACCAGGCCGGGCGTCGCAAACTCAAAGCGAACGGGCGACGCCGAGTCCGTGAGTCGGATTGAAAAAACGCTATCCTTGACGCCCGCCGCAACGGTCAGAAAGTCGCGCACGTAAGAGGCATTAAAGCCGATTGTGACCGGATCCCCCTCGCCTTCAATGGCGAGTTGCCACTTGGTTTCCAGCGGCGCCAAGTCGTCAGCGTCAGCGCGAACGGTCATATTGCCGCCGTCAAACTTGATTGACTTGAGGCGGGAGGAACCATAGGCGGCGCAACGCTTGGCGACTTCCAGGCAATCTTTCGAGTCGCCCGTCCAAGTTTGCTTAAAGCCCATTTTGGGAATGATTCGGTGGTAGTCTGGGTATGATCCGTCTACGACCTTTGAGCGGATCACAACGCCGGACACTGAGTCGCGGAATTCGACTCGCGTAGCCGTCGCCTTAAGAGACCAATTCCCGCCCCTGATGCCCGCGAGCAGTTTTGCAGTCTCACGCGGCAAGATAAAGGGCGCAAATTCAAAGGCGGGCGCATTCGGCGGCGCCAAGTGCAAGAGTCGGTGTCCGTCGCACGTTGTCACCTTGAGTCCGCCTTGGAACTCGCAATATACGCCGTTCAAATAGTAGCGGGTTTCCTCGTAACTGATCGCCGGAAAAACCAGGGCGACCATTGCGGCGAAGTCGCCAAGCGGCACAGCGTCGGCGCTGGCAAGTTCTGGCGTGTTTAGCGTCACGTAGTCGTCGCGGTCTGCCGCCTTGGCGAGGGGCTCACCCTTCACGTTATAGGCGCCGTCTGGCATAGCCGTTGCCGCGATGACTTCAATGTCACAATCTGTTGCAATGGCAAAGCCGCCGCACACATAGACCTGACTCAGAATGGGGATAATGGATTTAGCATCAGCCGCCTTGGCTACCAGCTTGAACCCGTCGAATTGCTTTGCCATGAGTGACTCCCGTCTGTTGGCGTTGTGTTGCTTTGAGATAGCTTGCAAGCGTTGTGCCTGTCAAGTCTTTTTTTATGCGTAATTGGTAAGCGCGGTGTCAATTAGGCTAATGCGCCAGGCGCGAGTCCCGTTCACCGCGATATAAGACTCGGCGCGTGGATCCTCGCACAGTGAGACCTCGCCGTCAGCGTATGCCGAATCAATTGCGTCTTCCGCCGCTTGTCGACTCTTGTATCCATAGGCCCAGGAATAGCGGACTTGATGCAGGCTCATGTTGACTCCTGTAGGGTTAGAATGATTTGACTCGCGCCGTTCTCTCGGACTGTGTGCCGCTCATACGTGAACGGGACTCCGCGTGTAATTTCGTCAAGAAAAAGGGCCGATTCAATCTCAACTATATCAAGCATTGAGTCGTCCGGCAGTATCGCGCCGCAATCGTCGCACGTCTCGGCGGGATCATACCCGGCACGAATGGTCGCGCCGCAATGGTCGCACGTAATACACTCTCCAAGGCCGAAAAACCGAATCGGCACACCGGCCAGATATTGCGGAGTCTCGCCATGAAATGCCATAGCCTCCAAGACTCCGGCGTGGATTAGCGCGGTTTCATGCGACGCCGCGAGCGTGTAAATGGTTGTCGCGGTCATGTGAGCCCGTCCAATGCCAGCTTCACGGCCAAGTGATTGAACTTGCCGCCGTCCGGTGTCCGCTCGCCGCCGAAATCGCTCATAAAGTAGCGCGCCGCGCGGCTTAGGATTAGATCGGCCCGCTTGGTTTCCGGCAAGCCTTCCGCCCAGCTTGCCGACTCAATGTTGGCACGGGCTTTCTTGAGGCAATCAAGGGCGCATTGGTAGAGTCCGTAATCGTTGCCGATATACAGGCAAACGTTCCACGCATTCCATGATCTATGGCCTTGGTATTCTTTCGGCGCTGGCATTGTGTGACTCCCTGTCTTTTGTGCCTTGACTTGTTTTCGCATATACGCCCGAACGTGTCAAGCGTTTTTCCTGTTTTCTTCGTTTAATTCTTTCGCCCATTGCTGCGCCCGCACCTTGCCAGGCTTCGCCGCCCAATACCAGACGCGCGCCCGCGTATCCAAGACTCCCCAGCGGTTCAAGTGTTTGCTTGCAACGAACATTATACCGACTCCCGTGCCATGACTCGAAACGTGCGGCGCTTCTGGTAGCGGTTTCTAATCGTGACGACTCGGACTTGCTTGCCGCTCGCGCGCAACTCAGCGGCAAGCGTTTCGGCGGGATCGGACTCGTTGAACTCTTTCACGTAATAGAACGGATTGCGCGCCATTCGGCGCAGCGCAAGGTTAGGGTTTGCCATTGATCGACTCCGCTGGCGCATAATTCGTTGACTTGAGAACGCCGCACAGACTCAGGCTATAGATTGAGTCGTCAAGCATGAGGCTAAAGAATCTTTCTTCGGCCAGCGTGCGCGATTCGATAGGCTCAACATGGTCTTTATAGACCCCGCGTGACACCTTGGTCATATAAACGATAAGGAACACTAGACCGACTCCCGCTTGAGTTTGTATCGCTCGCGGGATCCGTCCGGCCTGACAATTGCGATAATTGACCACCAGATAGACCGCGAAACGGTAACGGACTCATATTCATCATGCGTGCCAATGATACCCGCGACGGATGAGTCGTGCGCCTCTTTCTCTCCAAATTGCGCCTTGAACTGCCAAGGGCCAGACGGATAGGATTGACTCTCAATTATGTATCGGAACACGTTAGACTCCCTTTCTCTTATCGCCGTCGACTCCGGCATTGGCAATTTCAAACCGCCAAATCTGCGCCACTCGCGCGACCAGCGTTTCCCATTGCACGCCGTCACGCTTCACACTCAGAGTCCGGCAACCGCTGCGGGCGTCACGCGACTCAGCGTCAAGCATGACACCGGACTCATCAGTCCAAACGGAAAAGACTCGGCCCGGATAATCGGCCAGCGTCACGCGATGAATAACCGCCTTGCGCCCAGTGACTTGTGAGTCGTGAGCATGAGGCGAGCGAAACCAATTAAATTGATAGGCCATAAGTGACTCCCTTTGTGTCCGCGTATTTTTGCCCAATAGCGCGCAATACGTCAAGCGTTATTCTGTAAAACTGCCAGGCAAATCTTTAGGGGACGAGTCGCGCCGCCGCCTTGATTGCCTCTCCAAGCGTGCGAAAGTCTACTTGCACGATTGAGTCGCCTTTGTCGGCGGGATCATAAACGCCAAGCGTGACGGGCTCTCCCGGTGTCAATTCGGCGCCTTCGTCGCCTGTAATCACCGCGTAAAGGGACTCCGTGTAGCGCGACCAAACCAGCGCGCCGCCGCCGACCATTTCAAGGCTATAGCCTGCCGCCTGTAGTTGTCTGGCCATATCCTCGCGGGCCTGCGCGTCTTCCCATCGCTCGCAAAACCGAGTCAGGTAAGCGTGTTGGGTTTCAAGCCGGGCAAGGTTTCGCGCCGTAATCTCCTGCACTTCACGCATGACAAAGATGGACTCGGCAATCTCTCCGGCCATTTCGTCGGCGGACTCATGCTTGAGCCCTTGCGCGTCACACCAAGCGGCAATTTCGGCGCACAGTTTAGACGTTGTGTCAGTCATTGTGGATTCCAATCATATCAAGGGCCATTCCGATAGGGCAGACACTACGCGACCAGCCGGGCAAGGCGTAAGCCTCGGCAACGCGGTCTGCTAGTTCTGGCAAGTGTTCGGGCTTCACAACAGGCGAGTCCCACACAATCGACTCGGGCGAGTCTTCAAAGTGAAATAGCGCATTGTGCGCGATCAATGCCCGAATGAACCGCCACAAGTCCGCATGAGTCGCAATGGGGCGAGCGATGGCGGCGCTAAAGTCTGAAACGTCAAACCACGCCAACACGTCAAGCCATGACTCGGACTCCATCACTGTCATAAAGTCTAGACCAGCGGCGCCGTGCTCAAAGGTTATTGAATAGCGCGCACCTTCCGGAAAGTCACGCCGCGCGGGATCCTCTAAGTCAATCCACGCCGCGACTCGGATGGAGTCGCCATACGTTGCGCCAACGCTAGGGCAAGTGTCATTGTGCCATGACTGGTCCGTCAAGCCTTCCGGAATCGTGTCCGGCAAGTCCGCTCGCGTGTAGCCCTGCCAGCCGAATTCCCTCATTGCTAGTTCAAACATTTTCGACTCCCGTATATCCCTTGGCTTTGAGTTGTTTTTGAACGCTTGCAAGGAGTCGGCCATTAAGGCGCCCTTTCAAGGCATTGGCGAGCGAGTCGCCACTCTCAACTGAATTTGCCACTGTGCCAGCCGCGTCAATGTATCTGGCCAGCGCCCAGATGTTATAATCCTTGCGATTCTGTTGACTCCGATCATACCGAGTCACCGCGCCAATTAGGTCTGAATAAAGCTGGTTCATGTCAGACTCCTGCCACCCGAAACGCCAAGGCGTTACCGTCAAGGGCTGATCTAATTTGTGCCGCGCGCAGCATGGAGTCCGCCGCCTCTCGCGTCATTGGCTCGGCAGACCAGCGGCGCCAATTGCCGCCCTCATTTAGGTCTCTGTATTCAAGGTGAAACATAGGGGACTCCGTAGATAGACGTTTAGCGCGCCGCTTGGCGGCTTGGATTGCGAGAGACTCCGAAGCGTGACGAGTCACCTTGCCAGTGTCATCAGTGACGCTATACGCTGCGCCTTTGTTCCACTCGGCAACGACTCCGCCTTGGCGATAGATCACGACGCTAGACATCAGAGACTCCCTTGTGTGCCCAATCAACTTGAATCATGCCGCGAATTGATAAATCGGAATGCTCGCCGCGTATCCATGCGATTGCCTCGCCTATGTCTGCCAGCCTTGCGCGCATTGCGTGGCCAACGTTGGCCGGGATACGGACTCGCGTCTCTAATTCGCGCGCCAAGTCCGCTTCTTGCTTCAATAGTCTGTCAATCGGTGACATAGTGACTCCCGTGCCAGGCTGGCACACTGACTCAGCGCCCGGAATTGGCCGCCCTCACATTCTATTCAATGCATAGTAAGGGACTAAGCCCTGACTACTCGTTTAACGCTTGGCTTGCGAGAGCAAGTTAACAACGTTAACACCGCTCCTAATCTTACCAGCGTTGGAAGGCTTGTCAGCGTCAATCGCCCGCTGCGCCTGCTCAACAGACTCGCCCGTCCAAGCCGCACGCTGCTCAGCGTCAGACATGATATAGACACCGAGTCCGCGTTTAATGGGCTTGTGTGTGTGTGCGTTCATGTCTCTAACTCCATTTGTTGATTCACTTTGCCACTTGACGGACAACACGTCAAGCACTGTTTGTGTTATTTATTGCATAGGTCTTATGCGTTTTCTACCATTGACTGTGCCAATCCAGGACAGATGACAGATACACGGGGTCTATGCCACCTTGCGTTGCATACCCTGTCAAGCGGGCACATGGTTAACAATGAATGAATGTGTGCGGCTCACTTGACTGTCAAGCGTTAATCTATCATTAACTATCCAGGTTTACACTGTTAACATACCCTGATCTAAACTGTGCGTTAGGGTTAACACAACGTTGCGACGGTCAAGCCATTTACTGCGCTTGCGTTAATCTTTTGCTAACCATTGCCACCCTCTTTCTTGTTCACCTTTCGTTCTGATAGGGGGGGGAGGCTGAGCGAGAGTGTGGTTGTGGGTTTGATAGTCACCTCTGCAAATAACCCAAATTTTGAAAAATCAGTCAACCCCCATTTTACAGACGGCACGGTTTGTGCTAGACAAGCTGCGCGGCGGTTGTCGCCGTATCAATGGAGAGCAATATGAAGACTCACGGAGAAGATCTTGCATTTCAAACTCTTGGTAACCAATATCAGGAGCATCACCAGGGCATGACCAAGCGCGAGCATTTTGCGGCCCTTGCCCTTCAAGGCTTGTGCGCTAAAGGTCCATCCGATCCGGTATCCACGCCCATCAAGGCGGTGAAGCTGGCTGACGGCCTCATTGCGGCATTGAATCAATAGGCGGCAAAATCTTCGCCCTTGATCTTGTCACCTAGCACGATTTGTGCAATAACAACCCTGCGGCGGTTGTCGCCGTTTAGCTTGGGAGAGCAACACAATGCCTAATTATGACGATCCACGCGCCACGATGGTTGGCCCGGCAGAAACTCGGCTCCGCGCGGCGGGCTACATGGACGAGAACCAGGATACGGCGAGCAAGGCCAGGCTCACAG
>Ga0181350_1000574_pt1 | contig 10883 bp, 10 predicted proteins | sample Su13VDMM110DCMD_FD_130105 | JGI IMG/M metagenome (GOLD analysis project Ga0181350, IMG submission 130105) | Freshwater viral communities from Lake Michigan, USA - Su13.VD.MM110.DCM.D | ecosystem: Environmental > Aquatic > Freshwater > Lake | place: USA: Michigan | collected 2013-07-16
AGCGTCCGCTTCACCCTAAAGATAAGTGTTGTCATCTTCTCCTGTAAAAACGCAAATATCCAACCTATGACAAAGTAGTTCATACAATATACAAGTTATTTTTTTACGGGGTAGGCACTATTTAGGGCATTTTTAGAAACATTTATAAAAAAATTGATTTAAAAAAATAATCTGTAGGTAAGGTATAAAGATGCCGAGGATGAAGAAGAGCGAGAACAAGACGATGGATATGGAAAAGTACCGCCGAGATTATTATGAGGAAAATGCTCGGGAAATCATTGAGATTAACAAAGGCAACTACTACAAGAAGAAGTATGGTTTGACGGACGAGGATTTGACCTATTTTGGGGAACATTCATTAGAGGCAGGAAAGGTGTTGTCTATTTTGTCTAAAATGAAGGAAACCCATCCAAATTATGTTTCCGCCATTCTTGGGCGATTCAGTTAGGCAACCTTTAGGCATTTCTAAAAGGATTATGATAAAAAATAATTTGCGAAAAATATTGATACTTTTTTGAAAGTGTTTGAGGGTCGGCAAAAATCATCTAACAACTAACAGTTAGGTGTTAGATGATTTTCCGCTATACGAAAGACTTGACAAAAAGTTTCATTATTTTTCGCAAATTCGTAATGAAAAGTTTCATTTTAGAAATATATATAAAAAAATTGATTTAAAAAAATATCTATAGGAATAGTATAGAATGAACCCACTTGTTTTGAATCGTCGCTCTTCTGTTCTTGATGGAATGACCTTGATGGAGGTCTTCCCCATACAACGCTTGAACGCACTACTCGCCTCCAACCTGCTCCTTTTGAACTGGGCGGAAGGGTGGAAAGAGGGATACCCGAATTGCCCCTTTTCCAATGAGTTAGAACAATTGAAAGCATACAAGAAGAAGTATGTAGCAGGACTGGGGATTCCTGTCAAATACAAAAAACCAAAGCATCAATTCGGTCGCTCCTTTCCTGAAAAGTCGCTCGGGTTATCCTCTATCCGTCGCACCATTCGCAACACCTTAATTAAAGACATCTACTACGACTTTGACATTAGCAACGCACAACCAGCGATAATGAGTTGCCTTTGCGATAAGATTGGGTTGCTTTGCCCCCAACTCAAAGAGTATGTTGCCGACCGCTCTCGTATCAAGCGAGAACTTGCGACAGAGTACCAAGTGAGTGAATCATTAATCAAAGACCTTTTCATTCGGTTATGTTTTGGCGGAACCTTCGGTGGATGGTGTTATGACAATCATTTACAGGACAAGTACCCCAATGCGTTCATCGTTTCCTTTCAGCGAGAAATTGCTGATATTTGTACGAGGGCAAAGGCAGTGAATCCTGTAATGTATGAATCGGCAAGGCAAAATTGTCTTAAAAAGGAAGGAACACCCAACATCCTTGCGTCCTTCTTCGGGTTATTCAATCAAGAATATGAGAGCAGGATTGTGGAGAGCATCCTCTGTCATCTCATTCACCACACTGACTTGATGAATATGGAAGGGACACAAACTAAAGTGGGTGCGTACGAGTACGACGGCATCAAATTGTTGAAATCCAATGTAGATATGTATGAGGGTGGTGTAGAGGGTGTTCTACAACTCTTGAATGAAAAATCCGCAGAGCAGGGATTCCCTTTGACTTGGGTATGTAAAGAGATTGACGAAGTACAGGATTTGACACAATGGTTAGAACAAGTGGAGCAGAGCGAACGCCCGAACGAGTCTTTACTGGAAGATTGTAAATCCATTCAAGATGCGTTGGATAATGCGGATTGTGGGATTGTAGAAACCCTCATCAAAATCTTACCAAATCACTTCATTTACTCGGTCAGCAAGGAAGACGGGAGCAAAGGCGACTGGTTCGGGTGGAACGGAAAACGCTGGGAGAAGAGCGATGCCCCTCTTCGCAGGGCGATAATGTACGACATTGAAAAGGACTGGAAAGGACGAATGGCGAAATGGGACGAGGTGTATAAGGACGAAACTTACGAAGACTTTAACTACAAATTATGGAAAAAGACAAAGGAAGGAATGTCAAGTCGTATCTTCTTCCTAAAGACGGCAGGAACCTGTCAAAGTGTCGTTAGTGTTGCGAAATCCCTCTTGGCGAACTATACTTTGGAGTTTGATACCAAGGAAGACCTCTTTGGATGCGAGAACGGGGTCATTGACTTTGAAAAAGAATGTTTCCGCCCTTACCATTTTGACGACCACATCACTTGGTCTTGTGGATATGACTTTACCCCTGAAATTGTATTTGGTGAAAACATAGAGAACTCCTTCTACCAAGAATTGGAGGACTTGTTCTCGCAAATCTTCCCCGACCCTGAATTACGAAACTATGCGTTCAAAGTGATTTCTACTGGATTATCGGGTAAGGCAATTGAAAAGTTCTTTGTCTTTAACGGCAATGGACGCAACGGCAAGGGTACAACGAACGAGTTATTGGAAGTGGTATTAGGTGATTACTTTGCGAGTGTATCCCCTACCATTTTCACTGAAGACCAACGCAAAAAGACCTCGTCAGGAGCGAACCCTGAAATTGCGAAACTGGATAAGAAACGCTATGTGGTCGCCAAAGAACCGCAGAAAGACCAACCTTTACATAACAACATCATCAAAGACTTGACGGGTGGAGGAATCACACAAGGTCGTATGCTCTACTCCTCCAACACAAGGGTTAAATTGTGTATGACGATGGTACTGGAAGCAAACGATAAACCACCCTTTAGTGAAGCACCCAAAGATGCCGACATTGAACGCATCAATGATATCCTCTTTGTCAGCAAGTTTTGTGCGACTGAAGAGGAATGGGACTCTACCACTGGAAAGACCAATCACATTTATCCGTTGAACCCATCTTTCAAGGATGCTAAATGGAAGCGAGAGCATTGTAATGCGATGCTAAACTTGATGGTTCGGCATTTACTGGAAGTCAAGGCAAAGAACTATGTGGTGGATGCCTTTAAACCCGATAGTGTCAAGCAACGCTCTCTTGCTTATCTACAGGATTCCTATGACATTCACAACATTTTCAAGGCACTCTTTGAGAAGAGAGTAGAGGGTACCGAGTACAAGAATTGGAAAGGAGTCATTTGTGATGAAGACTGGACTCTTGCGAAAATCGCTCAACAATTAAGAAAATCCAATGAGTTTATGGACTTGCCGAAAAAGAGGCAAAAGGAATATACGGCAGAGGCAATTGAGGATTTCTTAAAGAAGAACTCGTTCTACCGAGGCAGTGTCTATAAGGATACGAACGCTCACTCCGCCAAGATGAAAGACTATCGTTTGAAACCACCACCCCCCGATAGTGAGGAGGAAGTAGAGGGTATCTAAAAGGATTATGATAGAAAATAATTTGCGAAAAATAATGATAACTTTCACTAAGTCTTTCGTATAACGGAAAAATCATCTAACACCTAACTGTTAGTTGTTAGATGATTTTTTGGAAACCCCAAACACTTTCAAAAAACTATCAATATTTTTCGCAAATACTTTTTACAATGTTTCTTTTAGAAATATGCGTTTCTACCCAAAATATATTCTCTTGCTTAATTATATGAAGATTGAATGCGACTCCCCCGAACAACTTCAGGCACTTAAGGACAAGACCTTGATGCTCCGTATGATTGTGTTAGACGAGATGGGGATATCCCCTTTGACAAACTTGTCTGCCGTATCTAAACGCAAACAGCAAAAGGTGGAGGCACTTATCCTTAACAAATGGGAAACCCCGTATGCGGACATTAAGAAGATATTTGATGCGATTATCTGCGATGATATTTTAGACCCAAGGGTGTGTGATGTGGAGAACTTACCCTGCTTGGATATAGGCGTACCTGATTTACCCGAGGACTACAAGGAGATGTTAAAGGAACAAGGGGATTTAATCTAATTTAGTCGGTCATTAGGTCAAAATTAAAATCTGCCTTGTATAGTATGAGCGGACAACCTTGTATCAAACCCAGTGATGCGGATACCTTTCGTAAAGCGTATTTAGACACTTTAGCAGTGATGGTAGCGAACGATGATATGAACTACCAAGCAAACAAACTCCACCAGCGTACGGGTCAAGTGGCGACACAGATTACGGATTATCGCTCTACGGCAGAGAAGATGGCGGACATTACCTCGTTAAGGGTATTAGTCAAAGCAGAACTTCGGAGGTTAATGGATGAACCGAATACGGAGCGAACAATGAACCAAATGAGTGATGATGAGGTTCGCTTTGTTTCTCAATCCATAGAGGCAATTACGAAAGAGTTAGTGCCGAAGTACAAGCAGGGAGTAGATAGTGCCGTCTTCCTTGACTATGTAAAAGGATTGATGAAGAAACCCGCCCTTGCCCTTGCGGGAACTGCTCGGGAATCCTCTGCTCCTGCGGTGCTTGACATTTCGGGGGTGGATGAAGATGAACTGGAAGGTCAAATTACATTGACGAGGCGAATCCTTCCCCTTTTACGGAGTATTGGAACAGAGTTATCAAACCAACTTTACGACCAAATGAGGTATCAAGCAGACCGATTGGAAGAGATTCTTATGAATGTTTTACCTGACTTGAATGAATTGAATGTTGTGGTGAGGGGTAGTGTGTCAAGGTTATTGCGTCAATCCTTTCAAAATTACCCGAGTACCGAGCAATTAGCGAAAGCGGGACGGGCATTGGAATTGACAAGGGAGCAAAGGTATGTGGAGGAACAACTGATTCACTTGTTAGACATCACCGCACCTACCCCTACGGACGATGAAATGTTTGGACGGGCAGAGGCACTCCTTGCCTATACCTTACAAAACGAGGCGTTAGCGGGTGAATATGAAAAGGCAGACGCTGATAAAAATGTATTACGGGGTCAATTGCTTCTTTCAAGAGATGAAACCAATGATGCGTATGAGATGTTGTCTTCTTTACGCCGACAAATAGCAGATTTAGAACAGCAATTAGGAGAAGCAACTTCAAGAAGGGAGGAAGCAATATTAACGGGACAAATAGCAAGATTACAAACCAAAATAGATGACCTCACAGGAGCATTTGGGGAAACAGCGTCCCGTTTGACAGAAGCAGTAAAGTCTTTACCTGAACCCAATCCTGAAATACGAGGTGTAGCAGGAACAGCGGGTGGAAAAGGTTCAAGAACCCAGCAAGTAGAAATCTTGAAAGCATATATGAACGCAGGATTAGCACTTATGAATAAAGATGTTCCGAATGCGTTTAGAAATGATAAACGAGGAAAGTTGCGTTTGAATAGTGAAGGGGCATCTGATTCTATGAATGCGGAAGATGTTGCGAAACTATACGACCAAAACTATGACAGAATGGCGGAATTCTACGAGCAATTTACCCGTCCCGCTCAACTTCCTCGTTCAAGGTCAGGTAGTGAATCATCGTCTTCTGCCTCATCTTCTCGGGCATCTTCTGCCTCATCTTCTCGGGAAGCATCGCCAAGGTTATCCGCATTAGCATTTCAATCAAAAGTAGCAGGTAAAGACTCGGGAGTAGGTCAAGAACCGCCCTCTCGTTTTCCTGAAGGGCGAGGATTACGGGGCAGAGGTCTTGCCGTCGTTCAAGAGGGGGTCGCTCACACCAAGGTCGCCCCTTTTGGTCGTTATTTGATTCACCTTTCTAAACTCAATCAAGATGTCATTTGCCTTTCTACTCATAAAGGGACGAATGTGTCTTCGTATCGCACTTTACGGGTAAGTACTCCTGTCGCCAACATCCTTCGTAAAATGGTGAATGGTCGCAACCCTTCTTATGAGGACATTCAAAAATTGAGTGAGGACGACAAGGCAGAGATACATAAACTCTTTAAGAAAGCACAAATCGTAATGGGGGAAGGTTTAGAGATACCGAAACCTGTCAATGAAACAGAAGATATGAACCGATTTACGATACTCAAGGGGGAAATACTGGCGGGGAATGACGGCGTAGAAACCATCAAGCAATTCAAACTTCTTGTTCTTAAACTGATGAATGGCGGTCATCTTCCTCGGGGACAGGCAAAGGACTTATTGGTGGATTTAGCAAATCTTGGGTATTAAGGCAAAAATAATATCTCTATAAAGAATATGAGCGGTGGTTATAACGCAAAAACGGTTGCTCCTGACCTTTACAAAGTTCAAACGGAAAGCGGGGGTCATCAAGTTCCTTTCTTTTTTGGTGGGTCGCAAGTCCCCATTGGTCTTATGTTAGACCATAGCAAGATTAGCGGACAAGGTCTTATGTACCGCAAGACTGACCCAACAACCCCGATGAAGATTCCGTTGGTAATCCCAAGATAAAATCTCTTGTTTAATTATGAGGACGATAGTGTTAAACTCCAGCAACATTCAGGATACGAGTGTCAATAATACTTTGGTGTATCGTTTCCCGAACTCGGTTCAGTTTAAGAACAATTACATTTCCCTTCAATCCGCAACAATGTATTACTCTTGGTTTAACATTTCCGCCTCATTAGGGAATAACCAATTTTCCTTTGAGTACCACAACGCAAGTGGAGGCACTCCTTCTTTCCAAGTCATTACCTTTCCTGACGGCATCTATGATGTCAGCACAATGAACCAGTACATTCAGTTCATTTGCTTACAAAATGGGTGGTTTATGACAAAGTTGGTGAATGGGATTACGAACAATGTTTTCTTCGTAGAGTTAGAGTTAAACATCTCCAAGTATGCCGTTCAAATCAATTGCTATACAGTACCGACTTCAGCACTCAATACCTCTTCGTCAGTAGGGTATTTAGCACCGACGACGGGGACAACCATTACCAAAGGGTTTCCAAGTGTGTCCTATGTACCAAGGGTCATTACCAACTCGGCATTCAACAAGACGATAGGGTATCCCGCAGGTTGGACGAGTTTCAACTGGTTTGGGACAGCACAATCCAGCGGAACTTACCTCACCGTCCCTTACTCTTGGGTGCCGACCTCGTCCATCATTGGAGTTGCGTCTTATTTATCATCTTCTGCTCCTAACATTACAGGAAACTCGGCAGTCTATCTCGCCATCACTGGGATTAATAACCCGTATGCTTTGCCGTCCAGTATCATTTACGCCATTTCTCCAAGCGGAGGTGTAGGAGCAATCATCGTAGATAAACCTCCGCAGTTTGGGTGGAACAAGATGATAGATGGTACTTACAACTCATTAACCTTGACCTTATTAGGACAGGATTTCCAACCTCTTACCATCAAAGACCCCGATATGACCTTCCTTTTCATCATTAAAGATGGGGATGAAGGAGGCGGTAAATAGTCTAACGATAATATATGGAGAGTCAAGTGAGTGAGAATTGGTTGGATATTACTTATAGCACATTATTAGGCGAACAGAACCGCTTAATGATGGAGATGAAAGCAAAACCCGAACAATTTAGGGAGTTGGAGCATTCCCTCAATTTAACAATCACTTTGATGAAAAACTTGATGAAACTGAAGGCATATAAGGCAAAACTCAAACTCAAGATGGATTCCTAAAGGTTGCGAAAAATATGGATAACTTTTGACAAGTCTTCCGCATAACAGAAAAATCATCTAACACCTAACAGTTAGTTGTTAGATGTTTTTTGGCGAACCCCAAACACTTTAGACAAAGTCTTCATATTTTTCGCAAAATAATCTCACCTTACATTATGCCGAGCAAAGTGATGATGCCGATGTGTAGTGCGGGTCTTTACAGTACAGCGACAAGAAAACGAATGGGAGGTGAAGCAATGAAAGGAAAGGGGAATGGTTCGTTCCTTTTGGATGGCGGACGGGGCGGTCAGTCTTCTTACGCCAATGTAGGCGAATATGCGAGGGCAACGGGTCGGGTAGTTCCTCCCCCTATGAAAGGGATGGGAATAGAAAAGTTAAGCGAAAAGATTCAGGGACTTTCGGTTCAACTTCCCAAAAAGAAGAAGAATAACATCAAGTTTGAAATGTAGGAATCCCCATTTTTTTATCTCAATAAAGGATATGAGTGCCGACAAGTTAGTGTTTGACCTTTCGCAGGAATTAGAGGGTTCTCCCCAAATCTTTATTAAGAAAGATTGGTTGTCTATCCTTGACAATATGAATCAGAATTACAACGCCAACCAGTCCATCATTGATACCTCACAATTGTCAAACTCTAACAAGTATATCAACTACCGAGAGGGGTATTTAGCGATGCCGTTGCTGATGACGCTTACGGGTGCGGGGTATCTTGCTCCTACGGCATCGGGAACTGCTACGACAGGTGTTAATACCAGTGGGTTCTTACCTGCTTGTTCCTCAGTAGCACTTTCAGCAGGTGGAACGGTTGGTACTCAACCGACTGCTTGTGATTATGTAATGGGTCTTAAGAACTGGTTCGGCACAATGATACACTCTTTTACGCTTGACCTCAACGGGACGACGATAATTCAGCAAACTCCCTTCATCAATATGGTAAATTGTTTCAAGTTAATGACCTCGTTGTCTTGGGGAGACATACAGACACAGGGTTCAACCATTGGGTTTTACCCCGATGTGCCGACTGCTTTCGTTCTTGGCGGGAGTAGTCTTCCAAGCACTGGAACGGCATCTTCCAGCGACACTTCCATCTTTGGTGTAGGAGTCTGTAATAACACCACTTTCCCTGCGGATGTGCCTTATAGTCCTTCTACTCAATCCTCCTTTGCCTTTAGCGATTACCAATCGGGTTCGGGCAATACGGGTCTTGTCAAGCGTATTCAAATGATTAACCTTGACCCTGATGGTCTTGTAGGCGGGTCGGGACAACCTGCGAATGGTGGTTTCGGATTCGGACTGAATGAAAGCAATTTCTTGGATGGTGCGATTACATACGCCAACTTGATGTCGGGCAAAACTGCTTCTTCCGCTCAAGTCAATCCTCTTGGAAATGGGGTCATCACCAATGGTCTATCGGGTGGTGCCTCTACTGCCCTTCGCAACCTGTGGGTGTCGCACATCAGTTCTAAAGTGAATGGTGTGGGTCTTGGAACTTTTTCGGGTATTCAAATCTCGGTGATGGCGACCATTTACCTGAAACACATCCACAACTTTTTTGCGATGTGTCCTCTCCTGAAAGGCACTTTCTTCAAGATGACAATGTTCCTCAATCAGGCAACCACTACTTTTACTGTTTCGGGGTCGCAAGTCGTCAATAATGCTGGGTCGTCCGTAGCATCGTCATTACCTGTTTGGCGGTCGGGTGTCTATTCTCTTTCCTCGGTCAGTGTTCCTGTAGGCGGGACGAACCCGATGATGCTGACGGCAAAATCAGGATTTTCGGGTGGTGCTTACTCGCTCGGCAACTCTACACCTGTGGGTGGGTCATCTGTTCCTTATATTGCTTCCGTCGTTGTTGGGGCGCAGACTCCTTCCGCTCAATCTACCCAAGTCCCTGCCCTTGCGGGTGGTGTTCTTGCTCGGTCTATCTACCTCTATGTTCCTGCTTACACCTTTAACCCGACCATTGAAACGGCGTACCTTTCATCGCCTGTCAAGACGATTCAATACAGCGATTACTACCAGTACCAAATTCTGTCGGTGGGTGCTTCCCAGCAATTCAACAACTTGCTGACAAACGGCATTGCGAATATCAAGTCCATCTTGGTGGTTCCTTACTACTCGGCATCATCGTCGGCAGGTGCGGAAGCGTCAGGTCTTCCTGCTGGTCTTCCTGTGTATCAGTCGCCGTTTGACACTGCTGGGGCAGGGACGACTTCCCCGATGGTGATGTTTAACAACTTTAATGTGATAGTGAGCGGACAGAATGCTATCTACAATACGGAGCGTTATACCTTTGAGCATTTCAATAATCAGTTCAAGGGTTGTAATTCGGTGAATGGCGATATGACGGATGGTCTTACCTCGGGTCTCATTGACTCGCTTGGTTTCCAGTCATCGCAATGCTTTTGGTATGTCAATCTTGCTCGGCAACTTCCAGTGGAAGAGGCAGTCCCCAAGAGCGTCCAACTGATTGGAACGAACAACTCGGCACTGGCGATTGACCTGTTCTGCTTCATTGAATATGGTGTGAGCGTTTCGCTGGATATATTGACGGGTGCGAGGGTTTAAATGATACTTAAGGGATTTCCATTTCAAAAATTATATAGGCGTAGTGTATGAAAGAGATTGGTGTAAGCGTTTCAAAAAAGCAATTATCTCGGTTAAAAAACGGACATTCCGTAAGAGTGAAAGAAGGCGAAGGTCTTCTTATCGTTAATCCTGACCGATATGATTTAATGAGTAAGACCTTTGCGAAAGGCAAGTCGCATACCCTTGCGTTATCTCCTGAAGAGATTTTACTGAATACAAGAGGGATTCAACCTGAAACGCATCAGACGAATGCGGGGTACATTCCCAAGAAGAGCGATAATGAAAGGGTCGCAACGGCAAAGTCCTCTACTTACAAAGGGACAAAGACGGAAAAGGATTTGAATACAGAAGGACTGGCGGAGTTGGAGCGACTCTATCAAGAACAAGTTGCGAAAAATGTAGATATGAGTGAAAAACAGCGTCAAGATTATTATGCGAAAGTGTTAGTAAAGTTGTTAAAACAAGCGAAATACAATCGGGAATACCCCTCAAATGTTGTATCTTCCGCACAACGAAAACCTTTTAATCCTCTTGTGCCTATCCGCTCCCAACCATCTTTTTTAAGAGAAATAGCAGAAGGAAAAGAACCTCTTCAACCTCCTGTTAGCATTCGTCCTACTCCTGAACGCCAAACATCTTCTATCTTTAATGCTTATGCTACAGCACCAAGACCACCAAGACCACCATCACCACCACCACCACCAAAACCACTTTCCAATGAATCTGTCGCCAAAGAATTAGAAGAACGAAGTCGTAATATAAGGCGTAATTTAGCGTTTCAAAAGGGGGTAAGCGAATTGCCTCAAGGTTCAGGCATTA
>Ga0181350_1000575_pt1 | contig 10867 bp, 10 predicted proteins | sample Su13VDMM110DCMD_FD_130105 | JGI IMG/M metagenome (GOLD analysis project Ga0181350, IMG submission 130105) | Freshwater viral communities from Lake Michigan, USA - Su13.VD.MM110.DCM.D | ecosystem: Environmental > Aquatic > Freshwater > Lake | place: USA: Michigan | collected 2013-07-16
AATGCGAAACGGAAAGGCCGTTTTCTGGCGAGTTATCGCTATGGTTCATTGAACCTCTATGCGTCCCTGAACGCAGATGGTCATAATCTTTTCTATGTAGAGTCGACCTAGTATAAATATCGTCGCCAAATGGCGCCGCGTATTTTTGAATTGCTCGCATCAGTTCGGTTCGTTCTGGGTGCCCAGACCCCGGTTGTGTAGTAAAAAATGCCTGCCCATTATTATCAATTCCAAATTCGCGTCGGCCCAAATTTACTTGATCACCACCTTGTGTTTCTCGAACTTCAACAGGAAAACTCTTTAAAAAATTCCCCCCGAACGTCGGGTGGGTATCGTATTTCAGCCCCCCTCCATCCGCGCGCATCGCCCGCGCCGCCCGCAACGCCGCCGCAATCGCCTGGTTGCGTGGATGCCCGGCGCGGACCATCTCGCGCATGTTGAAAGAAACAGTATCCTGGCTGGAGCCTTTTTTCAGCGGCATGGCATCCTCACGAATAACTAACCACGACGATCATGCCCGTGCCGGGCACGATGACTAGACCGCTTTGGAAAGGCAAATTCAATTCCACTGGCGTCGACGATGCACTAGCCGCTGACACCGCCGCGGGGATCGTCCACAAGAGATTGCCGGCAACCGCCTGGGCCGCCGTGTTGGCGTCATAAATAGCGCCAGTGCTAGACCCATTTGTCGCCAAGACAATGACTTTCACGACCCGGCCAGAACCAGACTTCACCAGCGTCGTGGCGACAATGTTTCTGGCAGTCTGCGCCCCGTAAACGCTGAGATACTGCGTCCCCAGGTCCGCAACAGCCGTGACGATGTTTTTGCCGACCGTCAGGATATCTGTAAATGAACCCGACATCAGTAGCGCCCATCCGGTTGAACACGATAGCGGATGTTCCCGATACGCCAGAACGACCCAATATCCGTGCTTTCGATTTTCATGGAGACCAATCGACCGCGAAAGCGCGGCGCGATTACGGTTGTCGCCTGCGTCAAAGAATACGGCCCATAGACATACGGAGTCTGGCCAGGAAAATCCGTCACGTAGAACGTAATCTGCACCGTGGCGCTCTGCGCGGCTCCGTAATAGCCCCACTTCATGTCTGGCCACAGTTCGTCCACAAACATCTTTATGTCAGCTTCGGACATGACGAAGTAGCCTGTCTGAAAGCTGGAAGTCATCGCCTGCCCAGCCGCGTCCGTCGAAGTCTCATGCTGGTAGATATACAAGTCTTCGCCGGCGCCAATCGGCGGGCCTAGGACCGATTCGTTGATCCAGGCCGTGCGGCCCATAGAACCAAAGTCCCATTGGTTTAAGCCGGCGTTGTATTTGGCGTAGAAGTTGATGACCCCGCCCGATCCTTGCGTCGGAAAGAACCAAGAGATTTCGCCAAAACGAGAGTTAGCCGCCACTTGAATGCGGTCTTTGTAGGCCGTATCCATGTTCTGGAAAATCACATCCCAAATGGCGCACATGATCGGCTCCACGCCGCTGCCGGCAAGCCGGTAGAACTGGGACTGACCCATCCAGTAGACTACGCCGTTCATGGACACAGCGGCTTTCTTGGCGATCAAACCACAACCCGCGCCGACCTCATTGAACGCATAGATATACGGCTGGCTAATATACTGCATCGACCACAACGCCAGGTCGGTCCACACCAAGCCCTGTTGCGGCCCTTGTAGGGCGCCAATGATCCTAGAACCCTTGGGGATGCGGTAGGAGCCTGCCTGATTGGCGCTGGTGCCAATCCACGAAGTGAAATTCCCCGCGTCGCACCACCGCACTAGAAGCGGGTCTTGATCGCCGCTGAAGCTCGACCCCCAAGCGATAATCTGCCTCTGCGGCATCGCCACAAAGAACCCTTCGTTTACCACGGGCGAGTTGGGGATAATCTGCGCGATAGGCTGCCCGGCAGGCGGGCTCCAATAGAACAACGGCGAATATCCGTTGACGTAGACCTGGATCGTGCCGCCAGTGACCATGGCGCCCGTTGTCGCGCTCGTAAACGAAACACTGTTGGTCGTCGATGCGGTTATGACATACGAGCCGTTGTATCCGCTTGGGTCCATGCCGGATACAACAATAGCGGCGCCAACAGTCGCTGTGTAATTAGTCGCAAATGACAGCGTGACGGTTCCGGCAGACGTGCTTAGACCCGTTACGGTCAATGGCACAGTCCGTTCTGAACGCGGGTTAGAAATCAGGATTTCACCCCAATTATCCAAAACCCAGTCTGAAGCCGGGATTGACGTTCCAGTGGTTGGGTTAATACCTGTGCCGGTGCCATACCCACCGCTGCCATACCCACCAACGCCATAGCCGGTGCCAACAGGGGCGGCGCCAATGCCGAGAAAATAGACAAAGTTGGCGTCCCCGCCATTGATTGACGCGCTTGTCGTCGCGCTAGCTTGGTTTTGCGCTTGGATTGTAAACGTATTTGCCGACGGCACGGTTTGGATGGTGTAATTGGAAAACAATGTTATGCCGCCGACAGTCGTCGGAATTAAAATAGTATATGTTGAACCAACAGAAAATCCGTGGTCGTTTAGGGTTACCGTTACCGTGGCATCGCCGCTGGTGGTAGCAAACGACGCAACAGAGCCACCATTGGCTATTGTAGAAGTCGCGTATTCAGGCCGGCCCAAAATGTTTTGCCCGTCAACACTAAACAGATTTGAGCCGACAGCCGTGCATTGATACAGACCAAACAGAATCACGCCGGCAATACTGATGTGCGTTGTGATCTGAACCGAATATAGGCTTGTCGGCGTCACCAAGGTGTCGCCCACATTGAATATGTTGCTTCCACTGGTGGACGAAACATCCACGGCCACATTTGAGGTGATGGTCCGAGGCGTGATATCGGTGCCGTTGCCGGCGTTGATGATGTTCAAAGACGCCTGATAATTGCTCGTCAGGGACTGGCACCCAGCCGCTAGATATATATTCTCGTTTGTATCTTCCCAGGCCCATAACGCCCGCACTGTAGCAGGCAGCGTGTTGGGGTAAAATGTTGTCCAGCCGCCCAGCTTCTGCACCAACCCTAAGCCTTGGCGATCCGGCACAAAACGGACAAGGTTCGTCGTAGACAGCGCCGCCTCGTTTAGGGCCGGCGTTCTGTTCTGATCAACGCCGGGGATGATTTTAAATGAAACATGGGGCATGTGTTACCCCCGCGTCGGGCTGGCGACGGCTGCCGGAGCCTGTGAGGTCCACCCACCTGCCTCAAACGCCTTCCGGGCCTCTTCGACCATCGCGCCCTGTTTCAACAACTGATATTGGGCCTCGTAGGATTGCGCCATCTGAGGGTCGTCTGACAACCGCCCGAAATTGCGCTGGAACCCCGACAGATAAATCATGCTCGCCATAATGAACAGGTCGGGCAGATACAGGCTGATGAACGTGGATGTGTTGGTCGAAGACAAGCTGGCCGGCCGGATCTCCCCCACGACTTCGGTATAGTATTGTGCATCCGCGAAGGGGCCAACAAGAAACAAGTTGTCGTTGAACGGGCAGAAATACTTCGGTTGGCCGGTGTAGGTGGACGCGCCATAGACCGCGTCCAAGAACTCCTTGGTCACCGGCAGCAGTGCTACGCGCACGCCTGCATCGGGGTTTGTCGTGCCGGCCGGGGTGATGATGTTGATCTGTTCCGACACAACAAACGTGCCGTCCGGCAAGGTTAGAGTGCGAGCCCCGCTGGCGATAGCGTAACCGGTCACGGCATCGGTCGTTTGGAGGAAATTCAATTCCCGATAGATGCGGTTTTCTGCGTAGGAGATCATAGACGGCAGAATCGTCACGAAATTAGGGTCAGTTTCGCTCGCCACGGCGCCCATGGTAGCAATCTGTGTGACGTATTGCGAATAGGTCAGGCCAGTGGTCACGGAAAACCCTCTCCGGTTGCCCCTTTTGGACTATATCACAAGACTATAGCGATGACATAGCTTCAAGCAGGCCCGCCGCCACGATGGAGATTGAGCGCATTATAGTTTCTGTCTCCTACGCCGGGAACACGGTTACGAACAGTCGGCCGGCGCCGCCTGCGCCCGAGGCTGTGCCCGTAATTGTTGCGCCGCCACCGCCACCAGGCTGCGTGCCGGCGATACCTCCCGCACCCGCCACCACTCCCGCGCCGCCGCTGCCACCGAACAAAGACGCGCCGGCCGCACCGGGCACTGCGGTAAAAGCGCCGCCGCCGCCGCCGCCGCCCCAGACGGACGCCGCGCCTGCCGCAACGGAAGCAGTGCCGCTAGAAGCCCCGCCGCCACCACCATGAAATACACCGTTACCCGCCACGTTAGGGGTGGCCTGATCGGCGCCGCTGCCTACTGATATCGATCCGTTAACCGCGAGGGTCGGCTGTCCGGCGGTGTTGGTAGTCGCCGCAGATATTTGCCCCCCGCCACCGCCACCCCAGGCGTTGGCGTTACCCGCCCCCGCAAAACCTGTGATAAACGCGCCGAAGGAGCTGTTGCTGCCCGTGTTTCCTACGCCATCCGTCGTTCTCGCCGCGCCGCCGGCGCCAACCGTCACCGCTACCGTGGCGCTGAGGTCCGACAACAACATCCACCGCTCGCTATACCCGCCGCCGCCACCACCGCCAGCGTTTAGGGAGACTGCGGACCCACGCCCGCCACCGCCGCCGCCACCCCAAATCTGAACGTATACCCGCGACCCAGCCGCGTAGCCGGCCGGTTTGGTCCAGGTTCCGTTTGCAGTGAACGCTTGGTAGTTGATCCCCGACAACAGAGCCGCGGCCGCTGCGCGAGTGTAGCTGGTGCAGCGGACCACACCGGCCGCCTCACCGACGAAGGAAGCCGTGTCCCCCGCAGCAGTTGTAATGCTGGCGCCTGGCGGCAGGAGGAGGCTGGCGCCTTGCGTCAACGTCAGGATGCCGTCGAACGTCACGCCGCGCTGGGCGCCCAGCGCGAGCGTGATCGCCGTGATGGTTGTCGTGCCGGTGATGTGGAGCGAGTTCCCGGTGGCCGTCGTCAAGTTCACGGTGCCCGCCGATGCAACGTCCGCACCCTGCGCGGCGTTCATCGCGTTCGAGAAGGTCGCCACCCCAGTGACACCTAGGGTAGTGCCGGCGGTAATCGCGTTGGCCGCTAGGGTTGTGTTGGCCACCGTCAGTGTTCCTGTGGCCGCGCCGACGTTCACCGCTGTGGCAGCCCCGAAGGCGTTGACTGTCGTGCTGACGGTGTTGAACACAGCCTGCGTCGCGGCGCCAACAACGGCCGCGCCGAAGGTGGATACCCCCGTAACCCCCAAGGTGGTGCTGGCGGTGATGGCCTTAGCCGCAAGGGTCGTGTTCGCAACCGTCAGTGTGCCCGTGGCTGCGCCGACGTTCACCGCAGTAGCCGCGCCGAAGGCGTTGACCGTAGTGCTGACGGTGTTCAGTAGGCTCTGCGTTGCCGCGCCGACAATGGCACCGCCGAAGGTAGACACTCCCGTGACGCCCAAAGTAGTGCCGGCGGTGATCGCATTGGCCGCGAGCGTGGTGTTGGCAACCGTCAGTGTGCCTGTGGCCGCGCCGACATTCAACGCAGTAGCCGCACCGAAGGCGTTGACCGTGGTGCTGACGGTGTTGAACACAGCCTGCGTTGCGGTGCCAATAACGGCGGCGCCAAAGGTGGACACCCCCGTAACCCCTAAGGTAGTGCTGGCGGTGATCGCCTTGGCCGCGAGGGTCGTGTTGGCGACCGTCAACGTGCCCGTGGCCGCGCCGACGTTCAGCGTCGTGGCCGCGCCGAAGGCGTTGACCGTGGTGCTGACGGTGTTGAACACCCCCTGCGTCGCGGTGCCAACAATGTCGCCGGTCGTGTCGGCGATGGTGACGGCGCTATTCTGGATGAGCTTGCCAGTGGTCAGGTCAAAACGCGCAATGGCGTTATCAGTGGCCGATGCCGGGCCAACAACATCGCCCGTGCCGCCACCCGCCGATGCCCAGCTTGGAATGCCGCCGGCAACAGTAAGCAGTTGGCCCACAGTGCCGATAGGCAGCTTCGATAGGGTGTTAGTCGCGCTCGCGTATAGCGTATCACCAGTGGTGTAGGTGGCCTGCCCGGTGCCGCCGTTGGTTGACGGCAAGGTGCCCGCCACGCCCGTGGTAAGAGGTAGGCCCGTCGCATTTGTGAGAACTGCCGCAGACGGCGTGCCTAAATTTGGAGTCGACAACGCCGGGCTATTAGACAGCACAGTATTCCCGCTACCAGTGCTGGTTGTTACGCCAGTTCCGCCAGAAGCGACGGCAAGCGTGCCCCCAATCGTAATGGTGCCATTTGACGTAATCGGGCCGCCAGTTGTCGTCAGGCCGGTAGAGCCGCCAATGACATCGACACTGGTCACAGTGCCCGGCGCAGCGGTCAGATTAGCCAGCGTCACAATAGCGGCCGCCGTTGTGCGGCTTGTCGTGCCCGCCTGAACGATAGGTATTTCCTCAGCCCCGGAGAGAGCAATCGCAACAGGAAGATTAGAAATTGGCGTGTTGGCCATCTTAAAGCCCCGTCTGCGGTATTTGAACGTAATCGTAAGGCAGGCCCACATTCACCGTAGTCACAAGAGTGTCTCCAGTGATTAGAGAACCGGCCGGTATTACCTTGTTAGCCGAGTAGGTGAACACAGTGGCCGTGGTAACCGTAATTGAATAAAATCCAGACGCGTTAGTGTTTGACACGCCTTGAATGGCCACTTGATCGTCGGTAGCCAGGCCGTGCGCGCTGCCACAAGTCACCGTAACGGTGTTTGATCCAACAGACGAGATTGAAATAACAGGCAACGCAACGCCCCAAGTCAGCTTGTTCACCAGTGGCATCTGAGCGTTCTGATCCAAACCCACGGGCGCGCCAAGGGGTTGCGGAGTGATGATTGTGCCGGTTTGTGTCGTGATGTTTGTCGTGGAAGGAACCGGGATGCCCGTGTTCGCGTCGTAAACCGTTGGCGCGTTGGTTGAAAAATAGTCAGATTCGGCGGCGGCAAAGCCCTCAACGCGGGGGTTCGTGATGGGCACGGGATCAGCAGCAACGACAATGGACCGCAATTGGTTCTGCGGCACGTCAGTGCAGCGCCGGCAAACCAACATCCGCGTGTTGTAAAGCCCGGCGCCGGCATACTCAAACTGGAAGGATAGATCGACGTGGTTATACAGCGTCCCGCATCGGTCACAGATGGCGAAGGCTTGCGGGTTGCGGGTGCTAACGCGCGCGCGGCCGTGCGGCCTCATCGGAAATATCCCCCGAGCATCGGGGTAATGTAGAAATTTGCGGTTTCAATGTTTTGATCCGCCGCAACCTGGTAAGCCTCGTCGGCAATCGGTTTCAATGGAACCGCCATCTGCGGGTTCCATATCATTGCCAGCCGGAACGCCAGCGCAAGACTGAACGCCTCCATCCACAAATAGGGGATATCCGCAGTCTGTCCGCTGGTGAAGGCCGCGTCTTCAATCCGAACCAGCCGATAGTATTTCAGGTTCACCTGCTGCCCATCGGGGACAGGCCATATCGTCACCGTTGGCGCCAGCAACCGATCAAACCAAAACACGGTTGGAAAGCCCTGCTGTTCCTTGTTCGGGTAGTTCGCATACTCGGAACGGCTGATCGGCATGATGATCCGATCAATCTCGGGGTTACTGCCGACCGTCACATAGGCGTCGAGAATAACCACGGTGGATGGGTCAACCGCGTAGGTTGTCGTCCCTTGCACCAGTGGGGTCGTGACCAGATCCACCTTCCACAAATTCACGCCGCGGTTCGACCACGACGCCAGAAGCATGTTTGTCGCCATCCGCGCGGATTCCATATGCTCCTGAACGATGGACGTGTTTCGCACGCCGATCAGGTTGTATGCATAGAGAACCAGTTCGCCGATGGACGGATTGAATGCGTATGTGCCGGAAGATGCCATAGGTCGCCCCTGTCAATGGGCTAGTAACCCACTGCCCCTATCTGCCGAAATGCCTCAATCACCGACCCCGCACCGAACTTCAGGGCCATACGTCCAGAACCAAAGGCTTTCGACTTCATTTTAGCCTCCTTGGGCTACGGCGTTACAGCTACTTATCCGCTTTCGCGTCGAGTTTGTCGAATATCTTGGATAGCATATCCTTGATATCCTTGAGCGCCTCCCGCGTGTCGTCCTTGCGGGCGAAGTCAGTGCGGAGTTCTTTGCTCAGCGCGGCCGCCTCGTTCTGAATATCCTTAAGGCTGGACCAGATGAGCTTGAACGCCCAGCTAGCAAGAAACGCCAGTAAGCCAAGCACTGCCGATTGTATGAGGTCAACCGTCAACATGCTGCTACAGCTCCCCACATCGCCGCTTGAGCCACTTCCCCACTGCGACGGACACCACGCACGAGACGGCAAGCCAGATAGAAAGGTAGGTCACTGGATCACCCCAATCTCTGGTTGCGTATAGTCTGGATCAGGCGTCACCCCATCAGCCAGATACTTGACCGGCGGATACACCGTCACCCCGGCTGGGATTGCCAGCCCATCCGGCCCTGCGAAGGGCGACGGGCCATTGATCCGCAGCCGCGCCCAGTAGCCTGTGGGAGCCGGGCCAACGATATTCAGGAAGTAGGCCGCACCGCCACCGCCGGGCAGTTCTCCCGTGACGCGTGGCGATCCTGGCACAGACACGCCATCCTGCACGGTCTCTGGGTTCCAGAAGCCAAGCTCCTGACACGCTGCGTCGAGGGATGCCTCAGTGCCAAAGTCGAGAACAAAGTCGGTCATAGCGGGGCACCTAGAACGGTTTTGGCTTTGAGGGTCAGGTCGGGGAGGCGTTTGTTGTAGATGGCGATTTTGCGCACATGAGAATTGATCAACCCCGCCGATGCGGAACTGCTGCCTATATTAACCGATGTTGTCCCTGTAAACGCAACTATCGACGTTTGCACCGCTCCGCCATTACCGACCAATGACCGACCACTAGATGATTGCGAAAAACCAATTCTGGATATGGCCGCAAACCCAGACCCTGGCAATGTAGCGGATAGGCTTGCATCGACGGTGCCATAATCGGTCACTGTGGTGGAGTTTGTGACATAAGCTGGTGTATTGCCTGCGTTATACCCAACAATTTGAATGCCTGCCGTGAACGCAGGCAGCGTATTAAGTTCCACAACCATGCTTCTTGAAACGCGCGTCATTGTAGTTAACGCTATTCCTGCCAACGGCGCAATATCAACCGCCCGCGTCACCGCCGCAGTCGTGGTGGGTATGTATGATGTCGGGAATGAACCATTTTCACCCTGCGCACCCCACATTAAGACTGTCCCCCCTGACACGCTAACTTCCCACCTTTGCGAGCCAGATGTGGTCGTTGTTCCCGTTGCGGAAATCCTGACCCATGAACCTGTTGCTGCAACGGCGCCACTAGTGCCTCTGATCGTGTCGCTGCCGCTATCTTTTACTACCAATGTAACAACGGGTGACCCCGATGATGTCTTAATGTAAAGAGTATTCGTCCATACTGTCGTGGAGCCCAATATTGACTGCTGCCAAAACCGACCGGTCCCCGCCCACGAGGCGGCGGTCGTTGTTCCATCTGGTGCGGTTCCAGCATTTAGCACATAACCTGTAGGTATTCCTGAACCCCACGAGCCTATACTGCTGAATTGACTTTGAAGCACCACGTTCGTGCGCGCCTCCTCGATCAGCAGCCCGAGCGGCGAGTTCGCCACGCCCGGCGTGTTGTCGAAGCGGGGGCCGTAGTAGGCGGCGGTGGTGGTGGCGACGTTATCGCCAGCACGAGGCGCGCTCTCGTATGTCACCAAAGAAAGTCGAGATGCCGCTATATAAACGCCGTTTGTGCTATCACCCGCATAGCTAATGGATGTGCCATTTTTGCTTAGATAACACTGAAGGCCGGCAATGCCGCCTATCGATGTGAAGGTAATGCTACACTGATACCAGCCGTTCCCTAGCGAAGTGATCGTTGAAGTTAGTGGAACACTAAACCCGGTCGTTCCTCCGAGAATTCCAGCAGACAGATCAAAGAACCTGCCCGTGCCTCCCCCACCTACGACAAGAAATTGATCGCCGAAAGATTTAGCAATAACCGTCACAAGAACTGTGTAACCTGCCGCTATGGCGATTGTGTTTGATGCAGAATGCCCGCTTGTGGCGCCATTCTCAATCAAACCCTGTGCAATGCTTCCGTCTGGAGCCACGGCTGTGCCCGAAACAGTGGTGCCCGATTTTGTCCAGATTGCCTGCGTCAGATCATTGGAATACGTCAGAATATTATTCGGCGCCCACGTCAGCGTCCCCGTCGCGTCGAACTGCATCGCGTTGCCGGCGCGGGAGAAGCTGATCTCGTTCGGCAGCGTCGATATCTGCGTGAAGTCGCACTTGAACTTCGGCGCAGGTGTGGCGAGAAGCAGGTCGTATGCGGTCGCGGTGTCCACGACTAGCCCTGCAAGCTGTGGAGCGTGGCTGTGAAGACTGTAGAGGCGGCGGGGGTGAACGCGCCTATCGTGACCAGGTAGGCGAATATAGTGATGCTGGACGATTTAATTGCCGCATTCACGCCGTCAGACTGGACATACAGCGTGGACCCAAGGTCAACCGGGGTGCCAAAGTCAACATACCCGATATAGGCCGCACGATCACCAGACGGAAGATCCCAGGCCGCATTGTCAGCCAGCGCGCTCGGCGGGGTGACATTGTATAGATACGCCCGGAAGCTGGTCATGCCAGCGGGAATGGCGGCTATGTTTATCATCAGCGCCGCGCTGGTGATGATAACGTCATTCCCATTCCAACCAATGGCCGGGAACGATATCGCGCCGCCTACAACATCATTTGCCGTGTAAGCAGTAGTGTCCGCTGGCCGCGTGATGGTAACCAAACTTGA
>Ga0181350_1000577_pt1 | contig 10857 bp, 14 predicted proteins | sample Su13VDMM110DCMD_FD_130105 | JGI IMG/M metagenome (GOLD analysis project Ga0181350, IMG submission 130105) | Freshwater viral communities from Lake Michigan, USA - Su13.VD.MM110.DCM.D | ecosystem: Environmental > Aquatic > Freshwater > Lake | place: USA: Michigan | collected 2013-07-16
ATTTTACGAAGTTTTTGTGCGTCTATAATAATTTTTTTCATTTGGAATTTCTTTATTTATAAATATTCATTTATTCTGAATTATTCGTCAGAGTCGATATTTATAAAAGGATATGTCCAATTATGGGTAAATCAATAAAAAATAAAACTAATTACATGGGAGATGGGGATAGTGATACGAACATGGAGGAAGATATTTTTGGGGAACCTCTCTGTAAAGTTTCTCATGATAGCGATGTTTTTCAACCCTTTTGGGTTCGATGCGATACAGTATTATCTCTATACTTTGACAGGGAGTTTGTGGTACGCAAATCTAATTTTGTATTGCGTATCGGGACTATTTTTTGGATTATCTTTTTATTTTCGAAAATTATCTAAATAAAGATTAGTTTTCTTTATTTTCATCTATTGGCGGCAACACTAATTGTAACCAAATATCAAATATCAATAAGTAACCCCACCAAGTTAATTTATCCATTGGGTATTCCACAGGATTTGATTGAGTTAGATACAGTAAGATAACTAACTTATATATAATATAGACTCTTGATACTAATAGTACGAACCCTAATACTTTTAAGAATTTTTCCATGTCTTTATAATTTGATTTCAAAACGAGTCTTCATTATTTCAATTTTATCTTCAGGAACTCCGTGTTGGTTTATTCCACCATGTCTATTTTCTACGATTATAGAAAAAATTTTATACCCATATTGTTTTGCCAATTCATAATAACGTTCCATTTCCCACTCTTGTGTAAACGTATTAGATACCACGATTTCTCGATAAAATCGGTCATTTACTAATGAATCCTTCATATAAGTTTCCACCCTATCTTGACAGAATTTATGAGCATCTTTGATTTTAGAAACGTCAAATTTATATTCACCCGTTTCTTTATCAATAAAATATTTGTCCGCCTCACAAATTAAAAAGTCTTCATCAACTAATTTTTTTGCAAATTTTGATTTACCTGACCCCGGTCAAGGCACCCCCCTAACAAGAAACAAACTCTTTTCGGGGGGTGCAATATTTTTTAAAGTATTCACGTATTTATTGTTAGAATTATTATGTTTTAATTAGATGTCAGTTATAGATTCCTTATTATAGGAAAATTTTAAGCATTTCGGTTACTTTAATCGTAGTTAGACAGACTTTAACATACATGTCAGATAATATTTTAGGGTAATGTTTCACAACATTAAATATGTTGATTATTTATTAAATCTTTTTAATGCGTTCTCAGTAATAAAAATAAATTCAGAGTCTTTAAACTCCTCAAGGGTTAAAGAATTTGTGTAAGACATTGCGGACTTTAAATAGTCTTTAAAGTTATCAATCCATGACCCTAAAGTGTACTCTACCTGATTATATTTGACAATTCCTTCTGACGTTGTTAGGTTTTTTCCACCCCATTTTTTTTGTACTTCTTTAGTACTCATCCCTCTAAACTCTTTGTAAAAATACTTTCTAGTTTTTGGGAAGGTTTTCCAAAGATATATAGAACGTTCCTCTGACAATGTAATTAATTTAAATAATTTAGTCGGGGAACAGGATTCAAGTGTTTTGTTTAATACTCCTCCTAACATTACATAATCCGCACCAAGTGCCAACGCTTTAATTATGTCATCGTAATTTCTGAAACCACCATCAGCAATTATCTTAGTCGTATAGTTACCCTTTTTTTTGATTTGATAACATTCGTTAATCAATGATGCCATTGGGTAATGAACACCAGTATTTGCCGATGTTAAACAACCACTTCCACCACCGATACCAACACGAATAAAATCAACACCAAGTTCTGCAAATTTTTCATAGGTTTTTGGGTTTGCAATATTACCAACAATCAATCTATGTTTTGTGGTTGTTCTAACTTCACAGAACTTTTTACATAAGTCGTATAATTTAACCATATGACCATTTGCGATATCGACAAGAATATTAATTTCCTCATTTAACTCATTATCGCCATACCACTCAATAACCTTTTCAAAGTCGACTAAGGAAATTGATGAAAATGTTCTACCCCCATGTAAAAATCTTGGTAAACAGACCTCCAATTTTTCGTCTAAGAATAAATTGTAATTCTCTAAATCAACTACCGTATCCATTGGGGACACAAAAATTGGTAATTTATTGTCTTCAGTAAAAATATCGATTTGTGACCGACTATTAATTGAGGAGATAGTTTCAGGAACTAATGTAATATCTTTAAAGTCAAATTTCTTATTCATGATTAAAATATAACGAAAACGAACATTAAAGACAACTAAAAGTATTTATTATTATGTTAACAGAAAAAGAAATTGATAAAATTAATGGTGTACTTGAAAAGAAAACATTTAATTATAAAGGAGAATTGATTTATGAAGCAAATGCAGTTGCAGACTTAGATTATCGTTTTAAAATTTTAGGGTATAAAAAAATGATTAGTGTTGGGGATTATTATGATTATATGAAAATATCTGTAACTTTATTTAACTTTAAAGATAAGTTAAGTCAACTTATTTTTCAGGAAAGTGAAGACCATAAAGATAAATTTTTTTGGAAAAAGTTTTTTGAGGACAGTTTATGGTTTTTGAATAACCAATTAAGGTTTGATATTAAAAGTATTATTAGTATCTTTGATTCCGAAACCAGACTTGTTATTGAAGAGTTTTCTATTGAATTACCTGAAAAAAAAAAGATACAAGAACAAATGACAAGATACGCAATTAGAAATGTTGTTAAAGACATTGTAAAGATTTTAAAAACCGAAGAGGAAGGTGAGTTTACCTTACCTGATAACGACTATGGTGGTGGGTATAAATTCAATAAGTTCCCTGTTGAATTTTCTGTCGACCTATATGTTAGTTATGACGATAGTTTTGATGGGTATAAATTAAACGCCCAATATTCACATGAGGACGATACTGTTGAGATTAGTATAGTATATAATCCATCAGATTTAAAAACATCGTTATATGAGATAGTTGGTGAATTGAACGAGGTGTTAGCCCATGAGTTAGAACATTCATTACAAGGATACCGAGGAGAGTTTGATACTGAAGATGATGAAGAGAAAACAGATTCACTAAAATATTATTTACAGTCCCATGAAATTCCTGCTCAAGTCGCAGGTTTTAAACGACTTTCAAAATTACAAAAAGTTTCGTTTGAATCGGTTGTTCGAAATTGGTTTAAAACTCATGGAGAATTTCATCACTTAAATGATGATGAACAAGAAATTGTGATTAATAAATTGTTGGAGGTCAAAAAGTCTTAATTTTTATTTCGGAATCGTTTAATCAACTTATTGATTAATTCTTTTAGAATAATTCCTGAAATAGTTAAAAGACCAAAACCCGCCAATCGTTGTGCAATATGAGACAACTCAAACGAATCGGGGTCACCTTTTCCCAAATTATATAACATTGGAATTAATGGGATTATAAATGTGTAACTCATGATATTAGTTACCTTGTGAAGCGTTATACCTAAACTACCAATAAAATCTAAGAAGACCTCTTTCAATTCTTTACTTTTTGTTAAAACTGTTTTAAACGGTTTTATTAACCCCTCTTCTTTTATTTTGTCAAATATTTTAGTAACAAATGTTTTATTGTCGATATAGTAAGATGCAATAATCCCCATTAAGATTAAACTAATTTCAAGGTCTGAAAGTTCAGGATGTCTACCAGCAAGATAGTCCTCCAACGGACCAACAAAACCACCGATGGTTGCTCCCCAAGTGATTAGAAACTCTAAGTTAATTCCAACTTGTTGTGTAGAATCTTTAATTATTTTTTTTACAAATTCGTAATTTTGTTTAATAATATCACCAAGACCACCGACCGATGATTCAGACAACAATTTTCTTTTTTGTTCTTCTGTAATTAAAATGGTGATACTCATAGACTAATAAATACTTTGTTTATATTTATTATCATAACAATAGTGAAAAAATGATAAATCCTAAATTAAATGTTGGTGATAGAGTAGTCTTACTTCATATGGACGGGGAAACTTCCGTATCACCTGGAGAACAAGGAACCGTAATTTCGTATTCAATAGTGTTCGGTGATGACCAATATACCGTATCATGGGATAGTGGTAGTAAATTAGCCTTAATATCAAGTGTCGATTTATGGGACACACCTAAAGATAAAAAAAAATCTAACCCTGTTGAGGAAAGAGTAATAACTAAAAAGAGTATTACAGAGATTGACGACCAAAATAGAGTTTTCTTAAAAAACATCGATATTTTTAAACATTTTAATATGAAGTTTTTAAAGAGTTATTTGATGGACATTGGAGAATCGGGAATCACAAATATGTTAGGGGCGGCACCATACCTATATATGGGTAAGGATAGAATTAAACACGAATTTAAATACAAAGATATTGACGAGGATTCGTCTGAAAAAGTTTTAGAAGGGGCAAACCAATCCCAATCAGAAATGATTAATGGAACTATTAAGGCGTTAAAAGCTCAAGGAAAAGAAGGAAGTCTTGAGAATATTAATACGTACATCTCAAGATATGCTACCAAAGTAATCGAGACTTACATTCATTTATTCTAAAATAAAGTCCCATACATCATTTTTTTTAACCGAAAGAATCTTTAAATCTAAAAAAATAGGGTTAGTTTCGCCAGCGTAGAGTCCTAAAATGTTATAATCGTAGAATTCTTCAGACTCTTGTTCAGTCATTCCGTCTCTAATTTGTAATATAGATAAAATTTTAGATTTTGAGTAAAGTATTCTTCTACCATTACCAAATTCCTCAACAATACCAATAATTGCTTCCTCTAAACCGTCTAATAAGATTGCTCCTTCTGCGTATTCGTCTATATCTATTTTCATAGTTTAAGGATATAAAAAATATTTCATCAAATCAACATATTTATATTTAAAACCAATCGTTATGAACCAATATTTTTTTAAAATGACAAATGAGGAAAGAACTAATATTCTTGACCAACATAAACATGTCTATGATGGATATGTAACAAACTACTCCAAACCAAACGAACAACCATTGTACGTACAAGACTTTGCAAACGACAAAGGAGGAATTACCATTAATAATAAAGGTAAAATTACAACATATAAAAATATGGGGATTAATGAGAATATTCTTGAAAACGAAGAAGAGGACCCTTACATGGTAAGTGTTGGAGAACAATTGGACATGATTGGTGATGGTGAAGATGATTTAGAACACGGAACGTTTAGTCATGATGACCAAAACGATAGATTTGTTGAATGTTTTCATTGTAGTGGTAAAGGTCATGATGAATTCACTGATAGTGAATGTGAATGGTGTGGTGGGACAGGAATGTCAGATTCGTTTGATGATGAAGAAGAAGATGAATACGGTGGGTTTATGGATGACAAAGAAGACTCTTTTGATGACATCGACACATCCAATTTATTAGGTTCAAATGACGAAGTAACTATTGACGATTTACAAGAACAAGTTAATAAATCTTTAGATATGTTTAGAAGATTTAAAAATCTATAACTTTTCAATACTTTTGTGATATTTCTTATGTATAATTAAATAATTTAAATTACAAAAACATGGAAATTAAAGAATTAGTATCATATTACTTAAATGATTTATCAAAAACTCTTGACGTAACATTTAGAACCACTTTAGATGGTGAGGACGAAATTAGAGAAGATAAGATTAACTTTGACGAAATAACCAATTTTGGGTATGACTTTGTTTCGGACACAACAGATAACTACAGAGCATTACTCGATGAAGATTATGAGGATGATGACTACGAAGAAGATAAAATATTCGTTGACGACCAAGAAGTTACTTCATTCTTAAATGAATACTATCTAATTTACCCAACCAAACTTCCTGACTCAGAATTATTTTAAGGTCCAACCCTTGTTAAGTATAGTGTAACGGATTCGTCAGAACCAGAACTACCACTTGGCCATAACCCAGTTGTACGTAATGTTAAACTTTCAAGACCGTCGCTTAAAATTTTAAAAGTTCTTGAGGATGAGTTAATATTAAGTTGGATGTACCCTAAATCATATATTGAGTAATGTCCAACCACTGTATAAAAGTATTGGTATCCCCAATTTACTTGTCCTGACGGCAATGTAGTTGGACAAAACGAGATAACACTGTAATCAAAATGCCATTTGGTAAATCCAACACTAATACTATCCATAGGAAAAATATCGAGATGGTTAATATAAACACTTCCTGGTTGGTAAGTTGTGTCTTCAGGAGAACTCGAGTTCTCAACTTTAGAGTACGTTATTCTATCAACAATATATTCGCCACTTAAACTTAATGAAGTTGGCTCAGAATATTTTAAACAAGACGTTAACAACGTCACACATAAGGAAACAAAAATTAGTCTTTTCATAGTTATAATTTATTATTTTACAAATATACGTATTTTTTTGAAATAAAAAATATTTATTGTTATGATAAATGATGTTGACTATATAATTTCCTTAATGAAACGGTATACCCCAAAAGAAAATGAGGGAGAACTTGGGGAACAAGACGCCGCGGCATCACCAAGTGGTGGTGGAGCCGCCTCCGAATACCCAACAGTAACCAAATGGGAATCAGGTGTTGCAAGAACAGGTCCGGCAAATCAAATATCTCTTACTAAATGGAAGGATATTGTTAAAGTTAATCGAGGAAAGGCGAATACTTTATTATAAACCATGATATTTATGAAATACTAAGATGAAAAATACTATATATACCGCTGAAGAATCTTTAAATGAAATAAGATTACGAATGTCGTATGACCTTGCAAAAACTTTAAGCGAAAATAAACTATCACTTATTGAAAATTTTATAGATACATCTACAAGCTCAGAATGTGTTGTAATTACTGATTGGGTATCTCCTGATAACAAATATTTGATTTTACTTGATGAATTGTATGATTTACATTCTAAAAAGAATTTAGGTGATATTTGGGAAAATTTTGACAATTTTAAATTATTTATATCTCATTCATTTAATGTTGCAAACAATGTGCCACAACAAATTAAAGAAAATATTAATAATACTATTAAATCTTTACTTTTGACAGAATCTACTAATGGTGATATGTCAAAACTAAAACCAATCTTTAAACTATTACTTAGTGAATACGGATGGAAGGATTTTGGAGGTGACGTTAAATCGGTGGCTAAGGGGGTTGGAAATTTTTGGGTTGATGCGGGAAAAAAATTTGGTGAAGACATTGTCGACATGGGAAAAACAGGTTGGAAAGGACTTAAACAGGCCGGAATTGCAATTAGTCAACTTGATTTCAAAAAAATACTTGAGTTATTAGGTAAGGGGGTTTTATATTTAGCTCGTAAAATACGAAGTTTACTGTATAACCCTATTGGTATTGTTTTAGATACAATATTAATTGCGACAGGTATTGGAAAGGGTGTTCAATGGATTCCATGGGCATTTGTTGTAGGTTTGGATATATATGAAGTCGCCACTGGTGATTATGAAGATAAAGATACACCAACATGGTTGAGGTGGTTACTGATTGGGTGTGATGTTTTAGGATTATTATTTGCGGGGGGGGTTGCGGCAGCTGCCAAAGCAGTGTTTAATGTTTTTAGGGGAGCTAAAACAATAAAACAATTTGCGGCAATTGCAAAAACCGCACCAAACGCGGTTAAATTCATTCAAAAAATTGCGGGAGCTCTGTCTTCCGTTCCCAGACTTTTATCTAAAGCGGTAGCTTATTTAAAAACTACAAAATTTGTTAAAGGTTCCACATGGTTATCAGGTATACTAGGTAAAGCCACTAAGTTTTTAAATGACATGGCAAAATCTTTATCAAAGTTGTCGGTTGCCGCTGGTAAAGGTTCCATAAAGGCGGCAAAATCATTGCCGGCAATTCCAATTGGACAAACAATTAATACTGGTTTTAAAACAGGTCTTAAAACTGCTGGCGTGGTTACAGTAGTAGATAAAGCGGTACAAAAAGGAGTTCAGATTTATCAAGGAAAAACAAATGCGGAAGTGGCAAAAGACGAGGAAGACTTAAAATCATATGAAAATATCAGCAAAACATATAAAGAAGAGACTGGAATGTCTCTTGAAGACAAATTAAATCAAGAATTTCCAGATTAATCAAATAACCTAATATATATATATTATATGAAAAACTTATTATCAGAAGAATTAAAAAGATATAGAATACTTTCTAATTACAACACAAAACTTACCTTAACAGAAAATACTAAAATTATCTTAAAAAACAGTATATTAAATGAGGGCCCATTGCCAGGTGTTACTTTAAAGGCGGCAGAAGACGCATTATTAGGTTTTGGTGGTATCGGTAAATTTACCAAGATGGAGGTAGTTGCGCTGACTAAAATCTTAGCTAAGGATGACGCGGCCTTTGCTGCGGAACTTAAAAAAGCCATGAAGGTTGACATAGCGGCTGGTAAAAAAGTAATGGATAGTGCGAACAAACTCTCTAAAATTCAGGTCATAAGAGAGATTACACAAAAAAAACCTACAACTGTTCCTGAGATGAATAAGATAATAGCCGATGTTAAGTCTCAAAATAAAATAAAATTTGATAAACTTTTAAAAACCCCAATAAAACCAACTACAGGTGGTAAAGGTGGTAAAAATACCAAAAAAACTACAAAAAAAAGAATAAAAAACCCGAACCCGATTCCAGAAAAACCAACAAACTGGAAACTATTCAAAGATAAAATTGCTGGTTGGAGTACAATAGGGTCAATACTTAAAGGATTGTTTGTCCTTGGCGGTGTATACTTAGCATATAAATGGTGGAGCGAATCCAAAGAAGTTTCCTCTATGTTCCCTGACTGTATCCGTAAAAATATTCCAGAGGAAGATTTTAAGAAAATGGTTGAACAAGGTTTAGATTACGTTTTAATTACTGAAACAGGAAATGATACTATTGACGAATATGGTGGAGGTAAATTTTTTGACAATAAAAAATTTGTTACAGGAAATGGCAAATATACTGGAACATGGGATGATACGGACAGTGGTATAGTTATCACCGTTGGTGGAACTGATTACGCAATGTCTTGTGAAGGGATGACTGATGATGGTTCAAATACTGATGATGGTTCAAATACTGATGATGGTTCAAATACTGATGATGACACAGTTATCCCAACAACAACTACAACTACTATTTATAAACCTCAAAGAACCACTTATGGTTCTGAAGACACTTAAAAAAAATAATTAATATGAAAAAAAGAATAATAAAAGAACAGGCGGCGACAACACCTGGAAAACAAGAAGTTGTGAGTCTAACAAAGGCGAAACATGACAATTTATTACAATTGACATTAAAGTATTGTACACTTAATCCTGGTTACATGTGGGTTCAACATCCCGATATGAAAGTTGAAGTTTTAGGTCGACAAACTAATGACGGTTACAACTATATTTTTAATAAGGATAATAAAGTTTTCTTAGAAAAAAGGGTGGGGAATGCTACACCCAATCAACCATCTGTATTGGATGACTGTCAAACCCTATTGTCTGCATACCAACCAAACCCATTGACCGATACTCAAAAAAAGTATATGGACGATGAGGCGAACAGACTGGGTTATGAAATAAACAGACCTTCCGAAGCAGAAATTTCCAATGGTACATGGGAAGAGATTGATATGAAAACGATGAATTCTAATCTTTTCACAAACCCAGGTGGTGCGTTTCTTTATAAACAAAAAAATATTAAAAATGACTATATTAACCAATATCCTGAAGTAGCAGCCGCACTTAAAACTGCGGGTTATACGTTTACAGCACCTTCTTCAACTAGTGTGTTATTCCAACAAGGTAAACCTATTTTAAAAGTCTTACCTGGTGAAAAATATCAGACAATGTTTAAAACTAATCAACCAACGGTTTGGCCTACAGGTAAACAAAGTGAGGCAAATATTGATAAAGCGTCTCTACAAAAAATGGCGAAGGATTTTAAAGATAAAACACCTAAGAGAAGTGATTGTCGTGCGGCGATTAAGATATTATTTCACGATTTTAACAATAACGGAGATACCATCTTACAAGATGATAGTGAAGTAATCTCGATTAAAGATAGAGTTTATATGTGTAAAAATCGTAGAGATTTTATAAGTGTGTTAGGCGGTGTCGAAGATGAATTAACAACCCTGTTTAGAACTAATTCCACAAAAAATCCTTATGGTATGAGGGATTATAGACCAACAAGTAATGTACAAGCAGAATCCACAAAAAATAATTTAAAAAAATTAATCAGAGAAAGTTTACTTGAAATCAAGGAAAACAAAAAAAAAAGTATCTTGGGTGAGAGTAAGATAGTTAAGGTAAGATTATCAATCATTTCTGAAAATGTTGTTCTTAAAACTAAAAAACAAAAAGATAAATTTTTTGATGAATTATTATCTGAGATGGCGTATTTAAATTCACAAGGATTTGACAAACAAGTTATTAATGAAGGATTTTGGGAAACATTGAAAGGTTTATTTGGACACGCTCCTGATGGTATCATGGAATATTTTAAAGAATATATGGCTAAATGGTTAGTTAACAATTTAACTCCTATGGACTCTGAAGGATGGTTTGGAAGTATGATTATTACTGGAATAGGTAATTTACCTATCGGAGACATTCCAAAATTAACAGATTGTAATTATTTAACGAAATGGATTTCAAAAACTGCCGCGGAAGGTACGGTTAGAAAATTAACTCACGAAAAAGGTTTAGATGGACCATTCTATGATGTTCTTAGAAACTCAATTGTTGATATGCTAGACGAAACTTCTTTAGGTTCTAAAATTGAAGAAGCGTTAGGAAGTTTTATCTGTCCATTACTTGGAGGAGTTAAAAATAA
>Ga0181350_1000581_pt1 | contig 10832 bp, 10 predicted proteins | sample Su13VDMM110DCMD_FD_130105 | JGI IMG/M metagenome (GOLD analysis project Ga0181350, IMG submission 130105) | Freshwater viral communities from Lake Michigan, USA - Su13.VD.MM110.DCM.D | ecosystem: Environmental > Aquatic > Freshwater > Lake | place: USA: Michigan | collected 2013-07-16
AAATTTTCAATTGAAGAAGCAATCAGCGACCCAGTTGCCGCAGCGCCAACAGCGGTTGCAATGTCTTTGCCCTTGTAAATTGCGCCCATGGCCGCTTTGGCCGAATCAATGAGCATTTTTCCTTCAATGGTGCCTGGATCAACGCCAGCGTCTTTTATTCCCTTGACAACCATGCCGGTCACCGCAGCTTCCGCACCGGCGGCAAGCGCATCTTCAAAGTTTTTGCCAGCCAATAATGCGGCTACGGTGCCGGTTGCGCCACTCGCCAAAATGTTGCTTATGCCAATGTCGGCGGCACTGCCAATTGCTCCGGCTACTGTCCCAGAAATGGCTGATCCAGCCATCCCGCTTACATAGCTGATTACAGCGCCTTTAGCGGCATCCTCAGGGCTTTTGCCTTGCGCCATGTTCACCAAAAAATTAGCCACCGGCGCGGGCACGCCCATGGCCGTAAGGGCCACAGTTGCCAACATTGGGATCGGGTCAGCAAGAAAATTTTCAACCGTTTTTTGGGCGGCCTTGCCCACATCATTGACGGCATTTCCAACTTTGTTCCAAAACGCCGGGTTTGTTGGGTCTGTGGCAGCGGCTAAATCAGATGCGGCTTGGACGGCGGCTTCGGCGGCATGCGTTGCATCTTCTCTTACCTTGCATATATAATCTGTATCTGCGCAGTGGCCCATTAAGTGCCTCCTTGCCTATTGTTTGAATTTAAATATTCAACAGATACAGAGCAAGAATAAGATTGTTTTCCATCCGCGTTTATTGGGCCAAGAGCAATGTGCGAAGGTATGTCATTGCTCATTAATTTTTTAATTGCCGCTACTAACATTGGGTCAGATGTTGCTGTATACCAAATTTTGTATTTGGCGACAAACAAAGCTCTTGTAAATTCATCTAAATTTTGAACTAATTTTGACAATGAATCTGCATTAAAAATGCACACGTCTACTCTATCTGAGTTATCAATGTGGTACCAAAAAATTGTGTCCCCTGACCGCATAATGGCAAATTGACCGGAGCCACACGATAGCTTGATCTGCTTGATTAACGCGGTGCCCTTTACGGGTAAATTTTGATCGCTTGCCGACTGCAAAATTACATGCTCATCAGGGGTCCGATCCATCCATCTTTTGAGCATTGTCATGCGTTGCCCCCAGGATTCACGGACAGGATTAAAGCTTGCGCCCAATCTTGCCAGTTGACAAAACCATTGGTATTGGGCACTGACTCATTGGTAAAAATGTCAATGGCTTTGAGGCCGTTGCCCCAGTCTTGCCATCTGGTTGACGAATTGACTTGCTCTAAATTTTGCGCACCATATTGCTCGCACATGAGGTCGGCCCACTCTTGGAAAGAGTAGATGCGTGGATCATAGGGAATGGCAATATTAGTAGCCACGCACATCCCCTGTATCTGCGCTTAAAAGTACCCGGCCCATCTGATAATCGCCGCCTTGCACATTGCTGGTGAAACGCAAACGTAGTTCCCGGCGCTGCTCTTTCATGTCAATTTTGTGCGTATCTGGGGCAAACACATATGGGTCGGATTCTTCGTCATCAGCCTGGGCATATGGCCTGCCGGTCACTACCAAGCTCATGTCACCCTCTTGCCGAAAGTCAGGCTCCACGCGCTCAAGGCGTAGCCACTGGTTGTCGCCCACCATTTGTGGCTGGGATGGTCCACCGGCCACCAATCCAAGGTCATTGGTTTCAAAAAAGCTTTCAATTGCACCAACAACAGACCCAGAAATTTTGTCCACCCCGATCTCATGCTGCCACAAGTTGGTGTAGGTCATCAGGGTATCAACACGCAAAAAGAAACCGCTTCCAACGGGCAGCGCAGCCGTCAATATGTCGCCTAGGGCATAACCAGTTCCACGCACTTGGATGGTCACCACGGTCACCTGACCGCCCGCCACCGTGATGTTGGCCGTGGCGCTTGACCCAGCACCACCGGTCAAGGCGTAGTTAACGTAGGTGCCATTGGTGTATGAAGTGCCCGCCGTGGTTATGCTCAACGTGTTGATGGCACCAACCTCTACAGGCTCCCATTCAGCCGAGATTGGGTATTGGTAAATTTGCGAAAAATAACCAGCACTGCGCCGCACACCATCAGCCTCACCAGCGTCATACCAGACCTGTTCGCGGGTGTTGTAGATCACGGCATCGTTGCATTCTTCGTTGTCGCCAGACGGGAAAAACCACCAAATCTCACCAAACCTAGGCACCTTTTGCGCCCATACTTTTTGCCGCTGGTTGTAGTTGAGGTTGTCAAAAAAGTAATTTTGGTTGAAGTTGTTGGGCACCTCTTTGACGGTACCGCCGTACATCAAAAACCGGTCAACACCGCACCAGTAATAGATGCCGTCATACTCAATAACCGATTGGCTTGACAAAATGGATGATTGGCTGCTGATGATGTCATAGCGCCAATAAAAGGAGCTTGATGTCACCCCGGTAGTCACCGTGGTTGGGGCATAGGACACGCGAATCAGCGAATCCAGCGACCAAAAAAGTCCCGAGGGGGCATTGGAGCCACCCCGTACGGGCAAGCCCTTGACAATCTTTGTGGATGACACATTGGTTTCGTTTGAAGTGGCCGAAACCCAATCATTGACGTTATTAGGACCCGTGTTTTTTAGCAGTCCATTGTCGCCATACACAAACAAATATGGGTGTAGCACCACCGCGCCGCCAGACACGCTTATGTTGTTGTTAAAGGTAAAGGTGATGCTGCCCGCAGTTCCCGTTGCCGCTATTGAAATAACAACTGACACGGTGGAAACAGAAACAACCGTTGTACCCGGCGCTATGTTTGTCCCGGTTACAGACTGCCCAGCGCCAATCAAAGCGTTTGCCGCAACCAGGGTAATGGTGGTGGATGTGGCCGTGGCCCCAACGGCTGTAAACACGCCGCAGGCACCCATGGTTGTGCCATTGATGTCGCCATACAGCACCGAGGTATCAACATTGCTATCAATTGCCGTGAGGTTTTGACCAGGGTGGGCAATTAAATTGGCATTGCCGGTCCCAAAAGCATCATAAATAGCATCAAATTGCCATAGGTTGTTTGCGTTTGCCGTAAAGTCTGACAGCACAAAATCAGTGATTCCGGTGCCCGCCCCAGTGTTGGAGATGGGCAGCACTTGCATGCCATTGGAATAGCCGTTGTACACGTTGGAATATTCATTGCGGGGGTCAATGTAGATGCCCCTTGATGGACCCGCCAAATACTGGGTAAACAAGCGATACCCGCCCATTTTGCGCGGTCGGCCCCGTTGGAAACGCACCCACTTGCCACTGGTGTAAAAATCCATGTCAAACTTGGTGCCATCGCGTTGAATGCCCGGCTTGGTATCAAGTGCAAAAACCTTTGCGGTCATTAGAAGCTGCCCCCGCTGACGCCAGCGGAAAAGTTGCCCGTCCCGGTTATGGCCAAACCGCTCGCAGACAAATTAAATCGCAATGTGCCCAAAATGGAAAGACCAAATTGACCCGTGCCTGGGCGGTATATACCGGTGTTGGTTTCGCTAGAAAAATTGATGGCGGGGCTTGCTGCGCTGCCGTCCACAATGCTAAAAGAGGTGGCCCCAGATAGCAGGGTGTTGGCATTGTAAAATTTGGTGCCGTCACAAATAACGGTGGCCTGCCCGTTGCTTGGGATTACAGCGGTGGCTCCGCTGCCGGTGGTCACGGTCATGGTGTATGTGCCAGCGGTGCATTGGTTGCTGATCACATAGAAATTAACCACGGGCGGAAAAACAATGGTCACGTTGCTCACCAACGTGCCAATGAAGGTCATGATTGTGTTGGTGGCCTCATTGCTAGACAAGGTCACCGTGCCGCCCGTCACCGGCTTTGTAAGCGCGGTAAAAGCAAATTGGGAGCTTTGGCCGAAGCCCACGGTCACATACCCAGTTCCCGTGCAAAGCACAAAAGCCGAGTCGCCGGGGGCAAATGCCTTGTAATTGGCACCGTCAATCAATTCGCCACCGGCTGCATCCGGCGTCACGTTAAGTGTGCCGGTGCCATTGTTTTTAATCAAAACAAACCAGCTTGACCCCAAAACGGAACCTATTGGAAGATTGGTTGTTCCAGCGCCGCCGGTCCAAATATAAGCCTGTGCGCGGTCCGCCAACACCATGGTTTGGTTGACCGTAAGGGTGGCGGTTGGGTGGCTTTGATTGAGGGTGGTGCTAATTGCAAGCAACCCATATCCAGCCAAAGCAGAAGCATCCGCCGCCGAGGTGCCGGTGCCAAATGTGAATATGCCCCAAACCCCTGTGTCGGTGGAGTTGTCGGTCACATAGATGTACTTGGCCTCACCGGCGGCAATGGTGCCAATGGTGGACCCGGTGTAGGTTTTGATCGTGAATGTGTTTGCCCCTACATTGCGGATCAAGGCATCTTGGCCAACCGACACCTGATTGGCAGGCGGCATAGACAGTGACAAACTGCCAGCCGAAGCCGTAATTTGCATGATCCGAGCGGCCACCGTGGTGCTGGTGTCGCCATTGACTGGCCACACCAAGGCGGTGCTTGTGGCAATCGTGTATGCCGCATAGCTGACATCGGTGGGGTCAATGACATCACCGGTAAATGGATTGGTAAATGTAGTCATGAGTCGAGCGCCACGGCTTGTCGGTCACCAACTCTGGTCGCATCCTCTGACTTCAGCGCCCCAATGGCGGTGTCGTATTGGGCCTTCCACATCTGAGTCCGAGCATCGTTTTTCAGAAATGGCATGGCTTGCAATAGAGCGCCGTACAGCAAGGCTTGAGGTGCGTAGTTGGTAAACCAATTGGATTGATTGGAAGAGTCAAGCGGTTGAAGTCGCTCGTAGTACAGCACCTCAAAGGCCGAAGCCGCCGAGGGCGTTGGGGCCACCAACCAATGATAGGCATCATAGTCGGTGTAGAACTTGGGCAAATCGGTTTGCGATTGATCGGGCCAGTATTCGCGTATGTACTCGTATCGACGCAAAAGCACGGGTTGGCGGTCACCATTGGCATCGGTGATGTTCATTGAAACCGTCTTGCGCCACCGAGCGGGCTTTTGAATGACGGGGTTGTTGATCGTCATGGCGGACGTAACCACTTGCAAGTTGCCTATGAACTTAATTTCAGTGGCAATCGTTTGCTCGGCCAGCATAATAAAAAGAGGTATCTTTTCAGTGGTCGCGGTATCTGTGCGCTCCAGATAGGATTGCACATTCTCAACCAAGCTGTCGTAGGTCATTACCGAAGCGGTTGTCATATTTATCCCACGTTTCGTTCAAAATGTGGACAATCCACCAGTGATTTGAAATTGCCACCCCAACGGTTTTTGGGGTGCAAAGTTTCCCAATACGCGCCCAATGGCGCAAGAATGCCTTTGTCCCATATTATCTGCCCATCTTTAAAGAAATTCAAGTCAATGGCGCAGCGTTTGAGGTGGATGGAGTTAAGGGTTTTGGAGCGTCCCGTTTTGACGTAAATGGCTTGCTGCTCAGGCGTGCGGGCCAACTCCCCGCCAGTGACCATAAAACCCTGTTCTGAGGCATATTTGATGAGGGCGCAGGCATCTAACAGGAATGCGGCCTGTTCTTGACTGAGGCTCATTACTTGCCCCCCTTGCGCATTTCCATGACCTTTTCAACTGTGCGGCCACCAAAGTAGGCGGTCATCACCAGCATCCCCCATTGACCTAACAGATTGACGTAAGCCTCAGCCACTTGGATTCCTGCGGCGCTCAAGCCAGCAAAAATTAAATAGGCGGTAAGTATGTACAGCAAGGTGCCGGGTCGAATGTTTTTGGACAACCAAGAGTCCGATGACATATCAGCCTGCCAGCGCTTGCTGACGTTGTCTTCTTGGTTGGCCTGCGCGGCAAGGAGGGCTTTGAGTTCTTCCTGCTCAATGCGGGCCTTCTCAATGCCCAACTCCAGCAAACGCTCTTCATGGTCAAACTGAAGCTGGCGCAACTTGGCGACTTCAGCATCTGATGGGTTGTCGGAAATCTTTACGCCAAGGGCGTTCTCAACAACTTCTTTACCCTTTGCTTGAATTGCAGATGACAAAAGGCCCAGACCATTTTGGGCCAACGTACCAAGCAGTGATGCAACTATTGGGATCATTTCTCTGCCTTTTTGTTAATCAGATCAAAAGCCACTTTGACCTTCTCTTCCAATATTGCGACGCGCAAATCAAGTTTTGAGAGAACAATGATGAGCGTGATGATCGCCAACAGCATGGGCCAACCCTTTGATAGCATATCAAACAAATCCATGTGCTTACTCCCGTTAGCTCAAGCCTGTCAGCTTCTTGATGATTTCTGCGGCCACTCCAGGGCCAAGCAAAACAGCCGCGATCACAACGTACAAAAGGTACTCAATCTTGGTCATGCGTTTGTCGCCATCTGCCAAACGGCTCTCTATGCGGCCATATCGCTCGGCGCAAATGGCTTCGTGAATGGCAAGGCGTTTGTCGGTTTCAGCATCCATCATTTGTCCACCACTTTCATTGTGTATACCCAGTCGCCGTCCTCATATGGCTCACATGGAACCAGATGCTGGGTTTCATGATCAGACGGCACCGGCATATTAATTTGCTTGGCCCCATGCTCTTGCATGAACTCCGCGTTGGGGCCGCTCTCTGGAAAGCATGTGTTGGGAAAAAGCGTTTTGTAGTGGCCAACGGTTGTGACAACACCGTTTTGAATGATTGCAATTTCCATGGCGACCTCATTGATTTGGGAATGCGGCAGTTGGCACGGTGATGGTTGTGCCTGAGTAGCGACCAACTCCAAGGGTTACTCGGAAGTCATCAATGTACCCAGGCATGAACAATGTGCCGCCGTTTCGTGCGCCCATGGTGTACGGGTTTGCTGTGGCCGCCGGAACGTAGTTGTTTGTGTCAGCGACTGACAATGTGCGCGTGTTGTTAACGTAGGCGCTTGTGGTGCCGCTTACCCGCGAAATGGCGATGAATTGCCATGTGTTGAGGGGAATGCTTGCATCGGCCTGTATGAGGCGCTCAGTGCCCCCATACGGGGCAAATGACAAGCCCGACGAAGACCCGCGCTTGTGGACAATGAATGCGCCAGTTGTTTGCGACTCCCAAATTGTGTATTCAGTTGCTGGCGTGCTAGTAACGTACATCCAAAACTCAACCGTGAAGTCACCAGTGCCAAAACCAAAAATTGGTTGCGGTGGGTATTTCATGTACCCGGTGCCAACAAAGGCAATTGACCCGGTGCCATACTTCACCACGGATGTGCTAATGGATGCTGTGGATGTCTCCATGACGTTGCGCACCGAGTTGTCGTAAATCGCGCCATTGGTGCCCAGCAAAAGCAATGAGGTGTTGGTTACCGCAGTCAATGGCGTTGCTGATGGCACAAAAGATGCGGCATATAGACCAGTACCTTTTACAAGGCGCAAATCAAGTAAATTGCCTAAAAATGGATTGGAGCTATTATCAAACGCATTGACGCCAATAATTGGTCTAGAAACGGTGCCAACCACATAATTGTTGGTGTCGGCATATGTTGTGTTTACCTGAGTGCCGTTAAGATACAGCCTGCTACTAGCGTTATTTCTAGAAAAAGCAATGTGATTCCAAGTGTTAATTCTTACAGTGCCGCCGCTAGTAAAAACTGATCCAGCCCCAGTATATGCTTGCACCACGCCACTTGTAGATACTTGCATGGCAAATCTGCCGGTGCCCGATGAATCACCAGCATTGCAAGTGTCGTATATTGTCCGCGTTCCCGCAATGCTGGTTATATAAACCCAACATTCAAAAGTAAAGTCGCCGGTTCCCGCTGAGAATGGCAATTGATTGCTTGGCAATGTTAAAAAATCAGTTGTGCCGTCATAGTACATTGACCCACCATTGACCGTAGTGCTATATGCCTGCAATGTGGTTGATGTTGTAAATCCAAACGGGTTGTATTGATTGGGTTGCGCCTGACCATTGGTGATTGTGTTGCTCGCATTTATATTTAAACCGTCATAAAATTGATTTTGCTGGCAAGATAATAGTGAAATGCTTGGCGCAAATGGATTTGTATACGCAATAGTTGTGGGGCCACGGTTGGTAATGGTCAAGGCATTAGAACTATTGTCAATGAATGTGGTTGATTGGCACGTTAACAGCGATACCGTTCCGGTGATGGTTGCGGCCGCGCCTGCACCCGTTGAACCCACCGCAGTTGTGGAGTATGGGCCGGTGGGAGGGGTAAAAGTGCCTGAGTACAAACCCTGGTTTTTTATCACCCGCATATTGGAAATAAAACCCGTAAGCCACGATGTTGCTGAATTATTCCAATCAGAACCTATGTTGACGCTACCAAGCGCATAACTGTTGGTATCAGCATATGTGCTGCCAACCTGTACGCCATTTACAAACAGTCTGGTGCTTGCACTTATCCGCGATAAAGCAATGTGATACCACGCGCCGACGGCAATTGTTGACCCAGTAATTCTACTTGCGTTAGCAGTGAAATACGTCAAAACACCAGATGACAAAAATATGCATGGCATAACGCCAGCGGAAGATCCACGGCCATCATAGAAAAATCCTTGGCCACTGGTTGAACCTTGGTACAGCCACCCCTCAATGGTGAAGTCTGCCGTGCCATATGTAAATACAGCGTTTACAGGCGCTTGCAAATATGCACTTGTGCCATTGAAATAGTTGCTATATGAAGGTAGCGTAATAGCGGCTATGTTAGTGCCAGAACTTTGTGTGTCGGCCAATGGCGCTGTCGGCACGGTAAATGTGCCCGTATACACGGCAATACCTTCAGTAATCCGCACATTAGAAATTAAGCCGTTAAACGGCGTGCCAGTTGCGCGAACATCACCAATAACCAAATTGTTTGTTTGGTTGAAATCGGTTGTGATTGCCGTGGCGCTTGTGGCCTCCAAAGCGCCGTTTAAATAGATTTTGATGTTGCCGGTGGCTGATCCACTGCGAACCAAGGCAACGTGATACCAAGCGTTTGGAGTCAACGCTGTTGCGCCAGTTAAAGTGGTGGCAGTAAATGATGCCCGAATGTTATTTCCAGATGTGACGCTTATCTCTAAACCAGTTGACGCGGTGCCAAGGCCCATTACACCCATGGCAGTGCTTGTTCTATTAATAAAAATCCAACATTCCCAAGTAAAATCACCCGTTGACATTTGCAATGCTGTGTTATTTAAGACTGTAATAAAGTCACCGGTCCCATCGAAAGATCCAGAATACGATGTTGGCGTTGGCTGAACGTAATTTAAGTATGGACTAAAAGGCGTCATTGTTGGCGCGGCAGCGGCCGTTTGCGGTGTAATGGTCGCTTCATATGGCGAGTCATCAATTAAATATGGGTTTTGAAACAACAATGCTTTGGTGCTTGTTGTTGGTTGAAACTTTTGTGTGGGCGGCGTAAAGTCGCCGGTGTATATCAATGACGATCCGCGAGAAAAACGAAAATTTGACAAATATCCCGTGACCGTTTGTTGTTGCTGGCTATAACCAACAACAAACGCTATTGCCGGGTCTGTCGTGTGAGTTGACAAATTTTGGCCAGTAAAAGTTAAACCTACGCCATTAACATAAATAATAATTGTTGATGATGATGAGGTTGTTGTGTCAATGGTGACTGCAACATGGTTCCATGTATTTTGCGTTAGCGTTGCGGTGCTTGTCACCGTTGCTTGCGAGGAGGGTCCAGTTGTATATGCAAATCGAACGGTCTGGGTGCTGGTGGTTGATGAGCCAACCAAATCAATTGCATAACGGCCATTTACCGCTGTTGCAGAAAAATTTCCAAAAACACCTGTGATAAAAGCAGTAATTGCTTGAATTGCAGTTGTAAACACCCAAAACTCAATGGTGGTTTTTACACCATAGGTAGTGGCGGCTAGAGCGCCATATTGCGTGTTCAATGCGGTTGGCAAAGTAAAATACTGGCTTGCCGAACCTAAAAGATATGCGCTGTAATTGTAATTAAAAGGCACAAAATTGCCTTGCGTGGTATTTCCGCTTCGGGTTACCGTGTAATTGTTTGTGCTTGAATCCAAAAACGTGTTGTTGAGGGCACCGTTTGTTCCATCGCCATGCAAAAGCAAAGTGACATAATTAAAATATATATCATTTGCTGACGCAGTTTGGCCACCACCAGTTTTTGTTGCAAGGCTAAACATCAGTAATTCAACCCGAAAGATTGGCCATAGGTGTTGGTGCCGTCTTGAAAGAACGTGAAGATGTCAAATTTTCCGCTGGCGCTTGATGCCGTCGGAGTGACGCCCCCTGGGAATTTAATGGTTGAACCACCGGCCCAAGTAAGGGTGAATACGCCACTGTAAGTGATGATGATGACAAATGATTTGCCGGTCACCGATGCTGGCAATGTAATGGTGCCGTTGGCATTCAGCGAAAACTGTTGGACCGTGCCATCAGTCAATGCCACCGTGAATGCGGACCCGGCGGCGGGGGCATACCGTGTTTCCACATAGTTGGTGACCGTGGGGTTGGTCAGCGTCTTGTTGGTGAATGTCTCGGTGCCAGCCAGGGTGGCCAAAGTGCCCGAGGTGGGGAAGGTGACTGCCGTGACACCAGTAATCGTAAATGTGCTGGCAAAGTTGCCGCTGATGGCAATGGTGCTGGCAGCGTTGTTGACCACACCAGTGCCGCCCAATGAAGTTGGGATGGGGCTTGTGATGCTGAATGTCTGCCCGGTAAGGGTTAACCCCGTGCCAGCGGCATACACCTGCGAGGTGCTAAATTGCGTAAACGTGATGGCGGTGGTGCCAAAAGTAATGGTGCCAACGGTGGTAACAATGTACGAATTGCCATTGTTGACAGT
>Ga0181350_1000583_pt1 | contig 10775 bp, 13 predicted proteins | sample Su13VDMM110DCMD_FD_130105 | JGI IMG/M metagenome (GOLD analysis project Ga0181350, IMG submission 130105) | Freshwater viral communities from Lake Michigan, USA - Su13.VD.MM110.DCM.D | ecosystem: Environmental > Aquatic > Freshwater > Lake | place: USA: Michigan | collected 2013-07-16
ATCAATGCGCTGGCTACGCGAGTCGGGGCTATCGCAGTATCACTACAGTTGCAGATTGACCGGTTGGAGTTGTGAGATGGACATACTTGATACGCGGGAGAATCTTAACGCGATGGTGCTGAACCACGAGCAGCAGATAAAAGATATTGCAAAGCATCTGCTGGAACTGCAACAGTACATGGAGTTTAAACGGCGTGAGTGGGTAGGGCTGACGGATGATGAAGCAACAGTAATATGGGAACGCGTTGATGAGCGTGATAGTTGGGAGTTAATCATGCAAGTGCAGCAAGCATTAAAGGAGAAGAACACATGACCCTATACGAGTTTGACTGCTGGCGCTGCATCCAACGGGCAGAGAACATGCTTATAGAGGCCAAGCGCAGGCGTGCTAATGCCAAGCTGCGGCGTGAGCGATGGGCGGTGTATAAAGTATTGGCATGACGCGTACTAAGCGCATCCTGAACGCACTACCGGCTACGGTCTGCGAGATTGCAGCAATAGAAAAAATCACAGTGAAAAACGCAAACGCGGTTCTGTGTAATCTGCGTGAAAAATCTCTGGCAAGGCGAACAGACAGGCAAGGGCAACGATACAGCCAGCGCGGGCCTAAACCTGCGCTGTGGGAAAAAACCAAACTCAAGGAGAAGAACAATGGATAAACTCAATGCCGCTATCGCATACCTGCGTGAACGCAAGATATACATTACTGAAAACAAACTTTTTGTGCCAACAAATGCCGCAAACACGGACGTTGCCGCCACGATCCGGCGCTACCGGCAAAAAGTGCAGGGCGTTTCGGCCATCATTCAAGCTGTTAAAAAATGACACTATTGGCCGAAACCCCCTACACACCCTGCTACGTCAGAAACGAGTTTTTGTTTGACGAACAGAAAGGGCATAAGGAGTTTACAAAAGCGGTGGTGTTTGCTTTTCGCGCCGAGCCAGCGCGGGCGCCAATGTTTCAGGTAATGCTTGAGTCAGGGGCGCAGTGGGCAAGAGTGCCCATTCACATGATTTGCAGCAAACCTTGTGACCCGCTGCCCTTGCAACAGTCCTCCTGGTGGGATAGCTACGGCTACGAATTTACGGTCGTTGCTTTGCCGTTTTTGAAGGGGCACGCGGTGACCGCGCTGGGCCGGGACGGGCAGATCCGCAAAGGCAATTATCTGTTCACTGTAGATTGGATGAAAACCGGCTGGAGTGAAGTGCCTGACCAGCACAAAAACCATCATTTTATTGCGCTGGATTCGGGGCCGTGGATCTCGTATCCCAACAACAGGCTGGTCTGGCACGACCCGTCGTGGATTACGCCAGCGCCGGACAGGGAGTGGAAAACGCCCTCCCGATTCTATTCGGTAGAAGGCTAGTTACGCGTAAGGCCGAGTGCCGGCCTTGTCAATAATCAGCGCCTGATTTCTCGGACTGAAATTGATGCTATTCGGTATGCTGATATGCGTCCAGCGGTCAAATTCCCGGATAACCTGATCGTAGCCAATGCCGCTGGCAACGATGGCCTTCACTACCTCGTCTGGAGTCATTCCGGGCACTTTAAAGTCCGCAGCGCAGCCGATCCGATGCTGGCTGGTGTCCTTAGACCCTACCGCGTCATTAACTTTTTTTGTCCGCAAGCCCGACGAGATCATAATGGGCTTCCCGGCCAGCACCTCTTTTACCTGCTCCAGAAACTCAGCTAGGCGCACAAGGTTGGCCAGTTCCTGCTCGTTTGGGGTGTTATCCCAGCCGTTGCGTTCGGCAGTCTCTGAGGCTGTCAGTTCTTCAAGGGTGAAATGTGTTGTCAAATTCATTTTGCCGCCTTGGAGAGTAGATCCGTTTTGGCCTGTGAGCCAGCCGACGATCCAAAATAATACGCAATAATCCCCGTCCAGGCGGTGCCTAGACTGCCCAACATCATCAGGATTGCCGGATTGCTGCTGTCAATTTGATTGAAAAACATCATGCCCATAATGCCAAAAAATCCGATGGTGACTGACCCTGCCAGTATTGGCGGCATCATCGACCGAGTTGTGGCCTGCATTTCCCTAGCCGACTTTCTATCCTCGACCTCAAGTTTCTCAAAGTTAAGACCAAGCTCCTGCGCCTGCTTTTGCAGCTCAATCTCGGCAATCTTGACCTGTGCAATCTGCTCGGCTGACAGCTTGTTATTGGCTATCAGGTCGCCCACCTTGGCCTCGTCTACGCCAATGGCCTTGGAGATGGCGGACACGGCCATTCCAGCTAAGGGGCCACCAAGTGCCGTGGCAATCGTCGGGGCAATCTGTTTGAGCCAGTCCATTTATTTCACCATTTTTGCTGCGGCTTGGTTAAGTATTACCTTCATTGAATTTACATCATCAGGCTTTTTCTTGAAACCAACACTGATATAGCCAACCAATTTGCCAATCTCAGGCGGTATAGAGCCTCGGCATACAAACGTCACTTCGTTCTTCACAAACCACTCGCCCACTTTTGAGGAAGGCTTGAAGTCCTCGCAAAGAACTTCACCGCTTAACATCGCAACAACGGCCTTGTTCCTGCCGGGGCTTTCGTTAAAGATGCTGGTGACAGTTCCTTCGACCGACTTATTCCTGCCGTTCTTGTCTACAGCCATTACGGTAGTTCTTTTGTTAATCATCAGATTGGCTTGGTGTACAACAACAACTTCGCCGCCAGCTTCTTTAATTAGCGCACTGGATATATCCATTAACTCAGAATCAGACTTTAGGGAAGCCAGCTTGTCATTAGCCGTAATCGCAGACTTTAAAACTTCCCTGCTTTCCCAAGCAAAAAAACCTACGAAAGCAAATGATGCAATCACCAAAACGGTAAACAGTTTGAACGGGTTATCCACCCATTTAATCAAACCGATAACCTTGTCAACAGGGCTTTCCTGCTGAACCGCTTTTACCGCTACTTTTGGTTTTCTCACGGCCATATTAAGCAGCCAACATAAGGAGTTTTTTCATTTGTCGGCCTTGTTTTCAAGTTTCTCAAATATCTTTGCCAGCATACCTTTGATGTCTCGAATGTCATCTTTATAGTCATCTCTTGATACGTAGTCTTTTGGCAAGTCCTCGCGCAGCTTTGCAAGGTCGGCCTTTAGTTCCTTGACCGCAGCCCACAGTTCTCTGGCAAACCAGCCAACTACAGTCATGCCAATGCCGAGAAACATATTTATTACTTGCTGATTTTCCATTTTTACTTAGCACCCTCTGGTTTATACGGCAAAGAAACTGGGTGTTTATAGCACGCCTTAGGGTCGCCTTGCCCTGCCTCAGTCAAAAACGCTGTGCTGGCAGGAACCTGACCTGACGGGCAGTAACAATTCGCAATCCCATCCGGCCCACGCTTGCAGTTCCAGCTAAAGCAATTGCTGGCCCTAGCACCCTGCTGGATGCTGGCCGGGCAAGCCTGAATAACGACCTTCATATCTTTGGGCTTGTGGCTGAAGTTACTTGCCTCTTGCGGATAGACCATCTTAGGCCAGAAGGTTGACCACACATGATCGCTGTCCGTAGGCGCACACGTTCCCTTCATGTTCCCCATAGCAGTGTCTGCAATATTCTTGCCCTTCAGAATAGGGCAGCGGCAAACGACCTCTGGGTATGCCACACCGTTATTCCCGGTGATCGTCTTGCCAGTCGGCTTGCAGGTCGAGGCAGCGCACAGGGCAAACTCTCCGTTGCAGATGGTGAGTCCCTGCGCGAAGCTGGCTGTCGAGGCAAACATTGCCAATAGAAAAAGCAGTGGTTTTATCATTTTGTTAATCATCAAAAATGCTTTCGGTTATTATTGCTTTACTCTTTTTATGACTACTCTTGCGGTTCTTGAACAGCACCGCGAACGGCTCCAGTTGCAAAATCTCTCGCAGCATCTTGAACCCACTGAATGCCGTATTTAAGCCCTACGTCAACGGCACCTTTAATCTTTTCTTGGTCAAATCCTGATGCTTTTGGTTGAACAGCTTGGAATACCTTGATGGCATCGCTTGGGTTGAGCAACAGCGCCTTCAGTCGTTCCTCTGTAGCTTCTGAAGATTTCTTAGCCCAAAACTTGCTAAACATTGATGTAATCGCGTAAGTCGCACCGGACACTGGATTGTAGATGCGCGAAATCATTGTTTCAGGGGATACGCCAGTCAATTGCTCAATGGATGTTTTTGGAACTGTGCCACTTTTAAACTGGACGTTAGTTATATTGTTTTCTAGACGGTCTATTACCGTCACAAAGTCTTGCACTTTCTGAGCGTAAGTTGGGCCAAACACGCGATTAAATACAGCAGCGTTGTTGCGGTCTGCAAGTGCCGCTATTGGGTCTTTGGATTTTACAAGATCGTCAAGCATAAAAGCCCGAACAGCGTTAACAGAATCTTTGTTTGCGCCGTATTGAGTCATAAACTTGTTTGTAAATTTAATGTCGCCATACATCTTGTTTACCAAATCCTGTGCATTACCTACACCTTGGGCGCTTATAATCTGATCTCCAGCTACTCGCTGAAAATTTGAATTTAGCCTATTGCGTTGGGCAATCAACTGCTGCACATCCTGCGTTGCGCTTTGCAATTCATCGCGCAGTCCAGGCACCATTGAAATTCCGCCTTCGTTCTTATTAAGCCACTTGGTCGCTGCTTTTGGGTCTAGGACGTTGTTTTTTAGCGCCGCATTGGTAAAGCTGTCTAAGAATGCAGAGCGCACCAATTCAATGCCCTCCGGCCCCGTCGCGTTAACAAACTCGGTGACGTTCGACTTGTTACCAATAATTGCAGGCGCTATCTGCTCAACAAACTTTTTACGATCTACGGATTTGAGCGTTTCCGCGTCAAATGGCAGTCCTATTTTTTGCAGATACGCTTTGTCTGCGTTTCGATAAGCAGTAACAAAATCAGTATCAAGGTTGTCAATATGACCGCCAACACGCGCCTTTAGCTCGGACAGAAGCCGAATGTCAGTCGGAACGTTTGTCTTGCTTAATTGACGGTTAATCTCTCGCTTTAACGAATCCAAGTCCTCTATTGTGGCGGCGCTAAATTCCTTGCCGCCAGCAGTCATTGGAGCGCCCTCTGCGGTCAAGATTGCGCTTGGCTCCGTAATCTTGGGTTTAAACCGTGATTGCACCCGGTTGTAGATAGACGGAAATGTTTTAAATACGTCAGACGCACGCTCACCAGCCACAAAATTGTATATATCGTCCACTGACCCGGCTGGCAACTCCACATTTTTAGCCTTGGCAATGTCGAATGCCTCGGTATATAGAGGCTTAACCTCTGCAAAAGCGGCTTTTTCTTTTTTCTCGACCAGATTTGCCACGCGCTGTCCAAATACATTTGGGTCGATTGATTGGTCTTTGTAAGCGTTAGAAATCTGCTCATCCAAAGAAAGAACTCTACGAGCCTGCGCCTTTACTAAATCAGGGCCAGCCGCAGTAACAACAACCTTAGTAGGGTCTCCAAACAAACGAATTTGGTTTTTCAGAAGCGCGGATTTTGCATCCTCAAATTGAGCGCCATATTGAGCGCGGAAAACAGGGTCACGCGACGAAAGATTTTGGATAAAGTTGTTTATAACTGGATTGTCTGCCAACAAAGCAGATATAGGCATCTTCACAGTAGCGCCGCCTGGCGCTCTAAGAGACACGCCTTCCTGAGCTTTAACAGCGTCAGTCACCGTTTTCATAAAATTAGGGTCTGCGGCACCTGCTGCTATAAAAATGTTGCTGATTCGGTTATCCACATCTTTAAGCAGTTCATCTTCTGGAACTGTTCCACGCACTTTATCCCACTGATTTTTGGCAATATCAATGCCCTTGTTTGCTACTGAAGCTCCCTTCAATGCGCCGCCAGTGCCGTAACCTGCAAAACCGCCGCCCAAAAAACTACCAGTTATTTGACCAATCGTTTGTCCGGTTTCGCCGCCGATTTTTTGGCCAAATGCACCGCCTGCCTGACCTCCACCTTCAGCGCCACTACCAACGATTATTTGTTCCGTAGGTCGCATAATGGCTTGACCCAATAGGCCAAGTCTCTTAATTGCAGTTACAGCCGGAAATAAATATGATTCTGGAGAGGCAGCAGCTTCAGCCCCAGCAGCCAGTATTTTTTCGCCGCCAGTCTTAGGAGTCGCGCCAGTGCTACCCAATGCTCTCATCATTATCCGACGCACCGGCTCACTCATGCCTCGGTAAGATTCAGCTACACTTTCGCCGGGCAAGCTAAAGTCTCTGTTAATAACATTTACCGCGCCAGCAATAGCCCCAACTGTGCCGGCCAAACCTTTACGAGCCGCCTCAGCCATAATTGATGCTGTGCTTGGATCGGAAGATACGGGTTGCGTATCCAAAACAAAACCAGGAGGAATAGTAGGCTCTTGGTCTAAAACAAATCCTTCTGGTAATGCCATTTTGTTACCTCACTGGCGTAAAGGTTTTTCCACCGTCAATCGACATAATACGTTCATTTGTATTAGGATTAGTCGCATATTGAACGGGAGGCGGCGCAGCTTTAAACTCAGGAAAATCTAGAGCCTCATTGATTGCGGAAGGATCATAATTTTTATTTCTCAAACCAATTCTTTTTTGCCTAGAAATTTCAGCATTGGCTTTGTCTGAAGATACTTTTTTAATTGCTTCAAGAGTTAGCTTGATCTTGTTTTGCGTGTCTAGCGTCGGAGTTGAAGTAAACAATTGAGAAATGTAATCCGCACTGCCGCCTAAAAGAGAAGGGTCTGCACCAGCAGCCTTCAATTCTTTTTGGCTCAAATCTCCTGAACCTGCAATTGCTCTAGCAAACTGCACTTGTGCGGCCCTGTAAGATGCAAAGTTGCCTGTTTTAATTGAATCGTTAATGTTGGTAAGCGCATTGTCGGCAGCAAAAACGGTCTTTGATTGCGGCGCAATAGTATCCTGAACTTTTGCTCTAAAGTTTGGAATGTCTATCAACGCTTTATCACCAGGCATAACGTTTGTAATAGTAGTTCTAGGCTTTGATTGGTCAACGCGGCTGTTTACTACAGCGCGTTCAGTAGGCGTTAAATTTTCAAATGGTTTGTTATACAGTTCAAACGAAAAACGCTGTGCATCAACGCCAAAAGACGGGCCTCTCTGCGGCGTTTTTGCAGTCAGGTTAGTTAAATTAGATAATTCATTTTCAACATCTCTCAAAGCAGCATCACGATCAGGAGATGGCGGCAAAGCCTTTAATTCTTCTGAAGTTCTGTTTAAAAGCGCCAGTGCGCGTGCATTTGTAATGTCTGGAGTCGTAGCAGGCAATCTTTCACGACCAGCAGCCGCCACATCCCTAGCCGCAGCCGCGCCTCTCTGCGCCACCAAAGCGCCGCTTTCTTGCAGCTTACGATACTCGCCTTGCAGCATCATCCCGCCTTGAGTGTCGCCTGCCTGCATCAGCGCAGTAATTGCCTGCTGAATAGAGGCTGGATCGTTTGGGTTAAGTTGGCTGGCAATCTGCTGCCGCATTGCAACACGCTGCAACTCAGGGTCTTGCCCACCCAACGCCCCACCAAGCGCCCCGGCCAAGCCATAGGCACCGCGGCCAATGGCGTAGTTAGCCTGCTGCATTGGGGTAAGCCGGGCAAACTGCAAAGCCTGAGCAGATGCTCTATCTTCCTGCTGCTGCTGATACATCTCCGGCGATACGCCGAACAGGGATTGGACAATTTCAGCCATGATTATTTTCCAAAATTAAAAATTAGGATTGCCATACTCATCAAAGGTTGGAATGTAAGGCACATCCATTCCTCCGCGTCCACTAAACAGATTGCTAATACCAGAGGTAAGCTGCTTATTCTGACTACCCTGAATCAATGCTGTGGCAAACGGATTATAAGCATTTGCCCCGCCCATTGTTTGAGCAGCCCCCATGCCTCCACCATACAAAGCCTGTGCGCCGGCTGTACTTTGCCCTTTCGCACCGATGTTGATGCCGATGTTCAATGGGTCTTGGCCTAAAGCCTCAATTTGTCGCATCTGCGCCAGATAAGCCTCGTAAGGGCCAAGCGCGGCAGTTTGACCTTGATATCCTTGTGTCATCAGGTTTCCACCAGTGCCAAACAGACCGGCACCAAACGCCGTTTGACGCTGACCGGCCTCCATAGATTGAGCCGCCAATGCAGCGTCCTGTTGAGCCAGCGCGTTGTAATATGCCTCCATCTCTGGATTAGATGCGCCAAGGCCAAGACCGCCGCCTGGACGAAGCCCTGTGGCTCCTACAGACAATCCACCCCGGCCAGTTTGGAATAAATTGTTTCGCAGTCCAGCAAGCTGACGTTCACGGGTCGGTGCCAACAGATTTTGCTGATCGGCCATGTATTTCGCCGCAGCTGCTTCTGGAGACGTAGCCAGATATTTATTACCAAGGTCAAACAAACCCTGACCAGCCAGTCCCAGAGGAGCAAACTGCTTTTGAGCCAGCTCAGCTTGCGTTAACCCGCCACCAGCCAAGCCCATGAAACGGTCTTGATAGGCGCGGAATGCAGGGTCTAGCGTGTAGCCTGCACCCGATACGCGACCATCAGGGCCGGTCTGGAACTGCGATGAGCCGAAGCGCGTGGTGACTCCTACCGGACGGAACCGGGCTTCTTCAGCGGCAATTCGTGCGGCTTCTATTTGTGCGGCGGCTTGTGTATTTGCGGCACTTCTTGCGGAACGTCCACCTAGCAAACCACCGGCTATTGAAGCACCCGCTGCAATCCAAGGCATATTAAACTCCAATCAAAATTTGATCTACTTTAGACGGGTCTGTCTCGTCAGTAGCGTGAATACAAAACCAAACGCAATCCGTAATAGCTTTAACGCCATGCGTCATTCCAGCCTTGATCTCAATGCAGGCTGGTGCTTCAACTATCTCAATATCTTCACCCTTCATCACCGCCACCTTGCCTCGAGCCAGAATAGACAAGTGGCTGAAGTCATGCGTGTGTTTCAGGATGGCTGTGCCTGCCGCAAATGCGGACTCTTTGGCATACAGACCATCGCTAAAGTGGTGAGTAATCACGCGTTATCCAATATATTCGATGTAAACCGCGCCGCCGGTGCCGCCCGAAGCATTTGATGAAGTAGTTCCACCAGCACCAGTTGCGCCGGGAACGCGGTTCAAAGCCGCAGTCCATGTTACAGCCGCCGTAGCAGATGCCGCGTTTCCGCGAGAAGTTGCTCCAACAAAGTCACCGCCAGCGCCAGTTTGTCCAAAACCCACAGAACTGTTGGCAGTAACCCCGTTTGTGCCAGCGCCAGCCGCACCATCATTGCCGGTGCTGTCCCCAGAAACTCCACCACCACCGCCAGTTGCGGACAGCAACGAGCCTAAAGAACTAGTTCCGCCAGCACTGCCGTTTGTTGATGCAGTATTTGTGCCTGCTCCGCCAGCGCCGACAGTTGCTACATAACCAGTGCCGGGGACTACTGTGTAAATGCCGATAGCAATTCCGCCGTTACCGCCATTGCCGCCGTTAGCAGGGCCACCAGCATCATAGCTGCCACCACCGCCACCACCGCCAATGCAAATCACTTTTATGCTGGTCACTCCCGCTGGAGCAGTAAAAGTCGTTGTGCCAGAGGTATAAAGATTATATTGAAGTTGACCAGGCGCAGATGAACTCCAACTTGTGCCGTTAGAAGTTAAAACATTTTTAGAAGTGCTTGGAGCTACGACTTGAACAGCCGATGTGCCGTTTCCAAGAATCACATTATTTGCAGTTAGTGTCGCAGAGCCAGTTCCGCCTTGAGCTACAGAAAGTGGCGTGGTAATTGCCGACAAAGATGTAATGTCTGAATTTGCACCAGACGCAGCGGCAGAAAGATTAGTTCTAGCATTTGCCGCAGTTGAAGCTCCAGTTCCGCCATCAACAACAGCTAAATCAGTAATGCCTGTAATCGAACCACCGGTAATGTTTACGTTAGTAATTGTGGTTGTTCCCGTAAACGTAGGCGATGCCGAGTCAGCCTTAGTCGCTATCGCCACCGCGATATTGACAAACTCCGTGTTGATCTCTGTGCCCTTAACAATCTTCAGCGGGTCGCCAGAGGTCAGCGCATCTTTGGTGGCAAAGTTGGTGCTCTGTACATAATTGCTCATACTGTTTTCCCATCTTTAGATTGGATTTCAATGCGCTGAATAGATAGCGCAGATCCGTTTATGTTGGCCTCATAACCCGTTTGCACGATTTTACCGCTTCCGCTGGCAGACACGCTTAAAGTCTGCAAAGCCACACCATTGGCGTATTCAGCTATTACGGTAGCATTCGCGCCGTATTCCGCAATGTTGTATTGGCTAACTTTCTGCGTCGGTATTTGAGCATTGGCCGACAGATAATTTGTTGTAAAGTCAAACGCCCATTTCATCGTTACAAATTGATTCGTGCCGCCAATCACCACCACCTTCAGCCGCTTCAGGATTGAAGTAACGTTGGCATTGCCAAGGTCAGCATGGTTGGTGTAATACTGCAATCGATATGCCGATGTGTCGTCTTGTGCGCCAGTATATTTTGCGACATACCCAGTCTTGCCGAGAAACAGATCACCATTGCGCCGCGACAACAGCGCCGATGGTTCTATTGAATCCCATGTCGTAACCCTGAGAGAGCCATCTTGCAAATTGCCGCGAGTGTCAAAACAAAATACATCTTTTGAAAACGGCAACACCAGCAGATAAAAAGCCTCGGTTTCAGAATAAACCGACTTGATGTTTGCCAGCGTTTCACCGGCAATGATGCTCATCAGGTCGCTACGCACGTTTTTAGACAAGTCCCCAATCGGCACAGACTTCTCAA
>Ga0181350_1000586_pt1 | contig 10735 bp, 4 predicted proteins | sample Su13VDMM110DCMD_FD_130105 | JGI IMG/M metagenome (GOLD analysis project Ga0181350, IMG submission 130105) | Freshwater viral communities from Lake Michigan, USA - Su13.VD.MM110.DCM.D | ecosystem: Environmental > Aquatic > Freshwater > Lake | place: USA: Michigan | collected 2013-07-16
AATTGTATCAATATCAAACATTTCATTCAAATCATTATAAGGAATAGTTCCCAAATCTTCAAATAATAAATGTTTTGCATAATAATTATGTTCTAAATTTATTTCCCTTGTTGGAGGGTTTGCAACAATATTTTGGTTATTCTCATACCCAAACATATTTGGATTTGTTCCAACCCACATAACTACTGATGAAAGTCCAAGGGCCTTAGCAATATGCATTGCACTTGAATCAATTAATAATCTTTTCTCAGATAGACTTAAAAGAATCGCAATACTTCTAAACGAATCTAACGCTTGTAATGTATCAGGATAAGATAATTGGTCTTCTCGTTTAATATGAAGAATAGTATATTTGTCTTTGAATTGACTAATAATTTCTTCAACAACTGTTTGTGGAATATCTCGGGTCCAACTATATTGTAATGGTTGTCCTACAGCACCACCATTGGTTTGAATTGCAAAAATTGGTTTTTCAGTTTTATAGAAATTCTCAAAATATTGTCTTTCAGATTTTGAGATAAATAACTCCGGTTGTTCACCATTATAAGTAATACCAAACATCTCACACCAAATTTCAATTAAATGTTTGGATTCTGTAATATAATCACTTGTATTGTATGGGTCAGAGACAAAAACCTTACAATCTTTATTCATTACGTATTTTTTATATATCCCGTTGGTTTGTGTATGATTTAACACTTTATTCACATTTGGATTTGCAATAAAAACATCTGGATATCCGGTAATAACAATAATATAGGCTTTAGGGTATTGTTTTTTTATCGCACTTAAAACTGCGGTACTCATAATGGATTTTCCTAATCCACCGTCGATAGTAAATATTATATTCATTTCTTATTTATATATTTATAATTTTTATTTTAACGCATTTTTTTATTGATTATACATATCCAAAATAGTCATAAAACCATTGATAGTGTTGTTTAATTCTTGTTGAGTTTTCATAACCTAAAATTTCATTATAATCGTCCGGTTGTCTTTTAAACTCTTTTCTTAATTTGTGGTCCCCATAAATTCCATGAATCACATCATTTTCGTGAGTAACTTGTTCTATTGTTTTAAAGTTATGACCCTCGTAATAAGGTAGTTGGATATATTCGTAAAATCTTCTAAGTTCTTCTTCTGGATTATCCATTAAATCTTCATATCGAATAAAAAGGATTTTTGAGTCTAATCCTTGTTGAATGATGTCTTGAACTCTATCGACTGAAATACCAACCGGGGCTCCTCCTCCCCAAATATCAATTCTTTTATTCAATGTTGTACCAATCAATTCATTTGGATTTTGTACATGATTTTCTTTTGTTGGATTTTTTCTAAAGTTTTTCTCCATTGAGGAATAAATACTTCTAAGGTCTCTTACTAAACATACAATTTTTGGAGATTCTTGAAAAATATTTAATAATTGGTATTGTATCCCCCACCCTCGACTTTTATCCAAAACAAAAAGTTTATCTGTCAATGGTTTAAAAAACCCTTGCATCCCTTGACGACAAAAATTAACAAACGCTTTGTCCATTAATTCAGCATCTTGAGCTTTAATCTCTTGTGAATTATTATAATGATTTTTTGCCCCGAAGATTAATTCAATCAACCCTGATGTTGGAGTAACATAAAATTCAGGATTTTGACCAATTAGGTTTTGAAATAATGTTGAACCCGCTCGTGGAAGTGATGAATTAAAAAAAATTGTTTTATCCATTATCTTTTTTGTTTAAAAATAAAAAGATAATGGATTTTGTCAACAATTCTAAATAAATTATATATCGGTCTCTACATATATTTTGTTAAGACCAAATGCCGTTGTTGTTACTGTTATATTTGCAGTACCATTACTCATTTGCGCTTGAACTCCCATAAATGTGGTTGCCGTTGGTAATGTTGTTGTTGTACTCGAATCAACAATAGTTGTTCCATCAAGTAAATCAACTAATCGATAATATATTGTCGACCCGTTTGGAGCACAATACATAGTAAAGTCGTAACCATTACCTGAAGCCATTGTTGGAACTGTAAATGTCGCTCTTGTTGTTGTGGTATTGTTTCTTGTCGCAAAGGCCATTGTTGTTATGTCATCAGTCGTAATATGACTTAATCCTGCAAAATCACCTGTGGGTGTATCTGTATTTGATAAACCTGTTGTACTACTCGCCAACCCAACAAATAATCTAATTGTTGCTGCAGGAACTAATTCGGTCAAAAATCGACAGTTAAAGAAAAACCCTCCTTGTCCTGCGATACCACCCCTTAAAAATGTCGCACTATTTGGTACCGCGGAACTAGTAAGTCCTAAAATTTGGTTCGTAGTTGTTACAACATTAGCAAATCTCGACCTTCTCATTTGAGAAACTAAATTTGTTGATGTTGGTGTTGGAGATGAGAATGTACCTGTACCTGCTTGCCATGTTGTTCCAACACCATTACCTGTTGAGGTTAATGATGGTGTCCATAAATAAATTGAATTAAACGCAAAAGAGGTTTGTATCTCAGCAGCAGCTTGGGTTGGACCCTTTTGTTTTAGGAACATTTTTCCCGTATTAGATTTACTATAAAGTCTAATAACATTCGCCGACGATGCGGTAGGTTCATTTGTTACACCAGTTAAATCAATTTCAGTATCAACACCACTTAAACTCAACTGCTTTGTTGTATCATCCCAAGTAAAATCGGCACTACCCCCTAATACACCACCATTATTAAACTGTACTGAAGTTGTTGGTGTTGCAGCACTAGCAGTTCCTAGTGCCACCGGTATTAATAAACCTCCTGACGATATCCCAACAGTACATCCTGAACTTCCCGTAAAACTACATACTGATAAATCATTAACAAACGCAGTACAATCCCTATTTGTAGTGATGTTAGAACCAAGAATAGATGATTTTGTATTAGAATTTATGTTACTACAACCACCTATAATGGTAGAATAATTTCCTGTTACTAAATTACAAAATCCACCACCAATTGTTCCACTACAACCTGAAACAGTATTTCGATTACCACCACCAATTGTTGAATTAAAGACATTTGCACTGTTACAAAGTCCTCCAGCAATTGTTGAATTGGATGTTGCACAATTACAAAGTCCTCCGGCGATTGTTGCACTTGAACCAATTACACAGTTGCAATATCCTCCTCCAATTACGGAACAAGCCCCGACAACAGAGATGACATTTAACGCACCACCACCAATAAATGCAAAACATTCTGAAACTGTATTTCCTGAACCACCACCTATTGTTGAAAGATACCCTGTTGCACAGTTTCTAAAACCACCACCAATCGTTGATAATCTTCCTGCGTTACAACAACTAAAACTTCCTCCGGTTAAAAGTCCTGTGGTTGTATTAAAGGTTCCACCTGATGTATTGTGTCCAATACCTCCACCAATGGTTACACCTAAAGAACAACACTCGTTTGTTGGTGATTGGATTATATTTCTATGTCCTCCACCAATAAATGACATTCTAGCGTTTATTTTATTACAATAACCACCACTAATTGTTGAGTAACCACAAACACTATTCTTATTACCACCTCCAATTGTTGAATAATAACCTGCAGCACTATTAGAACTTCCACCTCCAATAGTATTACCCTTTTGATAAGGTGATATAGTATTTAAACAACCACCACCTACTGTTGAAAATTCACCAGAAGCAGTATTTTTATATCCTCCACCAATAACCGAACAAGCACCAGTACCACAATTTAATAAACCACCACCAATCGTTGATAATTTACCCGCGTCACGACAATTAATTGTACCTGTTAAAAGTCCTGTGGTTGTATTAAAGGTTCCATTATAAGTGTTATGCCCTATACCTCCACCAATTGTTGATAATGCTTTATAAATCTTATTTTGATAACCACCACCAATTGTTCCAGTACCACCTGAAACAGTATTTTTATAACCACCGGAAATTGTTGAGTAATTAGTAAATATTTGATTTTCTTTACCTCCACCAATCATACCATAATCAACATTTCCAGTACTAGCTGAAACAGTATTTTTACAACCACCACCAATTACTGAATAATATCCAATTGATACACAATTTTTACCACCACCACCAATTACTGAATATGTACCTGATGATATGTTCTTAAAACCACCACCAATGAATGCAAAACATTCTGAAACTGTATTTCCTGAACCACCACCAATTGTTGAACAATTTCCCGAAGCAGTATTACAAGAACCTCCTCCTACCGTAGCAACATTTGAGGATGCAATATTGCAATAACCACCACCAACTGTGGCAGAATTACAAGATGCCGTGTTATTATTACCTCCACCAATTGTGGCGTAATTACCCGATGCAGTATTGCAATAACCACCACCAACTGTGGTGTAATAATTAGATGCAGTATTAATAAAACCACCACCTATTGTTGAAAGATGCCCTGTTGCACAGTTTCTAAAACCACCACCAATCGTTGATAATCTTCCTGCGTTACAACAAGTAATTGCTCCGGTTAAAAGTCCTGTGGTTGTATTAAAGGTTCCACCTGATGTATTGTGTCCAATACCTCCACCAATGGTTACACCTAAAGAACAACACTCATTTGTTGGTGATTGAATTATGTTTCTATGTCCTCCACCAATAAATGACATTCTAGCGTTTATTTTATTACAATAACCACCACTAATTGTTGAGGTATAACCTGAAATCTGATTTAAACTTCCACCCCCAATTGTCGCAGATACACCACCAGTAATTATATTAGTAAAACCACCAGCAATTGTTGTAGTATCTCCGGTACTACGGTTATTATTACCACCACCAACTACAGAACTAATACCCGAAACAAGATTACCACTACCCCCTCCAATTGATGAGAAGTTACCACAAGCAGTACTATTATTACCACCAACCACAGAAGAATATTGACCTGTCGCGATGTTACTGAGTCCACCTCCGATAAATCCATGACAACAAGAAATATTACATCTACCACCACCAATAAAACCAAAATTAGTACTACCTATTACACAGTTTCTACAACCTCCACCAATCGCCGAATTATTACCAGTAACTGAATTATATGTTCCACCTCCAATGAAACTACTAGTGCCGAGTCCGCAATTTAAACAACCACCCACAACAACAGCATACTGTCCACTGGCACAATTTGACGACCCTCCACCAATAAATCCAGAGCAACAAGAACGATTATTTCTACCACCACCAATCGTCGCAAACGCTATCATAGCACAATTTCCACAACCACCACCAACAACAGAATACTGCCCATCGGCACAATTTAACGCTCCTCCACCAATAAATCCTGCACAACAAGAACGATTATTTCTACCACCACCAATGAATGAAAATGCTTCTTGTGCTGTGTTTTTATTACCACCAACAACCACTGAAAAACATACTGATGCAGTATTACCACTACCGGCTAACGCCGCTGAACAATTTCCACAAGCGCAGTTACAATAACCACCACCAATTGTTGAATTTCCTCCTGAAGCACTATTACTTTTTCCTCCTAAAATTGCTGAAAAAACACCAGAAGCAGAGTTACAGCAACCACCACCTATTGTTGAACCAGTAGTAGTTGAACGATTAATCTGTCCGCCTACAACAACAGCATACTGTCCACTGGCACAATTTGACGACCCTCCACCAATAAAAGTAAAACCACTTAAAGCCTGATTATTCTTTCCTCCAACAATTGATGAACAATTTCCACATACTTTATTGAGCACTCCTCCACCAATAAAAGTATCACCACTTAAAACCTGATTACCCCTTCCTCCAACAACAACTGAAGCATATCCAAAAGCACAATTAGAAATATCATTAGAAATACTTACATCATAAACATCTCTACCACCACCAACGAAAGAGTAACGACCCGTCGCCCTATTTCTATAACCACCACCTATTACGGAATCTCCACCACATACGCAATTACATCTACCACCTCCAATTGTTGAATAAGCACCAAACGATGTGTTATTTTTACCACCACCAATGAATGAAGTAGAACCTGTAACAATATTATATCGACCACCACCAATGAATGAACAAGCACCGTTAGATTGATTACAATAACCACCACCTATTGATGAACAAGAACCTGAAGCACTATTTTTATAACCACCACCAATGAATGAAGTAGAACCTGAAGCACTATTTTTATAACCACCACCAATGAATGAACAAGCACCGTTAGATTGATTACAATAACCACCACCAATGAATGAACAACCACCAACCGATTGGTTATTTTTACCACCTCCAATTGTTGAATAAGTACCAAACGATGTGTTATTTTTACCACCACCAATTACAGAAAAACCACCGTTAGATTTATTATTATAACCCCCGCCAATTGTTGAAGTAGAACCTGAAGATATATTATATTGACCACCACCAATGAATGCGTAAGTAGCTGTAGCACAGTTTTTAAAACCACCTACAATTACTGAATGTGTACCTGATGCAAGATTACATGTACCTCCACCTATTACGGACCCTTCTCCACAAGCACAGTTACGAAGACCTCCAGCAACAACACCATAATAATGATGAGTTAAATTACTTGCTCCTCCACCAATAGCTCCTCCACAACAATTAACATTATTTTTACAACCACCCGCAATTGTTCCTAAATCAAATGTAACTGTATTACAAAATCCACCTCCAATAGTATTACCCCTTTGATAAGGTGATATAGTATTTTTATAACCACCAGCAATTATATTACCACCAGTACAAGAATAACCACAATAGGTATTTGTATTAATTATATTACATCTACCTCCACCAATAACATCACCTAATTTTTGATAGTTACTATTATAATTTTGTGATGGGTTTATTCTATTACTCTGACCACCACCAATGAATGAAGTATTACCTGAAGCACTATTACATGAACCACCGCCAATTGTTGAATAATTACCAACCGATGTGTTATTTTTACCACCACCAATGAATGAAATAGGACCTGAAGCACTATTACATGAACCTCCAACAACCACTGAAAAACATACTGATGCAGTATTACCACTGCCGGCTAACGCAGCCGAGCAGTTTCCTGACGATGTATTTGAGACACCACATCTAACGGATGAACAAACACCTGTACCTGATATGATAACAGCCTCTGAACCTCCTCCTCCACTTGTTCCTGATGTTCCACTACTTCCCGCAGTACCAACACCTGATGTTCCACTTGAACCGTTTGTTCCTGATGTGCCTGAGGTTCCATTTATACCACTAGTCCCTGAAGAACCTGAGGTTCCATTTATACCACTAGTCCCTGAAGAACCTGAGGTTCCATTTATACCACTTGTACCTGAAGAACCGTTAGTTCCTGAAGTTCCACTACTACCACTTGTACCTGAAGTACCATTTATACCTGATGTTCCACTTGAACCACTTGTCCCCGAAGTACCACCAGTAATTGTTACTGTAATATTTCCCCCACCACCATTGGTGACTGACGCCCCGTTAAATGTTATACCTGACACAGATGTGACAGTTGTTACACCATCCCCAACAGATAAGGCGGACCCTCCTGAAGTAATACCCGATATATTAACAGAACTACCATCACTATTATTAAGTGTTAGTGTTGAACTACCTGAATTGTAAGTTCCTCCCGTTACGGTACCGGTAAAACCTGTTATTGAGACCGTACCTCCGGTGCTATTATATAAGTTTAAAGTTGTTGACGCAGAAAAATAAGTTCCACCCGTTATTTGAACATCAGTACCATAAAATATTCTCCATTTTGCATTTTGTCGAGTAACACCGCTAACACCTTCAATTGTTGAGCCTGTCCATGCCGATATAAGAGTCTGTCCTGCTGCTTTCTCAACTCCTCCTACTCTATTATCAACATAATAATATGTGGCACCAGATGTAATACAATTATTTGCAACGGCGTTATCCCATAATGTGTTATAATTATCAATATTATATTGGTATGTTGTACTATTTTCATGTACAAATACCATCATACCAATTCTTCGTCTACCTGATGAAATTCCATCACTATTTAATTGAACTCTATCCGATAAGACTGATATTGGTCGTTTAGTAAAAACAATTGGGATAGTATTACCTGAATTTGCAATAATTCCCGTAGCCCCATATGTCGAATAATTTAAATCAGATAGATTCCATACTTCCATATATCCACCCACACCTAAAATACTAAAATTAGTTCCAAAAGTGTCGGTTGGGTTTACAGATGTTGGTGAGCTTACAATTATTCCTGATATTGGGTTCTTATAGTTAACACTCATTATATATTTTTGTTTTTTTTTTAAATTTTTATAATAATAAACCTCCTCTGAAGAAATTATTTGAATTATCATTAACTCCAGAAATTCCGACATTAAATCCGTTTCCTGCTGATTGAGTGTAAATTCTATATGTTGTATTTCCCCAGTTAGCCCCCGAGTAAATTATGTTGGTATTTCTTATAATGCTCTCCGTATATGTGTTTAATAACGCATTTGGAGAATCATTATAGTTAATACCGATTGTTTCATAAAGTTGGTTGTTTGTCTTACTTAATGGAGCCATAACAATATAATATACATTACCTGTTGTAGTATTTCCTGATATTTCAGTTGTTACGAATTTAAAAGCTTCGATTGAATTTCCAAAACTATCCGTTCCACTACTTGTTTGAGGGACCATTTGAGTAATTACCGGAGGTACATTAGAAGTACCATTTACAAATCCCGGCCAATCCATCCATAAGATGTAATCACTCATTGTTTGTGCAGATGTTGCTGGATTACCAAATGATGGTACTCCAGACATTTGATATCCAAACCAATTAATTGCCCCATTATTTACCATATAACTACCTAAGTCAGTTTCGTCAGGTCCGGTAAATAACACATCGTCAGAAGACTCCATAAATATCAACACATTTAATGCAGGACTTGTAGGTGTTGGAGTTGGTGTAGGTGTTTTAGTATTTGTTGGTGTTGAAGATGGACTAAGACCCGGTGTCGCAGTATTTGTTGGTGTAACTGTAGGAGTCGCACTATTTGTTGGTGTATTGGTAGTTGTTGGTGTAATTGTTGGCGTTAAACCAATTGTTCTTGTTGGTGTTTGAGTTATTGTCGGAGTAGGTGTATTAGTTGGAGTAGTTGTTATTGTTGGAGTTGGCGTCGGAGTTGGACATTGGAGTATAATAACCACCCCATTTAACATCTGAGTTAATGTCACCGCAGAATAATAAATAATGTTGTCAACATAAACATCAAAAGGGCCTATCGCGGTCGAATTTGGAATAAGTCTAACAATATAAGAGGAACACGAAGTAACACTTAATTCTTGTATTATTTCATTATCACAACCGGGCGCGGTATTAATTACCGTAATTGAATATATGGACATTCTTAGCGTTTTTTAATAAATACCTCAAGAGTCTTAATTCAGTTAAGTAAAATCAAATTTTGAAAATTAGTTTAGGTTAAAAGGTTAATAATAATCTCAAATGCACATCCATATGTACATTCTAAAATTTTAAAAGTTTCACAACCTTCGGAATCAACCATTAATAACATAACCTCAGGGGCTGTATTAAAAATAGATGGGATTACAGTATTATAAGTTACTGTTGGTGGAACTGGACCTGTTACTATAGTTCCAATCAAGGACCGATTATTACCATAAACATCCGCAATAAAAACATTAATTGGATATGTTGTTCCTGAAATTAAGGTAATTCTTACTTGTCTCATGTTAAACAAATTATATCGTATACTATAATCAAATCAATTATTATTTCTTGCCCTTGTAAGGTATCATTACCTCTTGTAGTTTCAATTGTAATAAGATTTTCCGTTGGTTTTACAACAACCCCTCCAACCCCGGGAATACTCAATAATAATTGAGTTATGGTATCATAATATAGATTGTCTGATGGTGGGATAACTAATGAGGTTGATGTGTAGAATGTTTCGCTCGCTGTTAACCCTAATGGATTTACTGAAACTTTTGCCGTGAAAGTCGCACTATTTAAATCACATCCGGTATTACCTAATGTTAAATCATAATAACCTTCATTTAACATTTGCAATAAACCAAATTTAGTTGGTGATGCAATATTAAATACTTCTGACCCCATGACATAGGTTTGATACGAAGTTAGGCTTTGATTACAAGTGATTGTTGTACTACGAGATAATGAACATCCATTATCACCAACAAGAATTAAACTATATGTTCCCCCGGTTAACCCTGAAACTTGAATTTGTTGTGGATTACCAGAAATATTGTCTGACCAATTAAAACTAAACGGTGTCGCCCCTTGGTTAATAAAGGCGGTAATTTTACCCAAGTTACCCGTTCCACAAGATGTACTATAAAGTGAAAAATCTATAGGAACACTTCCAATGATTAAAATATTAGCAGTTTGAATACAATTAGTTGCGTCAGAAACCGTAACAGTATGATTACCGGCAGATAAATTATTAAATGTCACCGAAGTTAAAGTAGTATCAATAATATCATAAACTCCATTGTCAATAGAATAATCTAATGGTAATGTAGACCCCGGAGTTGTGAAAATAGTAACAGAACCGTTTGACCCTCCACAAGTAGTTCCTGACACTTGAGTAGAAATAGTGTATTTGTTTTCAGCAATAATTGTTACTTCTTCAAGGTAAGCGCATCCTGAATTATCACTAACAGCAACACTATAAGTTCCTGATGTTAAATTG
>Ga0181350_1000588_pt1 | contig 10705 bp, 13 predicted proteins | sample Su13VDMM110DCMD_FD_130105 | JGI IMG/M metagenome (GOLD analysis project Ga0181350, IMG submission 130105) | Freshwater viral communities from Lake Michigan, USA - Su13.VD.MM110.DCM.D | ecosystem: Environmental > Aquatic > Freshwater > Lake | place: USA: Michigan | collected 2013-07-16
ATCCCTACCAAATACTTAATGATGCCCGAGCCATTGAACAACGACTCAAGGAGAAGAACGCTTGAACTGCCCAACCTGTAACGCATGGACGACAGTCGAGCAGACAAAAAGCATGGGTGGTTTCGTAGAGCGTAGACGCAGATGCGCTAACGACCACACATTCACAACCGAGGAGCGAGCCGTGCCAGACAAGAAGCGCGGACGACCCAAGAAAACCAAGGAGCAACCTAGTGGCAACCCCTGAGTCAAAAGTAAAAGAGAAGATAAAGAAGATTCTGAAAGAACACGGCGCGTACTACGCTATGCCTATGGGCACGGGGTACGGCAGTAGTGGAGTGCCTGACTTCCTGTGCTGTGTGAACGGATACTTTGTGGGCATCGAAGCGAAGGCTGGTAAGGGCGTAGCAACCGCACTTCAGCTAAAGAACCTCGGCGACATAAACACAGCAGGGGGCTACTCCTGTGTCATCAACGAAAACAACCTTGACTACTTAGAAAAAGTCATAGCCGAATGTAAAGAGAGAACATGAACATCATCACGGTGGACTTTGAGTCCTACTACTCCGCTGATCTCGGGTTCTCTAAACAGACTACTGAAGAATACGTACGCGACCCCCGCTTTGAGGTGATCGGTGTTGCTGTGCAGATCAATGACGGCGAGCCCGAGTGGTTTACGGGGACCATGATCGAGACTGCGGAGTTTTTGGGTAAATATAAATGGAGTGATTCCCTTGCCTTAGCCCACAACGCTATGTTCGACGGGTTCATTCTGTCTGAGCACTTTCAAATCAAACCGAAGGGCTGGTTGGATACGTTGTCTATGGGCCGAGCGCTTCACGGTACGAACGTAGGCGGGAGTCTCAAAGTCTTGGCCGAGTTCTACAACATCGGTGAGAAGGGCACTGAGGTCAACGATGCAAAAGGGTTGCGCCGCACGGACTTCCCTGCACAACAGCTAGCTCAGTATGGTGAGTACTGTAAGAACGACGTCCGCTTAACGTGGGATTTGTTCAACTGCATGAGCCAAGACTTCCCGCCGACTGAGTTGCGCCTGATTGACTTGACGATCAAGATGTTCACCGAGCCAGTACTGCAACTGGACGAGGGCATGCTTGAAAGGCATTTAGTTTGGGAGCAGCAGCGCAAAGCCAACATTCTGGCGAAGTACAACAAAGACGACTTGATGAGTAACCCACGGTTTGCCGACTTGCTCCGTGCGTGGGGTGTTGAGCCGCCGATGAAGAAGAGCGTCACCACAGGAAAAGAAACCTATGCCTTCTCAAAGACGGATGAGGAGTTTAAAGAACTTCTTGGGCACGAAAGTTTAGAGGTACAAGCATTGGTCGCCGCACGGCTGGGTACAAAGTCTACGATTGAAGAGACCCGAACCGAGAGGTTTATTGGTATCGCCCAACGAGGGTCAATGCCAGTTCCCCTCCGTTATTACGCTGCCCACACTGGGCGATGGGGCGGGGCTGACAACGTAAACCTCCAGAACCTTCCGCGCAATTCCCCACTGAAAAAAGCAATCCTCGCACCTGTGGGGTACATGATGATCGACTCCGACTCATCTCAGATTGAAGCACGTACGCTGGCATGGTTAGCTGGCCAAGACGATTTAGTTGACGCATTTGATCGTGGCGAGGATGTCTACAAAATTATGGCGTCAGCAATTTACGGAAAAGCAGTGGCTGACATCACGAAGGACGAGAGATTCGTTGGTAAGACCACTATCCTTGGTTGTGGGTACGGGATGGGTGCGGCGAAGTTCCAAGCTCAACTTAAGAATTTTGGTGTTGAAATTACGCTCGAAGAAGCAAAGCGAATTATTGACACTTACCGCGCAACGTACCCAAAAATTACTGCGCTGTGGAAAGAGGCGAACACCGCGATTGAAGCAATTCTGAGGGGGCAGCTAACAATGTTAGGTCATGGCGGTGTTCTGAAGATTGAAGGCAAAGACGGCGTTCGCTTGCCCAACGGCCTGTACATCCGCTACCCCAACATGCGCCAGAAAACTGATGAAGAAACAGACAGGGTCGAGGTTGTGTACGACACAAAGAAAGGCCGAGCTATCATCCCCAACCGCATCTACGGCGGGAAGCTGATCGAGAACGTGTGTCAAGCCTTGGCCCGAATTATCATTGGCGACCAGATGTTGATGATTGCAAAGAAGTACCGAGTCGTGATGACTGTGCATGATGCGATAGCCTGTATCGTGCCAACCGCCGAGGTTGCTACCGCGCAAGAATACGTCGAAATCTGCATGCGTCTCAGGCCCAAGTGGGGTCTGGAGCTACCTCTTAACTGTGAATCTGGATATGGAGAATCGTATGGCGATTGTTGATTACGCACGGCCTTGTATGCTGGCCGAGAACGCGCTGAAGGCGGCGCACGAAGCGATGCTAGAAAAGAAGTTTGCCGAGGCGATTGAGCAGGGCTTCATTGCAATGGCAGAAACGAAGCTGATGATTAACTCGATTAGAGACATGCAGGAGCGTCAAAGATGAAAGATGTTAATAAACCACTGGTGGATAGGTTCTTTGACCGTGGCGTGTCTGGCGACTTCGGACTGCCGACTGAGTTTAAGTACGATGTGCCGAAAAATGACGTGCAGATATTTATGCTGTCCCCCGAGGTTGCGTTAAGCGCCGAGATGCTTGTGCGCTCCAAGTCTTTCAAGATGCCGAGTCTTGCTGAACTGCACATGCCGTACCCGCATACGGTGATTGAGTACCCGCTGACTGAGGATATTCGCAAGCTACGCCACAACGGAACTATCGACGGCATCGTAGAAATAACACGCATCGGTGCGTACATCCGAGAGATAAGCGAAGGAGTGTTCACTTGTTTGCCTTATTGGGAGTTCATTGACGGCAGAATCCAGCACAGTTTTTTCACGTTTTTATTTGGTATGGGCGCAGTCGGCGCACTTAAAATATCTCTTAGCTCCAACGTCAATGGGGACGGCGCGGTTGATGCCAACATAATCCCATGCACATCGTTCCTCAAGGCCGCAGTAAAGGCGGGGGTTACGCCCGACCGTTTGCAGCATATATTACAAGCGCCCGAAACAGGCCAACACATCAGGGAAGCCGCCTCAGAAATTCCATGCCTGATGTTCGCTTCCTATCTCTTACTTAGCTGTAAGAGCGGTGTAGGTCGGACTAAAATTCCCGCACGAGTGCCCCCCAAAGGCATGAAGTTGGGCGGTAAGAAACAGAAGGCGTATTCTGCTAGCTCGTACACGTTGCTGCATTTGGAAGAGATTGAGAGCGTCACCACCGAGGGTGTTGTCAGCCACCGCTTAGACATTTCAGCGCATTACGTACGGGGTCACTTCAAACAACGCAAGAGCGGTATCTACTGGTGGAATTCATTTGTGCGCGGTAACGGGGAGCCCCGTAAACGCGAAGCCTACCTAGTAAAAGAAACAGCATGAACAAGATTTTTAAAGGAGAAAGTATGCAAGTAGATGAAACACTCGGAGCCGCAATCTTAAGAGCGGCGTCTATGCTGGGTAACGGCAACGCCTCAACTCCTATGGGAGCGATAGAAGCGCACGGGATGAAATCGTTTGAGGGTGCGCAGGGCATAAGTAATTCTTTAGACGAAGTTGCGCACTCTCTCAACGGTATCGCCGACGCAATCATTTACCTAGCGGATGCGATCAAGGAAAAAAATGCAGCCGATTAAATGGTCTTTCAGTAGCCTGAAGACGTTTCAACAGTGCCCGAAGAAGTACTACCACACCAAGGTAGCCAAGGACATCAAGGAGCCAGACACCACAGCTACGCTGTACGGCAAGTCGGCGCACACAGTTGCGGAAGAATACATAAGCAACAAGACTCCGATCCCTCCCGCGTTTGAATATCTTAGGGATACGCTGGATGCTCTAGTTTCCATCCCCGGCATCAAACTTTGTGAAGAACAACTCGGCCTGACCAAAGACCTTGAGCCATGCGCGTTCGACGCACCTGAAGCATGGTGGCGTGGCATCGCCGACTTGGTTGTGCTGGACGAGGACAAAGAGCTAGCGTGGTCGGTGGACTACAAGACTAGCAAGAACGCTCGCTATGCTGACGTAAAGCAGCTTGATTTGGTGGCCACGGCCATCTTCAAGAAGTACCCCAAGATCAAGAAGGTCAAGTCGGCCCTGTTGTTCGTGGTCAGCAAGGAGTTTGTCAAGGCTACGCACCATGCCGAGATGGTAGCCAAGTACATGGAGAAGCCTAGCCAAGATGTTGCACGAATCGAGGCGGCGTTAGAAAATGGGGTGTGGAATCCAGTGAGCGGCCCTCTCTGCCGATTCTGCGCAGTGAAGCAGTGTGAGTACAACAGGAGCTAATGATGGAAGAAGTTAAAGCGTACAAAACGTCCGACGGAAAAATCTTTCCGTACATGGAGCAAGCCCAAGACCACGAGGATTCGTTGAAGTGGATTGGCAAAATAGATCAGTTCATTGAGTCAACCTCTTGCCCGTATACATCGGGCGCACAAAATTCCATGATGATTAAAACAATCGTCGCGTGGGAAAAGTTTAAAACAGGAAGCTAAAAATGAGTTTAACACCGGATATATTTTTTAATGGTATTAGCAAATGCACGGCTTGCGAAAAGCCTATGTTGGTAAACGACGTTGGAATTGTTTATCGCCCCAAAAAGGCAAAAGATTTTGTGTTTTGTATGGACTGCGCTGTTTCTATGACTATGTCGATAGCGCAAGATATTTCTAAACTCGATCCAGACCTCGGCCTGTCTTACTATTTTAAATTTAATTCACAAGAGGCTAGCGCAACTAACTTACGCCGCCATGCAAATGCGCTCAAAGAGTTGGCATCAAAAATGAAAGATCATGCTGATTCAATGGCTTACTTTCACCACCCAGACGAGGACAAATAATGCCATACGTAAACAAACCCCGCCCATACAAAAAAGAGTACGCCCAACAAGTTGAGCGGGGCGAACTGCCCACTCGGATGGACCGCCAACGTGCCCGTGATGAAATGGACAAAAAGGGTATTGACCGTACGGGTAAAGACATCGACCACACGGTTCCGTTGAGTAAAGGCGGCACTAACGCGCCGAGCAACTTAAAGCTGAAGTCCCCGAGCGCCAACCGTTCGTTCAGCCGCAATTCTGACCACACCGTAAAAGTCAACAAGCCCAAGAAGAAATGACGGACGAGGGCATTTGGCTTTTGGTGTTTGGCAGAAAGTGGGTGCCGCTTGACGCTGAAGAGCTAGAAGAACACGACCATGTTTTTACCCGCCTTTCCAAAGCCAAAAAATTAGAAACAAGTCTAAACTTTGATTACGTTAGATTGAAAGAGCAACAATGAGTTTAGAAAATTACGAGTGGCCGCGCCCCCACGGGTTCGAGCCATTCAACCACCAGAAGGTAACCGCCGAGTTCCTCATTACCAACCGCAAGGCGTTCTGCTTCAACGAGCAGGGTACGGGTAAGACAGCATCGGTGATCTGGGCGGTGGACTATTTGATGCAGCGTGGGATTGTGAAACGGGTACTTGTCATCTGCCCGTTGTCAATAATGAAGTCCGCGTGGCAGCAGGACTTATTTAAATTTGCTATCCATCGCACGGTATCGATAGCCCACGGGAGTGCCAACAAGCGCAAAGAAATCATCAACGCTGGCGCTGAGTTTGTCATCATCAACTTTGACGGCGTGGATATTGTGAAGAACGAAATCATCAATGGCGGGTTTGACCTCATCGTTGCGGACGAAGCCTCGGCCTACAAGAACGCGCAGACAACCCGCTGGAAAACACTGCGCGACATTAACAAAGTTGTAAAAGGCTTGTGGATGTTGACGGGTACGCCAGCGGCACAGTCCCCAATGGATGCGTATGGCTTAGCTAAGCTGATTAACCCCAAGGGTGTGCCGATGTTCCACGGCCAGTACCGCGACTTGGTGATGCACCAGCTAACCAAGTTCAAGTGGATTCCAAAGCCGACAGCCAAGCACACAGTACACAGCATATTGCAACCGGCGATTCGGTTTGAGAAGAAGAACTGCATTGACTTGCCGCCTCTGACCTACATTGATCGTGACGCCCCACTGACCCCGCAGCAAACCAAGTACTACAACATTCTCAAGAAGGAGATGCTGTTAGAGGCAGCAGGCGAAGAAGTCTCCGCTGTGAACGCTGCGACCAAGATGAGCAAGCTGCTTCAGATTTCCTGTGGCTCGGTCTACACCGACACCCACGAGGTGCTGGAGTTTGATGTGTCCAACCGCATGAACGTGGTGCAGGAAGTCATTGACGAGAGCAGCAACAAGGTGCTGGTGTTTGTCCCGTTCACGCACACCATTGAGATGCTCAAAAAACACTTGATTAAGAACGGCATAACGTGCGAAGTAATTAACGGAGCCGTGTCTGTGAACCGCCGCTCGGACATTGTGAAGGCCTTCCAAGAGCAATCGAATATCAAGGTGCTTATCATCCAACCGCAAGCTGCGTCACACGGGCTTACCCTTACAGCAGCCGACACAATCATTTGGTACGCTCCCTGTACCAGCGTGGAGACCTACCTCCAAGCTAACGCACGTATTGACCGCCCCGGTCAGGTCAACCCAATGACCATCGTGCATATCTGTGGGAGCCAAACCGAGCGCCGAGTCTACTCGATGCTTCGGGGGAACGTGACCAACCACCAACAAATCATCGATTTGTACCGACAGGAAATTTCTTCAGAAGCTATTGACAATGTCTAAAGATGTGTTATAGTCGGGTTTCTTTCAACCAAAGGAGTGTTAGATGAGTGAAGAAAATGAAGTAGCCGAACGACCAGACCTAGACCAGCTTACCGCTGTCTACCTGAAGATTCGAGACAGACGCGCCGATAACAAACGTGAGTTTGAGAACGTCGATAAAGACCTCGAAGCGCAGCAACAGATGCTGGCCGAGCAGATGCTCGATACCTGCAAAGAGATGGGTGCTGACAGCATCCGTACCCCACACGGAACGATCATCCGTTCGGTCAAGTCGAAATACTGGACTGGCGATTGGGATTCCATGTACTCTTTCATCAAGGAACACAGTGCATTTGGCTTGCTTGAGAAGCGTTTGCACCAAACCAACATGAAAGATTTCCTAGCCGAAAATCCCAACGTCATGCCTATGGGCTTGAATGTTGAGAACGAATACACAGTCGTCGTCCGACGCGCAAAATCTTAAACGGAGAATTGAAAAATGAGCAACATTACACTTTTGAACCAAGATCTGCCTGACTTCCTGCAAACTGCTGGCGTCAGTGATTTAACCAAAGCCCTCGCTGGCAAGAGCGGCGTCAAGCGCATCGTGCCCAAGAACGGCATCTTCCGTAAGATGGTCGGCGGAGAAGAGATGGGTAAAGTTAAAGGCGACCTTGAAGTCGTCATCGTGAGCGCATCGCCTAAAGTCGGTCGTATCTTTTATGTGAAGCCGTGGACACCTGATGCCGAGCCGAGCGCCCCAGATTGTTTCTCTAATGATGGCGCAGCACCTGACGCTGGTTCCGCTTCCCCGCAAGCTAGCCGTTGCGACACTTGTGCTCAGAACATTAAAGGTTCAGGCCAAGGCACTTCTAAGGCTTGCCGCTACTCACGCCGTATTGCTGTGAACTTGGTGGAAGACTTTGGTACTTCCTTGGAGGGTGAAGTCTATCAACTGAACTTGGCCTCGAAGTCCTTGTTTGGTGACGGTACTGCCGATAACACCCACACCTTTGAGAACTACACCAAGTACTTGGCCAACAACGGCAAGAGTTTGGACTACGTTGTTACCACGTTGAGCTTTAACGAGAACAATGACAACCAGTCCATCCTGTTCACACCTTCTCGGTTCATTAACAAAGATCAGTACGCAGTGACGAGCGAAGTTGCCAAGAAATCAGAAGTGCAGAAGATGGTCACCATGACTCCGTACCAAGCGGATATGTCTGGCCGTGCCCCTGCCCCTGCTCTGGCTGCTCCTGTTCCGAAAGCTGCTGCCGCAGTCGCCGAGCCGGTCAAACGAGAAAGCACTAAAGCCACTACACCTACCCCCACTGTGAAAAAGGGTCTGGATGACGTAGTCAAGGCTTGGTCTGACGAGGAGTAAGCAATGAGCTACGGATACAGCTTCCAACTTGTTGAAGCCAATAAAGCGGCGGATGATGAGTCATGGGGCGTTGTCCTTGGGCGTACTTGCATACGGTTTAATATTCCTGTGAGCGAGATAGCTGGGAAACTTGACGTGAGTCGAGCCACCATCTACAACTGGTTCTGGGGGACAACCTCCCCCAGCCGCGCTCACTGCGAACAAATCGAGCGTTTGCTTCCGCGCCTTAAGGCGAAAAAATAATCCGTGCGCGTACGGGGGCTTCGGCCCCCTGCGTAGCCGTCCCTAAAAGAAAAGATATGTCTAACTTTGACCTTCTCGACACTGTACTGCCAGCCGCTGGCCGGTACTCTGTGCTTGGGCTTGGGAAATACGCAGACCAGAGGTTTTTTGATACGAGGGAAGAGGTAGAGGCACAGGCTAAGAAGCTGGTGGACAACGGATTTGATGTGTATTTTGGGTGCGCCAAGTACGGCCCATTGAACAAACGCACAGCAGATAACGCCATACATTTCCGCGCACTGTGGATGGACATTGACTGCGGCCCGACCAAGGGCGTACCTGATGAGAAGGGCGTCATCAAAGGGTATCTCACGCAGCAAATCGGCTTGGATGAGCTAAAGAAGTTCTGCATAGCCGCAGGTATGCCACGCCCAATCATGGTCAGTTCAGGTTACGGCGTACACGCCTACTGGCTGATTGAGGAAACTATTGAGCGCGGCCACTGGCTCCCCTTTGCAAACCGCCTACGTGAACTGTGTGTCGAGCACGGTCTCATTGTGGATTCTTCCGTATTTGAAGCAGCACGAGTACTGCGTATCCCCGGCACGTTGAATTTTAAGCAAGCCGAACCGATGGAAGTCACAGTTCTCAACGAGAACACACAGACTCTAACGTACACCCAATGGAAAGAACTGCTCGGCGCTGCCGAACCCATTGACGACAAACCTGATTTTTTACCGTCTATCAGCCCAATGATGGAAGCCTTGATGCAGAACAAGGTCAAGCGGTTTAAGACCATTATGATGAAAGCAGAGAACGGCTGCGCCCAGCTTAACTACTGCTTCCAAAACCAAGATTCGATTGAGGAACCGTTGTGGCGCTCGGCCCTGTCTATTGCTGCGTTCTGCGTGGACAAAGACAAAGCTGCGCACATGATGTCGAGTCAGTACCCCGGGTACAACCCAGCGGAGGTGGACAAAAAGGTCGCCGAGTTGGTTGCAAGTGCTGGCCCTCACCACTGCCTGACATTTGAGAAGCTCAACCCAACTGGCTGCGTAGGTTGCCCCCACAAAGGCAAGATTAAATCCCCGATTGTTTTGGGCATAGAAATAGCCCAAGCTGAAGTTGAGGACGGCGAGTACGTAGTGGAGGCTGAAATACCGGAAGTTGAAAACAAAACCCCGGCGATAGGGCACTACCGTATTCCAGAGTATCCATTCCCTTTCTTTCGGGCCAAGGGAGGCGGTATCTGGCGCAAGGGGGTAACCGACGAGGACGAATCCGTGCTGGTCTACGAGCACGACTTGTATGTGGTTAAGCGCATGACCGACCCTGAAGCGGGGGAAGTTGCGTTGTTTCGGCTGCACTTGCCGCACGATGGGGTGAAGGAGTTCTCTATCCCAGCTACGTCAATTTCAGCGAAAGATGAGTTACGCAAACAGCTATCGCACCACGGTGTGATGGCTACGCAAAAGCAACATGAGCTACTGGCGATCTTCGTCGTGGCGTCCATGAAAAATTTACAGTACGTAAGGAAGGCAGAAGTTATGAGAACACAATTTGGATGGGTAGACAACGACAGCAAGTTCATTGTCGGCGACCGAGAGATTACAAAAGACGGGGTGTTTTACAGCCCACCATCGGCGATTACACGTATTTTTGCCGAGAAGCTCGTGTCCAAGGGCACGTTTGAGAAGTGGAAAGAGGTGTTCAACATGTACGCACGTCCGGGCCTTGAGCCTCATGCGTTTGCTGCACTTACGGCGTTTGGTTCGCCCCTGTTGAAGTTCACTGGTTTGAGCGGCGCGATTATCAACGTCATTCATAAGACGTCAGGTTCAGGCAAATCAACAGCGTTGTTCATGTGCAATAGTGTCTGGGGTCACCCCAAAGACCTGTCGTCCATGTGGAAAGACACACTCAATGCCAAGATGATGCGCCTCGGTGTGATGAACAACCTGCCCAATACCATCGACGAGATTACAAACACCACCCCGATGGAGTTCTCTGACTTGGCCTACAGCATATCTCAGGGTAGGGGCAAAGACCGAGCTAAGTCTCAGACCAATGAACTTCGCGCTAACCATACCAAGTGGAACAACATGACTCTGGCTTCATCGAACGCCAGCTTCTACGAGAAACTCGGCGCGGCAAAAAACTCCCCAGACGGCGAGTCCATGCGTTTGCTAGAGTACAAGATTTCGCCGAGTACGATCATCAGCGTCGAAGAAGGCAAGCAGATGTTTGACCATCAAATGCTTGAGAACTACGGCCATGCGGGTGACATCTATGCTCAATGGCTTGTGAACAACTTGGAAGAGGCGATCAGTCTGGTGCGTAGTATTCAAGCCCGAATCGACAAGGAAGTCCAGTTCACCGCACG
>Ga0181350_1000595_pt1 | contig 10612 bp, 6 predicted proteins | sample Su13VDMM110DCMD_FD_130105 | JGI IMG/M metagenome (GOLD analysis project Ga0181350, IMG submission 130105) | Freshwater viral communities from Lake Michigan, USA - Su13.VD.MM110.DCM.D | ecosystem: Environmental > Aquatic > Freshwater > Lake | place: USA: Michigan | collected 2013-07-16
ACTACTTGTAATTCTCATTAATAATTAGTATATTATAGATATGAAACCTATAAATTTAGATAATAGTCCATGTAGTCCAATCTCAAGTAACTGTGTTATTTGGCAAGGACCAGACATTCCATGCATTAAACTATGTAGAGGAGATACAATATCTGATGTTATACATAAGCTTGCTATAGAGCTTTGTAATATCATGGATCTTTTAGATGTTAATGGTTATGACTTATCTTGTTTTGACTTAGCAAGTTGCAAACCTCAAAATATTCAAGAGTTAATTCAGTTTTTAATTGAAAGAATTTGTGCATTAGAAGCAGTAGATGCCGCAGCAGCAGCAACACCAACTACAACAGGAAGTGCAGCAAGATCTTCAAGTGCAGATACATTAGTTACTGTAGCACCTTGTTTTGTTGTAGGAACAACTACAGTAATGACCATTGTAGAATATGCTCAAGCAATGGGAACTAGAATCTGTGGAATCATAGATCAAATTACAGTTATTAATAATCAGATTACTAATTTAGATATTCGTGTAACTACATTAGAAAATACACCGGTAGTATTTCCTCCAACACCAAGTATTGTAATCAACTGTAATATTGGGACATTAATCTCAGGAAATGCTTACACTATTGATAGTGTATTAGATCAACTAATTAATAGTGTAACAAATGGATATTGTGCATACACTAGTGTATTAGGTACACCTTCTAATATTACTTCGTCTTTTACTCCAGGTTGTGTTTTTGGTGCTCCTATTACAACAGATCCTAACTGGACTGTAGTACCTACAGATTTATCAGAAACCTTGACTAATATATGGATTGCAATATGTTCTATCTATAGTTCTATTACTCCATTAACTACTCAAAATAGTAGCAGTATTAATTTAGATTTTACAGCTAATGTTTTAACTGCCAGAATTAATGATACTGGTTGGATAGATTTAAATGGATTTGGATATTATACTGGTGCAGAAACTTTAGCATTAAAACCTCAAGCAAGAAGAATTGGAAATGCAGTTCACTTCCGTGGGCTAATAAATATTCCTATTGATGATGGAACTGGAGTTCCTGCTTTATGGCAATACTCAAGTGGACCTTCTGTAGATACTTATTATTTATCTACAACAGTTACACCAGCAACAGTAGGAGCAGATTCAGTTAATTTATCTACTGCAGGTACAGTAACATTTAATCAAGGTCTTTCAGTTATTCCAACAACTATAATGGATGCGGGAGAGTTATTTGATAATACTTATGGAACTAATTTTTTAATTGGTGCAAGACCTGTACAAATTGATGCTGCCCCAGTTACTAGTACAATTTTATCTGGATTATTTAATTTATCTATTACATCAACAAAAACATTGGTAGCTTCTCTTCCTAAAAATGCTGAGCAAAATGCATTTTCTGGAACTAATGCTTACAACACATCTCATTTAAATTATATTGTATCACATGTAAGATCAGGAGAATTTGTTCCAAAGTTTGATAATGCAAATACCAATGTAAATAGTAATGCTTTAGCAGGAACTATTCCTCTTGAAATGGAATATGATGCTGGATTAACATATCCTTTTTCTTGTAATGCAAATGATGAACAAGAAGTAGGAGGGTTTAGATTTATTCTTGATGGATTAACAGCATATATTGATCCTTGCACTACTGATATTAAATATTTTACTTGTCCTTAATAAATTAAATTATGGCCTATAATACTTGTACAACTTGCGGATGTAAAAAATGTGGATGTTCTGACAATGCTTTAATAACTCCACCACCATGTCCAACTCCAGAAGGATGCCCAGACCCAATACTTTGTTCAGAAGTTTTTGATGCAGAATGTGTGGTATATACTGGAGAACCAATTCTTTGTAATGATGACATTGTAGTTCCTACAAATACAAATATGGCAGAAGCTTTGCAATTAATTGTTGCATATTTCTGCCCAAACCTATGAAGTTGCAGTTTGTTGGTTTCTGTAACAACTGGTAGAGCCCCTGCACTTGCGGGGGTTTTGCTTTTATTACTATATTTGTTAAAGTCATTTATTTTTAGTATATTAATTAGTATAGTATGAAGGAGTTTAATAGTCCTGATTTAAACGCACCAAGGTATAGACCAGAAGTGCATACAATTATGAACAAAGAGTTCTTTGAAAGTTTTAAAAAGAAACATCCTAAGTATAAAGACTTAGATAATGTTGAGTTAAGAAAGATTGTAAAATACTTTAACAACACACTTTATCAAACAGTAATAGATACAAGGGATGGGGTTCAATTGCCTGAACAAATTGGATGGCTGTTTATTGGAACTTGTCAAAGTCCTAAAAAACAAAACATTGATTTTGTAAAGTCAAAAAAATATGGAGTAGCAGTTACTAACAAGAACTGGGAAACAGACGGTAAGCTTGCTAAGATATTCTTTACAAATTATGCATTAAAGCACAAAATGAAGAATAGAGAGTTTTGGGGTTTTGTTGCTTGTAGAGAATTTAAAAGAGCAGTAGCCAAAGCATATCCAGAAAACTGGAATATGTATTTAGTAGTTGAACCAACAAGAAAAATAAAACTTAACAGTACTAGAAACTATTTAGCCAGCTCTGCTAAAAAACAAGAAACAGAGGGCTTAAAACATTATAACGAATTTGAACTATGACAACTATTGGTGAATCTATATCAAGAGTTAGAAATACTTTAAAAGCAGTTAAGGAAGATCCATTCTTAACTGATAGAGTAATCTATAGCTCATTAATTAAATATGGTCAGACTCTTTTAAAGAGAGAGGATAATCAATTTAAATTAATGAAGATTAGTTCTATTTTTCAAGTGCTTCCTTATATTGAACTTATAGATGTAGATAAAGTAGAAGCAGGATGTCTTGGTATTTACTCAGGATGTTATTTTAAAAGATCAAAAGAAAAGCTCCCAACTATTCTTAATGGAGCCATGGGACCTATTATACGTACCACATCTTCAATAGATGGTACTATAGAAATGTTTAGAACAGATCCGGGTACTTGGGTATCTATGGTTAGAACAACAACATTTAAATATAACACAAGAAAATATTTCTGGTATCTTAATGGTTACTTATATGCACCTAACATTGATTGGGATGCTGTAAGAATGGAAGCTATATTTCAAGGAGTTACAGATCCATGTGACCCTACACAAGAATGTGAAATAGCTCAAGATAAACTATTAAGTATTCCAGAATATTTATTTTCTGAAGTAGAACAATTTGTAATCAAAGAACTATCTATGGCCATGCAGGTTCCTGCGGATGATGCTGATGATAGTCAAAACTCACTTAGATAATGGATTTTAATTATACTCTTAAGTACAGAACCTTTGATCAATTGTTAGAAGATGTAACTGTTGACTTAAATACATTTGCTCTAGAAAACATGATAGAGCCTCAACAACTAATTAAGTTGGTTAAAAAAGTAAACTATGATTTAGGTTTAAGAATTAATCAACAGAAAGAGGTTTTACTTGAAGTATGTCATGGTAGAGTAAAGCTTCCTGATGATTTTTATACATTTAATTTTGCATTCATCTGTGGTAACTTTGTAGAGCATGTTGGATATGATAGTTATGCATCTGGAACAACCATAATGGAAGTGCCTTATCAAGAAGTACCATCTACTGTAGATGTATGTGCTCCACCAACTGTTAACTGTAGAACATGTAATTCTAATCCATGTAATAATACAGCAGCTTGTGATCTTAACTTTCCTATAGTAGATCCAATACCCACAAGTCATGATCCTAATAATCCTTATGGAGATACATGTATTCCTCCAAGAGTATTCATGAACTGTAAAGGTGAGAAGTGGGAACTTGTTCAAGTATTGACTGGCTCTGGTGCAACAAGAGTTTATTCAGAACTTATTCCTTTGAGAATGAAGGCAAGTCAAGAAATAGAATGTGACTGCCCAAATTTATATTATAACACTCCAAATCAGGGTTGGATTAAAGGAGGGTTTTTATTTACTACATTCCAAACTGGAAAAGTATATTTAAACTATCAGGGTGAAATGGTAAATGATGATGGTCTTCTAATGGTTCCAGATCATGACCTAATTAATGAATATTATGAGTATGCATTAAAAGCAAGAATCTTTGAAAATTTATATTTAAACGGAGAAGATGTTGCACAAAGAATGCAGCTTGTAGAGCAAAGACTTAAGGCTGCAAGAAACAATGCACTAAGTGTAGTTAATACTCCTAACTTTAGAGAACTTAAAGAAATGTGGCAAGCAAATAGAAAAGCAATGTATGGTAAATATTACTATATGTTTATGGGCCAATCTCCAAATGCAGGACACCGTAGAAGTATGAACCATAATAGAACTCTATAATGGCTAAAGACATTCAGAATACTAGTCAAATAGTTACCAATAGTTTTTCAAAGGGTCTTAATAAAGATACAGACCCTTCATTTGTAGAATCTGGTTTGTGGACTCATGCAAGAAACATGGTCAATAATACAGATGAAGGTAACGTGGGTACATTATCTAATGAAGATTCTAATTATCTCTGCGGTACTAGTGGTGAAACCATGCAGGGAGAAAAAAATATTATTGGATTAGTACATCTCTTTGCAGATAAGTGGATAGTATATACTGTTGCATATGTCAATGGTAGTAATAGAAACTCTGAAATAGGTTTATATGAAGAAGATTTTTGTAGATACAGACCTATAATATCTGGTCCATGTTTAAAATTTAGCAAATACAATTTAATTACAGGTGCATCAAAACAAAATGGTGATTGTACTTGGGAAGTATATTGGGCAGATGGTTTAAATGTAGATAGATATATAAATATTGGTGATCCAAAAACTTGGCCGGATCCTTCATTTATTTGGGGAGGTTCAAATGCAACTGTTGCAGGAGTTAATTATAATTATTATTTAGATAGTGCAGGTAATCAACATCTTTGGCCAACAACGGCATGGCAACAATTATGTGAAGATGGAAACGGTATTTCCCAAACATCACCGGGTGTTTGGCCAGTAGGTGCTCCAGAAGGATGTGTTATCTGTAACAATATAAATGAACTTGACTGTAATAAAATAAGATTAGCATCATTTGTAAAAACACCATGTGTTGAGCTATCAATAGCTCCAGGAACTGGTACACTTGAAAATGGAACTTACTTTGCTGTTATTGCTTATACAATTAAAACACAAAAAGTAACAAACTATTTTTCTCCTAGTAATTTACAACCAGTATATAGTGAAAGAAATTTATCTCAGGGATCATTGCAAGTTACATTAGATTTAGATACTGAGAATTTTGATCAATTTGAACTTGTAATAGTTTCATCAGTAAATGAAAATGTTACTGCAAAGAAAATTGGATACTATTCAACTTCTCAATCTGTCATAGTATTAGATGATATAGCACTATCACTTGAGACTGTGCCATTAAGTTATATAAACTTACAGAACCCTGTATATGAAACTTCTGACCAAATGGTTAGTGTTGGTCAGTACCTATTAAGAATAGCTCCTAAATCTAAATTTGATTTTAACTATCAACCATTAGCAAATTTAATTAACACTAAATGGGTATCAGTAGAATATCCGGAAGACTATTATATTAAAGGTGGATCAAAGACTGGATACCTTAGAGATGAAGTATACTCATTCTTTATTAGATGGGTATATGTTACAGGAGATAAGTCTGCTTCTTATCATATTCCAGGTAGAACAGCACAATCATATACATTTACAGCACCTAATGGATCTATACAAACTCTTTTAGATGATGCTCCATATGCTGGTGATATAAATAGTTTTGTTGATGATACAATGGTGTTTCAAACATATAACACAGCAATCCAAACTAATGTAATATTTCCAAATAATATATTATCAGATGGAGGAAGAATCCTTGCAAAAGGTAGAATGGGTTATTGGGAGTCTACTGAGTTATATCCTAATCAACCTGAAGTATGGAATTCTTCTGCTCACTGTTGGACTGGAATACAACCTACTACTCTTCCCACTCCAAAATCACCATATGATCTTTGTGGCACACCTATAAGGCATCATAAGTTTCCTGACAATGGATTAACTAATGAGACATTTCACTTTAGAGTAGATAATGCAAACTTTGCAACTAACCCTTCTGATGGTAAAAAATACATTAGAATAATGGGTGTTGAGTTTGATAATATTATTTATCCAAAAGATAATGATGGTATTGATATTCCAAACATTGTTGGTTATGAAATACTAAGAGGATCTAGAGAAGGTAATCAAAGTATAATTGCTAAAGGGATGATAAATAACTTTAGAGATTATCAGATACAAGGACAATCAAAAGGAAATAGACATGGTCTATATGCAAACTATCCATTTAACTGTACCATACCTTTAAATAATACACTTACTCCTGCAGATCATGATTATAGATATAATGATCCATTCATTAAACCTACAACTATAAATTCACAGGGTCAGGAAACTTTTATAAATCAAATTATACCAAGAAACCTTTTAACTTTTACTTCACCTGACACAAGTTTTAGAAATCCTTTTTTAAATCAAACTGAATTAAAAATTTATGGTAGCTTAGAGGGGAACGGATTACATCAATTTATTATTCCTAATAAACATCCTGAGAATCAGTTGATGAGTAATGAGGCTTTTTATCTTGCTGTAATAGTTGGTCTTGGAAATGCATTTTTAAATCTTCTTGGCAAGCAACAAATTAGTACACCATCTATTCCTGATTTTCAAATACCTTATCAAAAATATGATAATTTTGCATTTCTTACAGCTGGTATTGGTGGAAACACTCCTGCAATTCCAGATCCTTCAGTAGCACCATATAATTTACCTGGTCAACCAGATTTAGCTGGTCCATCAATTCTTGCTGCTAATCAATGTCATTCAGCATATATAAATTCATTAAATGCTTATCAAACTGCTGGTGGTTTAGGTGCTGCTTTAGTAGGTGGTCCACTAAATCCTACATTAGAAGAAATATTTCAAAAGGCTGCAGACTGTTTTCAACTGGCTGGTCTTTACACTACTCAAACATTAATAAATGAAAATACAACTGCTACAGTATTCGATAGTATACCAGGTGGATCTGTATTAACTAATTATATTCAAATACCTTATTACTTTACAGAAGGATTTAATACTACACTAAGAGTAATACAAGCATTCTTACCATTTAGACAGTATGCATTACAATCTCTTGCACATGGATTCTATGCAAAATTTGTAAAACCAAATAATACATACTTAAGAAGGTTTGCAATTGAAGAAGGTTTTTACTTGACAGACAGTAATCAAGAAGTTCCGGACTATTTAAATGGTTCTGGTACTTTTGAAAGATTTAGTATCAATAATCTAAATAGAACTAAGACAGCTTTCTTAAGAACTGCTGCTCCAAATAATGTATTTAACTCACCACTAACGGCCCCAACAGAAGGACCTTGGTTAATTGGTACATATGCGGGTGGTGTTCAACAAATAGGATTCCAAGAAGATAACAGTTTAATTAATCTTGGTAAAGCTACTGCTGTTGCATCATTTGATATGTCATTTAAAAATGATTCAAGGTTTAATAGCTTCTTGTCAAATATTGCTAGTCACTATGTTGGTTTAAAATATAATGTTCAGAATCAATACAGACAATTAGATAGTATTAAACAAGTTGTAGCAACACCTTGTGAACAAAGATTTGATCCTAGTTTAATTATCGGAACACCAATTAATTCATTCTGTTTAGTTAATAATATAAATCAGCAAATATTCCATAAAGTATTACCTGCAACAGAAATTATATTTGGTGGGGATACTTACATAAATAGATTTACTGAAAAGAATACAATGTTATTCTTTTATAACTGGTTATATAATCTTCCAGATGGTACTCCTTGGAATTATGCTTTATATAATAATATTCCTACGGCAAGATTTTGGATGAACTCTCAGCCTTATTCAAAAGATGAGAATCCACTTGCGGGCGGTGTTTTAAGTGTTATTACTACAATACAAAACTTAATTACAGCAACTCCAACATTTGGTACAGGACCAATGCCAAAAGATTATTATAACTTAGATAACTCAAGTTATAATTTAGCTAATGATACAGAAGGAACTTATGATGGTTTTAACTCTGTAAAAAATGCATATTTCTATTTAGCTAATTCAGGAGTAAGAGACTTCTTTGTAGAGAGTAATGTGCTTGTAGATTTTAGAGCTCAAGGAACTTTCCAATATGAACAACCATATATCCCATATCAGTATACAGATATGAGACAGTTGTTTGATGTTAACCCAGAAATAATAACTAAAGGTAACTTCTATAACTATGACTACTCATTAAGTGTTACTAAGTTCTTTACACAATATATATCTGCAGGATCTCTTCAAGGAATTAACTATGATCCTAATGTTGCTGAGTTATGTTTTACTTATTATCCTAATAGATCATTATACTCATTGTATCAAGATGATCAGTCTTATGAAAACAACTGGTTAATATATTTACCACTTAACTATGTACAGTTTAGAGATAGGATAACTACTGTTAAGCCTACTGGCATGACGGGTATGATATTTACATTCCCTACTACTGGACCATTGTTTTATCAAGGAGTTGATCAGTTAACTACAAACTTAGGTAAGAAAGTTACTATAGGTGACGGAGGTTTATTTTCTACACCTCCTCAATCTTCAACTAATGCTGATCCATCATTTGAATATGGATCTTCACAAAATATTAGATCAGTAATTTATTCTCCAGCAGGACTCTACTATGTGTCTACGAATCAAGGAAAGATCTTTTCTTATGGAGAAGGATTAAAAGAGATTTCTCAAAATGGTTTAAAATGGTGGTTTAATTTATTCTTACCATATAAACTTACAGAGGACTTCCCAAATTTTCCACATGTAGATAATCCGGTTGCAGGTATTGGTGTACAAGCAATGTATGATAATAAAGACTCTATATTATATTTCACAAAGAAAGATTATAAACTCAAGTCTGGTTTAGGTAAAATAAACTATGACTCTGTTAATAATACATTTAACTATGTTGGTGTTAAATATAAATTAGGAGATCCAGCAATATTTGATAATGCATCTTGGACAGTAAGCTTTGACCCTAAGATGAATGTATTTCTAAGCTTTCATGATTGGCATCCAGATTTAGCATTTTCTGCAAAATCAAATGTGTTTACTATTAAGGGAAATACAATATGGAAACATAATAATTCATGTGATGACTTTTGTAATTTTTATGGAACACAACATCCATTTGAGGTAGAGTATCCTATAGTTACTGGACAGTCACCCACAGTTGTTAAATCATTTGAGTATATTCTTGAAGCATATAGATTTTCACAGTTTAATTGCGTAGATCAGTTCCAGGTGCTTGATGCAAACTTTAATCAAGCTGTGGTATCTAACACAGAACAAGTATCTGGATATTTAAATTTAAATATATTCCCTAAGAATAACATTACTCTTTCACTTGAGTATCCTAATCTAAATCAATCTAACTTAGCTTCATTTGATATATTATTTTCAAAAGAAGAAAACAAATATAGATTTAATCAGTTCTGGGATATTACAAAAGATAGAGGAGAGTTTCCAATAGGATCTAACTATCCTCCTACAGGACCTTTAGTTCCAGGAACAACACAGCTTCTTGGTAATTATTCAGATCAAGTTATTTGGAATACACAACCTAATGGATACATTAAAACTCTAAATGCAAATAATTTAAACTATGCAAAACCAGAATTGCAAAGAAAGAGGTTTAGACATTACTTGAACTATTTATTCTTATCAAAACTTGCAACTCAAGAAGAAAGAGATATTAACTTTATACTTAAGATAATAAATAGTAAAAACCAGGCATCACTTAGATAATGAAAAAGTCTTTTAAAAAATATGAAAAAGCTGGCTTGCCAGGAGGACCTAATGAATTAAAAAGATTCACTAATGGATTTATTGTTTCTGAGAGAGGACAATGGGATTATCCTGGACAACCTACAGCAGTACCAACACCTAGTGGAAGAATTACTACGGAAGGAGTAGAAGATGATCTAGTAGGTATAGACAATCTAGGTAATACACAGTACATGACTCCCGATAATGAATATCAGTTTGAGGGAGACATGGTATATGAAATACCACAAGCAAAGAAGGGAGGAAGTAAAAAACCATCTAAGAAATATTCAAGAAGCCTGATGGCTAAGAATAGATTGTTTGCAAAGAACCCTTTATTTAAAAAACCAAAGTCTGTTAAAAATAAAATCTTTGATCCTTATTCCCCATACTTTCAAGAAGGTGGAGAACAGGATGCAATGAATGCTATGATGAAAGCAAGACTTGCTTATGCTAATGAATTTGGTAATCCTTCAGCTCAAAGAATGATTAATATACCAGATCAACCTTATGAGTTTGATAATGGAGATACAGGTACACACTACATGGCAAGTATGGATAACTATGCTGTACCTCAAATTCAATCTGTTAATGGAGTATTACAGATTGGAGACTATGGTCCAGAATCTACTGAGGCTATGAGATTTGATTCAGATGAAGATGCTAATTATTTTGCAGAAAACTAT
>Ga0181350_1000596_pt1 | contig 10596 bp, 21 predicted proteins | sample Su13VDMM110DCMD_FD_130105 | JGI IMG/M metagenome (GOLD analysis project Ga0181350, IMG submission 130105) | Freshwater viral communities from Lake Michigan, USA - Su13.VD.MM110.DCM.D | ecosystem: Environmental > Aquatic > Freshwater > Lake | place: USA: Michigan | collected 2013-07-16
GCGGGAAAGGAACGGCATCAACACCTCTGCCAGCGCACCGGCTCCAAGGCTGTTTTCCCCATCGACGCGCCGGATTTCCTGCGCGAGTTCATCGCTAGTCATGGCTCTTTCCTTTCAGGGTGGGCATGGTGCGGCCAAGAATATCGAGCAGCAGTTGTCCAACGACGCCGCCATGCACAAGGTCGGCGGGGATCAGCGCAAGCCGGTCGCGGGCCAGTTGGCTGATCCCGTCCAACGCCCGTCCACGCTCCTGGTAGTCGAGCAGGAGGGCGCGGATGGCGTCGATCTCGCCCTCGGACACCGGGACGCAACGCGCCACACCTCACTGGCGAGCGTCAGCCACTCGCTGACAACCGCCTCCATATCGTCGGCGCTCACGTCAGCCACCACAACGAAACAACACCAGCCACCACGGCCAGCAGGATGATAGAGCGAGGGCGGAACACCTCGGCCAAGGCTCGGAACCACAGCGGCGGCTCGTCAGCCGGGCGGAAGTCCCATCCGCGCGATGAACCGTGGTCAGTCATCATTGCGGCTTCACGCCGATGATCGGTATGTGTTGCTCGGTCAATCATTAGTCTTTTCCCCTTGTTCGGAAGCCGCTGCCATTTCAGCAAACTGGCTTGCCCATGAATGAATAATCTCGCCCATCGCCTTGTTAGAACGAGCGTTGTCGTTCCAGACGGCTTCCAACGCGGAGCCTTGGCGGGGGCGAACTGAAATCGGATTGGCTTGTTTCATGGGTTTAGTTTACTTACGTCTCGGTCCCAGTCAAACGATATTTTCCAGCGACGCCAAAAGCTGCTGCCGTTGAGCCGCTGCCTTGTCGCAAGCGTCCTTCTAAGCAACAAGCAATAGTCCGCCTTCCGCGAACTCCCCTACCTACTGGTAGGACGCGGTTGGGAGCCTGCTTCTTCCTCGACCGTATAGCCTGACTGCCTTTTAATGAGGGCCAACTCACTCCCCACCCGAAATTTGCCGGGTCAGCGTAGGGGGTCGATAGGTCAGGTTGCTCCCTCAAGCCGCAGGGCCAGTCGGGACGCTCGGAAGTCCCTCATTTGATTGAGGGCAAAGTTCGCGCGGTCGTCATCGCTTGGCTTTGGGGACGGGAGCCAGGCCACCGGGGACAGCACATCGCCAGATTTCGTCTGAAACAAAAATCGCCGGTTGAAACTTTTTCGTTTCGTCCGTATTCTTGTAACGCGCTCCCCGGAGAGCCTAGCAGAAAAATCCGGGTCGAATTCAGGGTGCGGGGACTGCTGTCACAGACCCGCACCCGCGCACCTTAGCCTAGATAGCTTTACCGTCAAGCGGACAGCAAAACGCCGCCAACCCCGAAGGATTGACGGCGTAATGCGCTGTACCATCGTCCGATTAGCTAAATCGGAGGAAATACCGGCCTTGGCGCGGAACCGGAGAAATACGTCTTCAACAAAGGTTTTTTACTCCCGATTCCTAATCCCTACAAGCCCTGCCGCTTTGAGCACGGCTCCATTCTCTCGCAGTTTGTTTTTTGCCGTTTCCGTTCGCGGCGTAATCCATCCGTCAGAATGTATCGTTCCAGGGTCAATGTAGCTGACCACAAACGGCTCACCGAGGGCCGCTATCAGCGCCGGGCGTTGCGGATATGGCGGGCGTTCGATCTTTGCCACGGCCTCCGCAGACGGAAGCCAGTGGTCATACTTTTCGCCATTGAGCCAAACGCTTAGGCCGCAAAAGCCGCACGTCGGTTCCTTCTCCCGCAAATAGCCCCGCAAAGCCTCTAGCAGCCGCTCCTGACCGACTTTAGCAGCATGGCGGTTCCACAGCTTGCGGGTCTTGTCCTGACCGTCTCCGCGCTTACGCATCTGTCCAGCGCGAGCCTGCCAAGCGTCGTTAAAGGTATTTGCTTCTCGCATTGGAAACTGTAATATCTCAGCACCCACGGCGTTCTCCCCTCCCTTGTTGTGGCTACTGGCCCCGGCGCTTGAGCAATCGCGTCGGGGCCTTTTTTATTCCGCGTTGGCGAACGGAAAGCCAATCACGATAGCGCGGATCACAACGCTCTTTTCCAGCCGATTCAGCGTCTTTGCCACGTCTGCAACAGGACGCTTGGCAATCGAGCCTGATTTGACCATGCGGTCCTCCTCAGGGGTCCAATGTCCCGGCGGCTTACGCATTGTCATCCTCCCATACGGCAAAGAGTGAAGGTCGATTGGTAGGAGTAGGGACGGGCCTGGTGCGCCTTGGCTCAGGCTTGGCCGCTGGCAGATGATCCCCACGCTGAAAAGCCTCTGCAAGCGCAATGACGAAGCGTCTGTCTGCGTCGCGCTGCTTGGCCTCAATCTCCCGATCCTTGGACATATCAGGATTGGACCGCTCCAACATGGCGGGAGCATAGGGGCGGAAATAATGACCCTTACTGGACACGATGAGCCTCCAACGATTTGGCGTATGCGCTGGCCATGATGGCAAACACAGGTTTGTTAATGCCGCCTTTGCGGATTTGCATGGCGTCGGCGTAGTCGATACCGATGCGCTTTGCGTGGGTCTTCACGCCATGCAAAACGGTGGTATGGTCACGCCCCCCCATTCGGCGTCCAGCGTCGGGATAAGAGATGTGCGGGCATTCGGTGAACACGCGATACATGGCCTCCTGACGGGGACGGACGTATTTGCGTTCCCGGCTCGGCCCTAGCAGTTCAGCCACGGTCAGGCGGTGCTTTGCAGCCGTCTCGCGGATTACATCTGCAACGGTGGTTCTCATGTGTCTCTCCCCTTGAAAGGCCGCTTTGGCCATGTGGTTTTGGTCTTTGGAAACGGTCGGGACGGTATCGAGCCGCCTTTGATTGCTCGTCTGGCCTGTTGGCCCGTCTCCCGGCCTTGGCGCTTGGCCTTGGCGATGCGGGCAACGTCGCCTCCCGTCTTGTCCGTCCGGTGGCAGGATTTGTGAACCAGCCGCAAGTTTTCGTCGCTGTCGTCAAACCCTAAAGCCCACGGGATGATATGGTCTAACTCATACGCCTCATTGGCGTGGACTTTTTGCTTGCAGATGTCGCAGATGCCGTTGTCACGGGCGAACAGTCGCAAGCGGCGGGCCTTAGACATTGACGGGCGAGGGGGTGCGGCTGTCATTGTTGCGCCGCGTAGTCAGCAAGGATGGCCCGGCCAATCAGTTCTGGAATTTGCGGCACTACAGCGTTTCCAAGAGCGGTCAGTCGGTGTTTAGCCACCGATGCGGAAACCCCATCATGCCGTTGACACACGAAGGGCACGGCACCCCGACGAAAAAGTTCGACAGCAGTATCTGCTTCCCGATACGCATTCGGCGCTGAATAGATGGCATTGAAATATCCCCCCGGCTGCGATTGTCCGAAGCTAAAGGGGTAGGCAATAAGCCAAACCCGATCCCTTCCGTGCGGCGCACCAACGGCGAACGCTGGAACGCAATCCCACTCCGCGTCATACCCGACCGAGGCCAACGGCCCGAGAACGTCTCCGACCCACCCATCAAGCAGTTCTGGGCTGTTCTCCACAATGACGAAACGTGGTCGTATTTCGCAAATGAGGCGGAAGAACTCGCGCCAAAGGCCACTTCTTTCGCCATTAAGTCCGGCTCCCGAACCCGAGGACGACAGGTCTTGGCAAGGGAACCCGCCGCAGATGACATCAATGGCAATTCCATCGGCAACAAGCCGGTCGGCTGTGAGGTTTCGAACGTCGTCATAAATCGGCACTCCGGGCCAATGTTTAGCCAACACTTGACGGGGAAAATCTTCAATTTCGCAAAAAGCAACAGTGTCAAAACCGCCAGTGCGCTCAAGGCCAAGCGAAAAACCGCCGATGCCTGAAAACAGGTCAAGAACCTTTAATTTGTCGGTCATGATTCAAACGTGATCCGCACTAGCCCGCCCTTGATCGGTTCACCGAACGTCAGGGAAGGCGCGTTAAATTGTTTGTCATCCACGCCTAGCACCAGCGCCAAACCGTCCTGATAGGCCTTCAAGCTGGCCCGCGCATTGTCGTCGTCGATAAGGTGGGCGGTTTTGGGATGTATCGTGACAGACCAGGTGACGCTTTCCTTTGGTCTAGGGCGGTCCCTAAATTCTATCATCCCTGCAATCGCCGCCCATTGTTTGTGAGCCTTGAAGGCTTTAGCCTTTGCAGCCCAGTGGCCCCGACCGTTAGGCCAAAGGATTTTAGCGGGAAACGGCAACTCAATCACCGCCGTCCCTCGACCTTTAGTTCCTCAATCGACAGAGCGCGAAGGGCTGCGTAAATCGGTGCGCGGGCTTTCTTCGCTTTGATGACTTTTGCCAGTTCGTCCTTTAGTGCATTCCGTTCCCGCGCAATGGCGGCAAGCTGGCGGGCTTTTGACGTGGCGGTTTGCTCTTGCAGCCACTCAGCGTGGTTAGCGTCTCGCCGGTCCAGATGTTTGTGCCATTCCTTTTGCTGGCGCTCGTAATTGAAATCGAAACGGGCAACGATGCGTTTGATGGCCTCTAACATTTCACTTGCTCCGGTATTGAATGACGGTGACGCGCTCGACGCCAACCATGTTGCAAAGCTGTTCTGTCGGTGCGCGGTGGCCTCGCAGAACGTCGCTAAGGACGGTTTGATTGACGCCATGTGCTTGGCACCACTCCTTGCGCTTGCCGTCTCCGACAAGCCGCTTGATGGCCTTAATGACCTGTTCTTTTGTCATGCGTCCTCCTGATAGTGTCGCAACGGTAAGCGAACAAAATCGTGCTGTCGAGTGAAAAGATTGTTTGACGGTCTGCCGGGTGCCGTGTTTTATGGTGGCAACAAGGGAGAGACGTTATGCCGATTGAAGAAATGACCAACACCGACCTGGCCGCCGCGCACAGCGAACTGATGGCTAAGGCGTGGGTGGCTCGCGCCGCTAACGACATCGACACGGCGCAAAAATATCTGCGCTTTATTATGCCAATGACCGCCGAAATGGCGCGTCGCATGAGGGCAATGTGATGACCATTCAAACGCAACTCGACAACGCACTGACCGAATACGCCAGCGAGAACGGCGACGGCTTTTATTGCCGCGATTGGTCCGGCGCATACGAGTATCAGGACGAAGGCTTTGCAATGGCAGAACGCGCCTTGGCCATTGCGGAGGAAGACCGTGAATGGTGGCTGGAAGAACAACGCGAGGCGTTCCCGGAGTCGGCCCGCTACCTGATCGCGGTGGCCACTGACTACCGCCTCGCTGAACTGGCTGAGGAAGCCAAGGCGTCGGCCCCGACCGGCTGGATGGCCATTGCCGCTGACATTACCGGAGCCGCGAAATGAAAGACCTGTTCATTGAGGAATGGGACCGCCTAGTGGGCGAGTATGTCGAGGCTGGCATGACTGAGGCAGAGGCTGAACGAAAGGCTGACGGCGAGGCATACGACGCCATGACAGACCGGATCGCGGACATTGCAGACCGCGCCCGCGACGCTGCCAAATACGAGGGGTTCTGATGACTGACATCATCGAAACCATGCGCGGCCTCCGCAATCAGCCGATTGCGTTTGAAGCCACAATGTCAGCCCTGACCGTTGCAATCGGCAACGTGGAGCGTTTGGGCTATTTGCAACCTGACCAGCTTGAGCGGCTTTGGAAAGCCACGGCCCGTCTGGGTAATGCCGTAGCGGTGAAGTCCGATTACTGACCGCCCGCTTGCCCGCTTTCACAACGGCAAGTTGGAAAAAGATTACGGCGGAATCTATTACCCGACTTCCCGCTTTGATGTCGTGATGACAATGGTGGTGTTTGGGACAAGGCCCGGCCCTGATGCGGCTCGATACGTCCGCGATTGTCAGACGGCGTTGGTAGAACATAGCAAGGCAATGGAGGAAGCCAAATGCGAAGCAGCGACACACTAACGAAAATCAGCCCCGCGCTTGTGAGGGCTATCAATGCAATCGAGGGCGTAAAGAAGGGCGCGGATAACCCGTTCTTCAAATCCAAATACGCCAACCTCGAAAGCGTGATTGAGGCCGCTCACGGTGCGCTAGAGGCTAACGGGCTGGCAGTTATGCAGGGACCAGGTCCGATGGACGGCAACTGCATCACCCTCACGACGCGCCTTGTGCATGAAAGCGGCGAGTGGATTGAGACTGACTTTTCTCTCCCCGCTGGCAAGATGGACCCGCAAGCGGCAGGCTCGGCAATCACCTACGCCCGTCGATACTCGCTCATGGCCATGCTGAATATGCCAGCCGTGGATGATGACGGGGAAGCGTCCATGCCCCGTAGCACCAAGCCCGGCGAGCCGAAAAACCCCAACGTAAGCGTTCACCCCGAAGGCCCTGACTGGTATAAAACCGAAGGCGCTGGAATGAGTGCAGCCAAGGCCAAAGCCGAAGGTCTGGGCGAGAAGGTCAACCAGTGGCTTGGCGACCTTGAGACGATCCCGACCCTTGCCGCGCTGCGTGGTTGGGCAGACGAAAACGGCGACACTATCCGCACCATGCCGAAGGGCTGGCGCATTGAAGTCCGCGAGGCATTCGACCGGCGCGGACGTGAACTGGGAGCGATGTAATGGCGTATGAACAAAAGCCTGGAGATATTGCCGTCTTCAAGGAGAGGGAAAAGCGCAACGACCGTGCGCCGGATTGGCGCGGTAATCTGATCGTCCCCGAAGGCGCAAAGCCGGGCGACAAGCTGGAGGTGGCGTTCTGGGCCAAAGGCGACAACGGAACCATGTTGGCAGGATCGGTCAAGTTTCCGACGCAGCGTGACGCTGGCCCGGCGCGAGAGGCCCCGCCACAGCGCGGCGCTCGGTTTGACGACGACATCCCGTTCTGATGCTCGTATCAGACGATGATATGCACCTTGTGTTGGAGGCCCTTGGCGATGAGTCAGGGGCCGCTCACAGGGCCGCGCATGAGTATCTGGACGCCCTTACGAAAACGGTTCTTGCCGAACTGATGGGCGAGAGCGATGCAAAGTCAGCTACGGAGCGAGAGCAATGGGCAAGAGCGCAGCCACGGTTCAAGGAGCATCTGGCGAAAGTCGGAGCGCAAGCGAAGGCGGACTACACGGCCCGCCAACGCTACGCAGCGGCCAATGCGAAGATGGAGGTCTGGCGAACGCAGAACGCCAACAATCGAGCGGCGGAACGCCTCCGCTAGAAACCTGGACCCCGTGGACAGTCAGAAAGCAAGACTACACCCGATGAATGACCCGATTACCGCAGTCCGCACCTACGCCTGTGAGAAAAGCCGTGCTGCCCGCGATAAATGGCTTGCCTATCGAGCGGAGGCCGGAATGCCCGTCTATCGCATTGCTGGCAAGCATGACGACACGCCGGGTGCGTTCATGCGGCAGTTTCAAGCCATGCGGAAATAGCGATGTATATCATCGGCTCGTTTGATCGGTTTTTTCACGGCTACATCCGCAAGGAATACACGCGCGACCTAGAGGACGGACACGGGCAGTATCTCCCGTGCGTCATCCACGGGCTGCGCGTGGTGCAAGGCAAGTCGCTAGAGTTCCAATGCGTCCTGACCGAGTATGGTGCAGGGGCTGGGTTTCTCGCTCCTATCGAGGCGTTCTGCTGGAAGATACCCGACAAGCCTCGCGCTCCGAATGAGGCGGTGGATTACACCTACGTCCAGCCGTGGGATTGTTTCTCAAGTGAGTTTGGCGTTCATGCGTTCGAGTTCAATCGCCGCATGAAGGCGCAGATTCTGCCAGATCGACGCGGTGCCAGGTATCGGTTCTCAATCGATTTCACCGGCTCATCGCTGGCCGATATGAGCGAGCAGCACAAGCACTTGCACGTCATGGAAATGGATGACGGGTCGATAGGCGCGTTCCCTAACAACCGCGTTTTGTGGGTTGAGCCTGCCATGTGGCGAGAGCCGTTTACGGAGCGGCCTGATTTCAAGGCACTGTCTGGCGAGTGGATGGCGGAATAACCGCATCTTGACCGACGCATAGCCCCAAGGCATACTCTCAACCGCTCTATGTACGGCGCTTCGGCAATGGCTAGACGCAAACCAGACTGAGGACACATGGCAGGCGGTCGCCCCTCCAAATACAGCGACAAGCTGGCTGAGGAGATTTGCCGTCGTCTCGGCAAGGGTGAGCCAATGGCTCGCATATGCGATGACGACCATATGCCAAGCTATAACACCATCTGGCGGTGGGAGAACGAGAACGCTGAGTTTCGTGAACTTTCCGCCCGCGCGAAACGGAACGGCACTCACTTCCTAGCTGACGACACGCTGCGGATTGCCGATGATGACACCATCGATACGCAACGCGCCAAGCTCATGATTGACACGCGCCTGCGCCTGATTGGCAAGTGGAACGCCAAGGCTTACGGCGACAAGGTGCAACAGGAAGTCTCTGGACCGGATGGCGGCGCTCTCACGGTCACATGGCTGAAACCAGAGTAATCCCCTACGCCCCTCGCCGGGTGTTTCTGCCGTTCCATAACCGGACGCAACGCTTTGCCATCGGGGTGGCGCACCGGCGCTGCGGTAAGACGGTGGCTTGCATCAACGATATGATCCGCAATGCGGTGGTGTCCGACAAGCCCCACTATCGAGCGGCCTATCTCGCGCCCTACCTTAAGCAAGCTAAGGACGTGGCATGGGAGTATCTGAAACGATACAGCCAGCCGATCTGGGCCAAGCCGCCAAACGAATCAGAACTGTATGTGGAACTGATAGGCGGCAAGCGCATCAAGATTTACGGCGCTGACAACCCGGATGCCCTGCGTGGCGGATACCTGGATGATGCCACGCTGGACGAATATGCCGATATGTATCCCGGCATCTTCGGCTCAATCATCCGCCCGATGTTGGCAGACCGCCAAGGCACAGCTACGTTCATTGGGACGCCGAAGGGACGCAATGCGTTCTTTGACCTGTTCGAGCGAGCCAAGACAGACCCGGATTGGTTTCCGTTTTTCCTGCCTGCCTCGGAAACGCTGATCCTGCCGCAAAGCGAGTTGGCCGCGGCTGCAAGGGAAATGACGCCGGAACAATATGAGCAGGAGTTTGAATGCTCGTTTGAGGCGGCAATCATCGGTGCTTACTACGGCAAGGATATGGCTGAGAGCGAGCGGGCTGGACGGATTACAGACGTTCCGTATGATCCTGCGCTGCCGGTCTACACAACGTGGGACTTGGGTATAGGCGACTCAACGGCCATCTGGTTCTGGCAGGCTCACGGCGCTGAGATACGGGTGATAGACTTCTACGAGGCCAGCGGCGAAAGCATCGAGCATTACGCCAAGGTGCTACAGGCCAAGCCCTACCGTTACGAAACGGATTGGGTTCCGCATGACGCGAGGGTCAGGGAACTAGGCACGGGCCGCACCAGGATCGAAACAATGCTGACGCTCAAACTTAAGCCTAAGCTGGTTCCTAATCACAAGGTGCTAGACGGCATCAACGCGGGCCGTGTTCTATTCCCGCGCATCTGGTTTGATCGTGACAAATGCAAGGCTGGGCTTGAGTGCTTGCGCCAGTATCGAGCGGACTACGACGACAAGGCCCGCGTGTTCCGTGACGGGCCTAAACACGACTGGACTAGCCATTGCGTAACGGGTGACACAGAGGTATTGACGCGTTCCGGTGTGTGCCGCATAGATGCGGTGCCAGAAACCGGAGAAGTGCTAACGCCATGTGGTTGGAAGCCGTATCGCAGCCCGCGCATAACGCGGAAAAATGCCCCACTTGTGCAGGTCACGTTCAGCGACGGGCTTACGGTGAGATGCACGCCGGATCATATGTTCATGACGGCGAAAGGGTGGAGATTTGCAAAAGACCTGACGCGACGTTCGTTGGTCCTGTCGTGCTTGACGCAATCACGCAGTATTTCGGCGGTGGCCTCTATCGCAAATGGCCAAGCGATAGGTATTTCTCTCGCGGCGGCAAGAAACTTCATCGCGACGTTTGGATGGGCGCTTTCGGCGCAATACCGACCGGCTGCCACATCCACCACCGCGACGGAAACCCTGAAAACAATCGCCTTGAAAACCTGGAGTGCCTCGACGCCAAGGAACATCTGTCCCTCACATGGCGCGAGGGTCGCGGACGTAATGGCGGCGCGGACCTTATTTCTGACGCGGCCCGCGCTGGCGCTGCCGACTGGCATAGGTCAGAAGCTGGACGTTTGTGGCATAGCCGCCAAGCCAAGGCGTCCAAGGGGTGGCTCAAGTGGAAACGTGAGCCTAAGCCGTGCGATCAGTGTGGCGTGGAGTTTAGCGCGCTCGTCCGCAAGAGCGGTTGCAGCCAGCGTTTCTGTAGCGAGCGATGCAAAATGGCTCACTATCGAGAACGCAAAACCGCTTCCAGACCGTGAGGACGTGTGGTGCCTGACCGTCCCGGACGGCGAGTGGTTCGCACTTTCGAACGGGGCTGTCACTCACAACTCTGCTGACGCGTTCCGATACCTTGCGATGGCCTATCGTGAGATTAAGCCGGAAGCCAAGGCGGCTGATGTGCCGGTCAAGGGCATCCGTGATATGACATGGGATGACCTGTTAGCTAACCAGCCGGTGCATACGGGTTACGAACGCGCATGATCGTTCTATCGACAAGCGGACCCGCGCACGATATGTTCCCCTGAACGCTTGCGAGGGGCTATGCTTCCC
>Ga0181350_1000597_pt1 | contig 10591 bp, 14 predicted proteins | sample Su13VDMM110DCMD_FD_130105 | JGI IMG/M metagenome (GOLD analysis project Ga0181350, IMG submission 130105) | Freshwater viral communities from Lake Michigan, USA - Su13.VD.MM110.DCM.D | ecosystem: Environmental > Aquatic > Freshwater > Lake | place: USA: Michigan | collected 2013-07-16
CAATGAGCGAACCATAATCAGCATATCCTGTTTTAAGGAAGCTGATAAGAGCGTTAGCTACGGCGGCGACAATAGTGGCAATTCCAAGAATAGTGGTTTTCATAATAGTTCTAAGGTATAAATAGTGTAGGTTGTAGAGATTATTGCATTCCGCCCACTGCCTGTTCGACAGCGGATGCGAAATCGGTTTCGCCGCCTTCCCCACCCTCTTCTTCCATTTCGCCTTCGGATTCCACATAATCTAGTGGGATTCCGTCAACGGCAAGTACGATGAGTTGGTCACCTTCGATTTGGAAGATAACTGGGAGTTCGAATTGTGGTTCTTGTGGGACTTCGAGTCCTTCTGGGATTGGGATAACGATCATAAATTAGGATTGGCGATAGATTTGGAGGGAGAACTGGTTTGGCGTGAGTCTCTCAGAACCTTTTTGGGCCATGAGCTTTTTAATTGCGTCCATCTTACCCCTATCCATGGCGGACTTGGGGTCAAATGGTCCGCCGTGAGTGTTTTGGAACAGAGCCATAGCACGATCCTCATCGCCCACTATTCGAGCTTTAGGGGGTTCGGGCACTATTGTAGCTCTAGGGGGTTCAGGCTCTGTTGTAGCTCTAGGGGTTTTGGGCCTTATGGCGTATTCGGGTAGATTGACGAATTCGGATGATTTTTTTCTCGTCGATTTGGCATAATCGGGTGGACCGATGAATTCTGGTTCTCCTTCTTTCATCGAAGGTGGGTTCTTAAGATCCGAAAGATATTGTTTGGCTTCTTTACCTCCCATGCGGTCAACCTTAGCTTTCTCCTGATCTGACAGTGACATGTAAGTGGCTTGTCTATCTTTCACTTCTTGAATCATGGACTGGTTTTTTGGATCTTCCAGCTTTTTATTCAGCTTTTTATAAGAATCTCTAACGTCTCCCATAGTTTCGCCGTGTTCGTAAAGCGCTCTTCCAGCTCCGTAGATCGTTGTGACGCCGCCCAATGCCCCTTTACCAGCGCGCATAAGCGCGTTATCGTCTGCCAAGTCTTCGTATTCTTGTGCAGCTCTTTCACGGGCTTCCTCGCTGCCGATAAGCATGCCCGTCTGATATGCTTGTTCAATAGCCGCCAACGGAACGGCGACCTTTCCAGCTACTTTTCCAGCTACTTTAAGGGCGCCACCAGCCTTACTACCCGCTCCAGCTATTTTAGTTGTGGTCTTGAGACTTGTGTTAGTCGGTTTTGCTGATTTTGTTGCGGCTCGTTTACGAACAAGATCGGCTTGGATTTTGATCTCTGCTGGTGACAGCTGCTTCAGTCGTTCCACTGCCTTAAGCTCTGCTGGGGACAGCTGTTTCTTTTTAATTGCCTTTTCAACTGCGCTGCCGAATGTTGTGTAATTTCCTACTGCCATAATATTGTGCCGTGTTGAGGCGAATGTAGTTTTGTCAGGCTTTTAGTCAAGCACAAAAAACCCCTACTCCTGATTCAGGAATAGGGGTTCTTGTTGGGTTTTAGGGATTCAGGCTACACGCGATACCAGCTAGTGCCATTGCTCAGGAAGCGAGCAGCAGCTCCGACAGCTCCAGTGCCGCCGAATGTAGCAACACTACCAGCGGTAAGAGTAGTAGCGGTGCTGCTAAGAGCAGGGGGAGTAACAACAGCAGTCGTCATTTGGTTAATCACAATCAGCTCGCGAAGAACGCCAGTAGCTGAAGGGAAGACCAACTGACAGGCTTGTGACGTTCCAGTAATAACAGTTACGCGAGTTGAAAGCGTCAAACTAGCAACTGACGCTGTTGAAGTAAGGTCGGCAGCTTGAATACCGCCGTAACCAGTCAAACGGCCATTGGCAGAGATAAGGCTAGTAATAGAAGCCGTCTTCGGCATACGAAGAGCAGCACTGAAGACTTGTAGGAGGTCGTCTCCAGCAAGATCTGCTGCGGCGATTGGAGAGATAGTGGGTGCGTCGTCAAGAGTAGGCATAGTATTAAGGGGTAGTGCTAAGGGGTTCCCGTTACAGGAACCCCTTAGCGGATTGGTTAGACTGCGGCAGGAGTGGTGCTGGTGCGTTGGAACAGGATCGCGTAACCATAGTCGGTCTTGATCGGTTTGGTCGCGCTGGCAAGAATGCCACGGAAGAAACCGATAGTGCCGTCAGGGTTGGTGATTTCGTTGAGGATGTTGGTCCACTTGAAGTCACCGCGATAGTTCACGGGGTTAAACGTGATGCCGTTCGAGCCACTCAGTGGGTTAGGAATCTGGGATTCCATAACGTGTGGGTGGAGAATAAACGCCAACTCGTAAGGAGCGGAGTCGTAGAGCGGGTTATCAATCGTGCGACCCACGTCGGTTCCAGCGGTGTCAATCGTGACAGGATACTGGCGAACGTAAAAGTTCGTAGAAGCTGCAAGAGTGAAGCGCGGAGCGAAATCGTCGATCAAGTGGTAGAAGCCACGGAAGGCTTTTTCCACACCGAGCGGAGCAATAAGATCCGAAACTTTCGACTGGTTGTAACGAATGTCATCGCGGAAACCTGCTTCGGTTTGGAGTTCGTAGGACGCTTCCGAGCTGATAACCAGAGCGAACACTGGACGACCGTTTTCACGACCGTAAGCATCCGTGCCAGCGCCCTTACGGACGAGCGTAAAGTAAGCCTTGTCGAGAACAGCGTTGGAGATGTTCGCGGTGGCAGCGTATCCTGCGTTGTCAGAGTCCAGACCTTCAACAATGGTTCCTTCGAAACCAGTGTTGAAAAGCGAAGTAGCGGTTTTGCAAACAAGGAAGTTATCGACGGTGGATTCGAACTCGTCACGGTTGCGGTTCTCCCAAGTATACTTGGTAGCCTCAGTCATGGCGTCCATGAGAGCGCGGAGCTGCTCTTGGCGATGGACTGCGAAGCGGAGGTCTTCAACCGAGATACGCGGCGACTCAACAACAGCCCGATCAAGGGTGTAATTTTTGAGTTGCTTGGTGAACTTGATGAAGGCACGCTTATCGACAGATCCCGTTCCGCGTCCACCTTGTGCATCAGATGCAGTGTCGGTAAGAAGCTGACCTTGTGAAGAAGTGTTGAACACGTTCGCGGCACCGTTAAGGTTGCCAACGCTGGTCCAGTTAACACCAGCGATGTTGGTGCCAGTGCCAGTTACAGGAACCGAGCGGTCATACACCATAGTGGTGAGCTGGTAACCCATGCCGTCAGGGAAGGCGGATTGTTTGATGAGGTCCATCCACGGGCTAGTGTGGAGGGTACGACGATAGATATCTTGGCCGATGCGGTTAGCTTCTTCAGCAAGAATCGTGTTGATGGCAGAGATGCCAGTTCCAGAGTCAAAGGTGGACATAGTAGTAGTAGTTTATAGGGGGTTAAAAAGAAGACGATTTGGTTGATTACACTCATCGTAGAACTACTTATGGCTAGAGCAACCGAGCGGAATCTATGTGGGGCGGTAGACAAAGCCACCTAATCGTCCGCAACCTATAGAACTCTTTGATGGCGAGAGCAACCGGATCGGTAGTTGGACATGACAAACTTATATATAGCAGTAGCCAAGTCAACAAGAGAGTTATTAACCGCCCGCCACACCGTGTGACGAGCGGTCTCGCTATAAGCGATGGCTATACTTAACCAATCGTAGCGAAAGCAGCATTGACGCGGTCTTCGAACGAAGCATCCGCGCCCGCCCGCTGTGTCAACTGTTTGGATGACGGCTGGCTTCCAGACATCTTAGGTTCTGCGCCCTCATACTCAGCGAGTCTGTCGGTGAGATACTCTACTTCTTTGCGAAGTGTCGCGTATTCCCGCACAACGACCGGAAGGATTTGCGCCGATACCGCGTTGTATGCGAAGTCTACGGGGTGCACTGCCGACGGGTCAACCGACGAAGCCTTTTCGCGCACCGCAGAGAGGTCAAGCCCTTCGATGCCTTTCAGGAAGGGCAGTTTGGCTTCGACGCGCTCCACGACATTGCGGGTTACGTTCTGGCGCAGCTTTAAACGCTCGCCCGCTTCGGCGTTGCGTTCCTGTTCTTCGAGCATCTTGGCTTCGGCCAGCGCTTCACCGGACTGCTCATAGAGTCTGGCGCGCCGTTCGAAGATTGGCTCCATGTCTTCCATGATGCGGTAGATCTTGGCCTTGTCTCGATCATTTGCATTCGGCAGTAGCTCTGCAAGCTGCTCTTGCTGTGCTTCAGGATCTGTTAGAGAAATAACATCCAGTAGTGCTTCAACTGTAATGTCATATTTCTCTGCGAGCTGCTCAGACTGTTGCAGCAGCAAGCTCAACGGCTCCGTGATGGCACTCTTGTAGGCGGTCGTATTCTCCAGATCGGAGAACATCTGTTTCTTTTCATACTCCGCCAGTTTAACTTGAAGTTGATCTACATCTCGGCTCTCTGCGAGACCCGTCAATTCTCTTATTTGAGATTCATATTCGACTTGTAACTGCCTCAGTTGCTCCAATTCGGAGGAACTTGTTTTGAGTTCCGTCTTGAGTTGCTTAAATCGATTAGCTGCTTTAGGCGTCCAGTCGTCTCCGATGTCCTCGGTAAGGTCTTCAATAGACTCGCTGTAATTGTCTTCAACCTCTTCTTCGACTGATTCCTCTTGTTCTTCCTCACCGTTAGATGGGTTGTCATAGGAGTCAAATGCGTGCTGTAGTGATGACTCGAAGGACTCAAAAGAGGCTTCGGTTCCGGTATCCTGCAACATGTCAATTGCGGGGGCTTCGTTTACTGATTCGATAGGTGCATCCATTCGTCTGTTGTGTTTGTTGTTTTTGTATCTGGCAAGTGCGTTAGCCGTTCAAGATCTGCGAAAGCGTCCCTGTATCCTGCGAGCCAAGCAAAGCGCTGGCTGTTGGCTTCGGGACTCAGGGTAAGGGATGCATGATTCGGGCTTGCAGAGTCCTTTAGGATCGCAACAGCCTGTTGGTAGGGATCGGAATCAAGAAGGGCGCGTAGTTCCTCAATGCCTTTAATGTCTGAGAACCATCGATTAAGGGGGATGGGCACCTTCAGTTTTTTAGTCATACGTTGTTACCACTTTACTTTGTCCGCCCAATACGCAGCGCTCAACACACCTTTGCGGATATTGCCAGCATGTCGAGCCTTAAATGCTTCACGACGTTTACGATACTCACTGCTCTCGCCATCTTTCTTAGGCGATCCTTTCACGCCCTTCTGTCCGAAATGGATGATCTTCTCCACACCACCAGAACAAGCCTTGACCACATGAGACTTAGTCTTGTGGTCTGGCGTAGTCCGTGGCTTGTTACACGCCATCTTACTTTTATCAAGCATCAGGATACAGTGGTCTATTCTTGGAATTCTAGTGCAGCTTTAGCATCACGGAAGCCTTGTTCTTGTTCGAACTTCTTCTGTTTGATCTGGAAATCAAGCTCAGCTTTCTGCTGGGCGATCTGCATCTTCATCTGGTGCTCTTGCAGCTTCAGCTCCATCGGGCTTACTTGCGGCGCCCCACCCTCTTGTGGGTTGGCTTGTTGATCGCGCTGGATCTTCTCCATCTGCTTTTGCGTGTTGTTGAGCGCCTCTTCAGTAAACTGTAGTATCTGCTTGGTCTGACCGACGATGCCAGCAAGGGCAGGATCGCCAGAAGCAAATTGAACGTGCTCTGAAATGTGCTGGTAGAACGCCTGTAGGATGGGCATCACTTGCGTAGGGTCGGCTGCTCCCGTGTTGATCTGCTCGATCAGCTGGTTAAGCACTGGCGCGTGAATCTGCAAGTGCGTGCCGTGCATCTCGCTTGAGATAACCTGAACGGGTGCGCCGCTCTGAAGCGGGTTGTTCTCCAGCATGGCAATCTTCGTATCAACTGTCTGGCGCTCCTCTTCCGCGACTGGCGCGTAGCGATCCGCAAGATCGTGTCCAACGCGGGTGCTAACAATATCGCGGGTAAGGTTCTTACGACCGACTTCGTCGAACTGTCCGCTGATCGCTTGTAGTTCGCGAAGTGCCATCAGGCGGTTTGCCATCGACCCGCCGCCGATTGAGCGGACGGCTCTGGTGCGATCAACGTCGAGAGTCTGGATGAACTTCTTAGACACGCCACGCGCCTCGCAACGCGCGTAAAAATCGGTGATAGCTCTGTCAGACTTCTTGCTCTGGACTACGCGGCGGACGATCTCCCGCAGGAGGCGATGCCAGCTGGAGTAGAACAAGTTTAAACTCGCACCTGAAAGTCGAGTTGCGACATCCATGTCGCTGGAAATCTGCATCTGGTTCCTGTATGGTGAACCCTGAGTCGGGCCATACGTAGAGACCGTATCGGTGTTTAGCTGCAACTGCTGTGTGAGATCCTGCAAGGCAGGCTGAACTGCAGTGCCCAGATTCGGAATTGCCTTCTCGATGATCCTGATGTTAGGCGACATCACCGCGTAAGAGCCATAGAACGTAAACTGCAACTCGTCGAGCGAACGCTGGTTTTCCGGCTGGATCATGATTGCAGATGACAGCATGGCTCCATCGATCTGCTGGCAACGCAAACGGTTGCTCGTCTGAATGTGCGAGAAGATTCTATTGCCCAAACCCCGAACCGAATGGTATGTGCCATTCGAGCCAACACCATACGTGAACATCACGTAAGCTTGTTCTGGAGAAGGATAGCGGCTGATCTTCTTGTAAAGGAAGTCCTTCGGCGTGGATTCGGCACTGATGTAGTGGCTCACGCTCTCGTCCATCTCACGTATCCAATAGTGAAGCACAGCGACTGTCGGATTCTGGATTCCGGTGTAAAGGTCGTTGTTCTTAAGCTCGGCTTGGAGTGCTTCGTAGTCTACGAGAGTCCCGTTGTTGCTAGCCCCGCGTCCGGTAGTGCGAACGTTCTTCATGATGACCCGCTTCACTTCTTCTACGTTCCAGCCTACCTTCTCAGCAGCTTCGGGATTCTTGATAAAAGCAAAGAGTTCGTGGAGCAGATAGTCGCGGCGACCGATGGCAACATCGATAGCATTCTCAGATGCGAGCGTCTGCCTCGGAATGAGAATGTCGGTAAATCCACCGACGCGAAAACGCCAATCCTCTGGCGAATCGAAGTAGGCGACGCCTACGCCATGTTTGATAAAGGTGGTGCAAAGCCTCAAGTAGCTGCTGTGGAATTCGGGCCAGCTGCGGAGCAAGTGGGTCAGCTCTTCCGCAACGATCTCTTCCTGTTCGGTAATCTTGCTGCGCTCGCCCGCCGTACCTTTGACTTCGACCAACCGCTCTAGTGAGCTGTAAAGGTCAACATAAGCAGAAAGCGAGATGTCAAGGATTCGCTGTGCCTCACCAAAGTTGAGGTTGGTCTTCATGCCCTGATTGGAGGCGGCAAGTTTTGCGGCATCATAAGGCGCTGCGCCGTCAAACATCGCGTCAACGCGCGCGCGGTTTAGCGCGGACTTCTCGTCAGCGCGTAGCAACGTATGAAAAATGCTCAAAGCGCTCTGGACATCTTTCAGGCGTGTCTTCACTGGCTTGCCTTTTTCGTCCAGCGCTGAAAGGTCAAGCGAGTCAATGTCCAAAGAATAGTTCATCCAGAAAGAAATTAGCCTTCAATCTGGTCGGCGTCAAGCGGATAGTTAAGTTGTTGCCTAAACCACGCCTGCCTCTTCACCCCAAGTGTCTTGGACGATCCGCTTCACGGAGACGCAACGCCGTTTGCCATACTTATCGGATAGGTTCACGTGTGGCTTGCCACGGTGTAAAAACTCGCTCACAAGAAACGGTCCACCAGCGCCGCGACCACGAGAGCCTGATGCGACGCACCAGATGGCCCCGTAGCGCGTCGTAGCATACTTTGGCCACCCAGTTACCGGAAGGGTGTCCTCACGCCCCAGAGAGGCACTCAGGGCTTCGGAACGGGTTGCTGAAGAAAGATCGTTGTGCCGGAACCAGAACGAGCTGCCGTCCAGCCGTGTGCAGTTGGTTCGCCAGCCGTTGGCAATCCACACGCGCTTAAGGCGTTTCTTCGTCCGCAGGTTGTAAACGTAGCCATTATCCGCCAACCCGTAGTTGGTGTTGGGAATGGGAGTGGGTCTGAAGGTGGTAGTCGCAGTCATGCAGGGATCATGAAACGGGGTTCAGGATCGGTCAAGGGAAAAAGAGTCAAATTCTTTTCCTATTCATATTAGAGTATAAAAACTTCTATTTAGAAGAAGTAGTTCATTAAGCCTGGCTTAATGAACTACATCATTCTATAGAAAGTTTTTTTCCCCCAATTGCAGAAACTGTAAAAGACCTTGACCCGCGTCGCCTAAGCCGATCCTGTATCCCGAATCCCTTATCCTGTAAGGTACCGCTCGCTCTTGGCGCTTGCTTTTGTGCCCGAAACGGCGTTTCGATTCCGGTCTCAGGGTTCGGGAAAGGGGTTCCGCGAGGGCCAAAAAGACGTCTCGTCAATTTTTTCTTGCTAAAGATTTGAGCTGCGCTAGAAAAGAGCATGACTCAAGAAGAACAAGTAGAGGCCTTCACTTTTGAACTCGACAATCTAATCGACCGCTACACGCAGGAGTTTGATTTGACCCTCGCCAGCGTGATCGGCGTGCTAGAGTGCATGAAGTTGGAAATATGGGACGACAGCAAGGGCGAACAATATGCTGAAAAGCCGAAGTAGTGCGCTCAATCCGAGTCTTTGATGCTATCGTCACAGCAGCCACAGCATCCGTGAATGGACATCTCCGGCCGACCAACTGAAATCCAGTAAGCTGCGTTGTCTGGATCAGGATGCCCGACACCGTGTTCGGGGCAGATGCGCTCCAACACGCCGTTGTCGTGGCGGAAGTTCATTCGCCACTCCCGCATGTGGTGATCCGATGGATTGTGAACGCAACAAGACCGACCTTCGCATTGATCCGGCGCGTGCGTAAGCATCTTCTTCAGAAACGCTTTTTCGTGTTTTAGTAATTTGCTCATTTTTATCCTTCTATGTACTCTGCCAAGAGTTGTGGGGGGTAGGATTCGAACCTACATCTCTTCGGTACTGTCCGAAGGCGCTACCCGAGTCGGGATTTCATCCCCGATTGCGCCACCCCCACATTGTGTTTTATGCTTGAGTTAAGAAACACGGTGTGCCTTCGCCCATCCATGCCCCGATCTGGTTGTAGTAGAAGAACTCAAGCGCTTCTTCTTCATCCATACCTTCAATTCCAAGCTTATGCAAGACTTTTTCTTTGTCGTAGCAGACGATAGCCTCTTGGCCGAACCGCTCCACGACTCCAACGATGCAATCGTCGTAGCCATCCATTGTCAGCATATCATCTTCGATCCTTATTTCTGTATCCTGTGTCATATTATTGTTATGCTGTAACCTGTTTCCTGCGCGCCGCACGTTTTTCCATGATCGATGCACGATTCTTCAGGAAGTATGCACGATTATACGCTTTTCGTGCATCCACTTTTTCGGGATTGAGCACAATTTCTAGTTCTCGCTTACGCTTAAGGAGTCCCGAATGCAACTTATAGTATTCTTTTTGGTATGCACACCGCGCCTCGCGGTTTTTCTGGTAGTATGTTGCATTTATTTCGTCATTCATTTGGGTATCGTACCGCCGTTTTACCCCCTGTCAATACTTTTTATTGGGTTTCAGTAAGCGCGCACGAAAAATACGTGCAACCTCCCCCAAGAAGTCAAGTCTTTTATGGTAGCAACCATATTTTTTCCGACACCATACACACATAAGCAAGCAGCGAAGAAAAAAATGTAACCCCCACCCGTAGCGTGGTTCGTGTTTCGGGGTACAAGATGCGTGATTCATGGCGCGGGATGCAAGATGCGGGATGCCGTGGCATATATATGACAAGCTTTCCAGATTTCGGTTTTATCCCGTTACTTATGAAGAGAGCGCACGTTTAGACTTGCTCGAAAGGCAAGGCGTGCAATCCACTCTCTCCAAATGAAAATATGAAAACTGATACTAATGTAGATAATACCACCATTGAAACCGCAACCGTAGCTTTCCCGCCCGCCTTACTGGCGGAAGGTGCAAAGCTCGCAAAGGCAAAGATGAAAAATCAACTCCTGTTCGCTCTCTTTTGGGCAGACGGAATCTTGCAAGGATTTGACGGAGTTGAATTGATTAAAGCTTGCTACGTGCAAGCGGGCTTCACGGCTCGTGATGCGCGTGGTACTACGACAAACTCAAGTAAGTTTGTTGCCCCCGCCTTGATGGTACGTAACGGCGATATGAGCGAAAAAGATTTTTTCGCTCTTAAGACAAGTGAAGCCGCCAACGCCTTTAAAGAGGCGGGCGGTATGAAAGGTGATGGACTTGAGCCTACCGCTTGGCAAGCCGCACGTGAAGATATCGCCAATCGCGAACCATTGGAAAAGACAAGCGGCGAAGCCCGCCCGCCATCTGGTGAAGACAAGCCTAGTTTGACGGCATTTCAAATCCTGTCCGCCGCTATCAGCTTGAGAAAAGCTGAGTTGAATGCAAGTGAGATTGATCAACTGATCATGATCTTGAGAGCATAAGCCCTAAGCCCGCTCCCGAAAGGGGGCGGGCTTTTTTTTATGCCCGCATGTCGCGCTCTCACGCTCTCACGCTCTCACGCTCTCACGCTCTCACGCTCTCACGCTCTCACGCTCTCACGCTCTCACGCTCTCACGCTCTCACGC
>Ga0181350_1000599_pt1 | contig 10582 bp, 11 predicted proteins | sample Su13VDMM110DCMD_FD_130105 | JGI IMG/M metagenome (GOLD analysis project Ga0181350, IMG submission 130105) | Freshwater viral communities from Lake Michigan, USA - Su13.VD.MM110.DCM.D | ecosystem: Environmental > Aquatic > Freshwater > Lake | place: USA: Michigan | collected 2013-07-16
AACTGTATCAAAGATGAATTCTTCAAGAGATACAGAAGTTCCACCAATATATGGATTATTAAGAACTAATTTACCAGTACCATTTGGAGCAAGAGTTAAATCACCATTACTTAAAGTGTTAATAGTTCCAGGAACTGTTAAATTGCCATTATTGTTTAGAGTTACAGTGTTAGTTGCTGAACCATCTGCACCAACTACTAATTTTACTGATCCACCTCTTAACTGTTTTAATTCAGCTGTTCCATCAAGTATTAATTGACTTCCGTCAAAACTACCACCAGCAATATAGTTGCCTGAGGCAAGTTGAATCATATTGCTGGCAGAAGATAATATAAGATGAGATGAGGCACTACTTACTGTATTACCATTTAGTGATAAGTTGTCAACTAGTAATTCGTCTAACTTTTTACTAGCGTCAACTACAAGAGCAGATGATGCAGTAAGAACACCTGGAGTATGATCCAACATGTCGGTAAAATACTTACCACCAATCACAAAGTGATTTGCAGCATTACCTGAGGTTTCAGTTCCACTACCAATGTATAGTCTGTCACCACCATTGGATCCGTTGTCGGTTAATGCTGAGTAAGCTAATTCACCAGCACCCAGCGTTGCTGGGTTTCCGCTAACTGACGAACGCTTTATGCGAATAATAGATGCCATCTTTTATTTCTCCGTTAAAATTCTCCACCTTCCATGTTTTGCGCATCGAGGGTGGTGGTGGATGTCCACTTGTTTGTTGTTGTTTTAAATACTAGGACTGATCCATTAATTTTAGTAGTTGTATCGACATCTGCGATATTAGAAACTGATTCTACTACGGCTGGATTAGCCAAATTAGTTGAAGTGTTGAGCACATATGTACCCTCCGACACTGCAACTGTTAATGCCTCATCAGGTGTTACGACTGCTGTGATTTCTGCCATAATTATATTTGAGTGATTTGTGCGTTTACTGTAACGATCCCTTCTACCACTCTGGTTTTTGTACCAGAAGGAGAAGTAATCTCGACATCGTACAACCATCTTCCCGCAGGAATGGCTTCGGATTGACCACTTGTTAATTGTAGTCGGATTTTTCCAGTTGCAGCGTCATAAATGCTAGCTGTAAATGCATAGACTGTACTGGACGAATAAGACTTCCTCATTTGGGAAGCCACAGTGTAGCTGGTCAAAGCAAGAGCCTGACCATTAGAAGCCGTTACAGTGATAATATTACTGTATGTCGCTCCAGCGTCCACATAAAGATTGCTAATAGTTGCCATTCTGGAATCCGATAAAATTTGTATACTTCTTATTTATAATACCAGAGACTGCAACTTATAATAACAAAAAACCCTCTTCAGAGGGTTTGCTTTTATAGATTACTGTGGGCTTCCATTCTATCTATCGGACTATAATCAGTCATTATTTTTCGAACAAAAAATACTTGAGTTAAACGATCCTCATTTGGAGAACCAAATTGATTGGCTCTGTGATGTACTAAAGAGTCATAACAAACCAAACGATTGTAAACATTATTAAACCTAGCAGTTTCTCTGTATGCATCATGATTTTTCTGAAGAAGTTTCCGATAAGCATCTAAATCTACATCTTCTCCCCTAAAAAAACATTTTTTAAGAGCATGTTCTTCTTCAAAGGTATCACTAGATTCATAGTGAAAGTCATAAGGTTTAAATAATGAAGTTCCACTGTTGGTATCTTCATTTTGATTTAAATATATGACACCAGCCATAATGGAAACCTCAGTATCAGCATGAATCCATCCTTTGTTTATAATGTCATTTGGGTCTTCCGTAAAAGCTGGAATTCTTTGAAAATAGGTTTCTACTTCCCAGCTAATTGGATTGTACTGAAAATTATAGTATGCCGAAAATAGTTTTTGACAGAAACCATCAAAAATTTCTGGAGAAAGTGAATCAATAGTTTCTGTTCTCTCTCCAGGATAGTTACCATTAGACTTTTGGAAAGTTTGTTCTAAAGCAAATTTTTTAATTTCATCTGGATTTTTGTAAAAATTATCAACACATAATGCAGGGAACATCAAACTCATTGTATATCCTTAAATTATAATATTAGGAAGCAGAAAGAACTTGGATATATCCATCTCCTCCAAAACCACCTTGACTGCTATTACCTGTCGCACTCCAAGCACCAGTTGCCACTGAACCGCCAATACCACCACGACCACCTTTAGCAGTAATATATCCACTATAAAGTGATCCAGAACCAACAGTTGCAGTCTGAACTGTTCCATTTACTGTAATAGTTCCTTTAACAATAATAATAATATTACCACCACCAGAACCTGCACCACCTGCAGAATTATCGCCAGATACAGCTGAGGCAGAAGTTTGATATCCATTAGCATCAACACTAGTATTGGCAAAGTCACTGTTGGCTTTACCACCAAATGTTCCATTGGCAACAATGGAACCACCAGATCCGATTGTTAAGTTTCCACCAACAACCAAGTATAATAATCCACCAGTACCTGATTGACCATCTTCCCCATAAGTAGTATTACCTGGAGTTCCTTTTGCTCCACCTGGATTACCTGCACCACCACCTCCAGGTGGGCGAGATCCTGATTCATCTTGACCACCACCTTGACCACCACGACCAGCAAAAGTGACAGCAGAATAGCCAGTTTTTATTCCAAAATTACCACCACCACCGCCAGCTGCACCGCCACCTCCAGCACCACCAGAAAAACAAGTACCTGCAGTACCAGTACCACCACGAGAATAGGTAGTATCAAATCCTTGACCACCACCTCCGCCACCACCTGAACCACTAGTGATAGTTCCACCTTTAATTTGTGCAGCTGCAGCACCAGATCCATTACCACCAGTTGGAGATGATTGAGCACCACCAGCACCACCAGTTCTTACCACAGTGGCTATTTTATAATTTGTCCCAATACCTGAAGGTGCATTGGCAATAGCTGTACGAACAGAAGTTCCACAACCATTAAACACAGTTGCAGCCATTGTTAAAACATCAGTAGAACCTGTCTGAAAAAATCCATACTGCAAACCACTTGTTGAAACTGCATTAGCGTCTGAACCTCCAGCACTCGCAGGGTTTCCTAATGCTCCCTTAGAGGACATTGATAATTGACCATTAATAGTACAATTACCAGAAACATAAAGGAACATTCCACGACATGGTTGAGAAGCAGTTAATACATTACCAGAACCAATGGTTAATGTTGTGAAGTTTTTAATAATCATATCACCATCATATGATCCATTAGTAGCTGGAGGAGTGAGTGTGGTAGTTGCCATTTGTTATCCTTGGATTGTAATATTAGGAAGCAGAAAGAACTTGGATATGTCCATCTCCTCCAAAACCACCTTGTCTACTATTAGTAGTTTGATTCCAAGTCGATTCAGTGTTACCACCAACTCCACCACGACCACCTTTAGCAGTAATATATCCACTATAAAGTGATCCAGAACCAGTGGTCGGGGATACAATACTACCATTTACTGTAATAGTTCCTTTGACAATAATAATAATAGTACCACCACCAGAACCTGCACCACCAGAAGAGTTATCACCAGTAGCACCACCAGTTTGATATCCACTAGAATCTACATAAGTGTTTGCGTAAACTTCATTGGCTTTACCACCAAATGTTCCATTGGCAACAATGGAACCACCAGATCCGATTGTTAAGTTTCCACCAACAACCAAGTATAATAATCCACCAGTACCTGATTGACCATCTTCTGTGCTTGTTGGGCTACCTGGAGATCCTTTTGCACCACCTGGATTACCTGCACCACCGCCACCAGCTGGTCTTGTGCCACTAGATTCATCTTGACCACCACCTTGACCACCTCTTCCACCAAAAGTGACAGCAGAATAGCCAGTTTTTATTCCAAAATTACCACCACCACCGCCACCTGCTCCGCCACCACCTGAACCACCAGAGAAGCAAGTACCTGCAGTACCAGTACCACCACGAGAATATGATGCATCAAATCCTTGACCACCGCCACCACCACCGCCAGTTTGACCAGTAGAACCAGCAACACCTTTAATCTGTGCCATTGATGCACCAGATCCATTACCACCAGTTGGAGATGATTGAGCACCACCAGCAGCACCTGTTCGTGCAATAGTAGTAACTTTATAATTTGATGCTGCTCCAGATGGAGCATTGGCTATTGCGGAACGAACAGAAGTTCCACAACCATTAAACAAAGTTGCAGCCACTGATAAAGTATCAGAAGAACCTGTCTGAAAAAATCCATACTGCAAACCACTAGCTGAGACAGCATTAGCGTCTGAACCACCACTGCTACTTGGATTTCCTAGTGCACCTTTACTTGACATTGATAATTGACCATTAATAGTACAATCACCAGAAACATAAAGGAACATTCCACGACATGGTTGAGAAGCAGTTAATACATTACCAGAACCAATGGTTAATGAAGAATAGTTTTTAATAATCATATCACCATCATATGATCCATTAGTAGCTGGAGGAGTGAGAGTATAATTTGCCATCTATTTGTTATCCTTAATATGACCCTGCGCCATCAGCACCAGAACCGAAGTAGTTAACTTGAGTTGTAATAGTAAAGGCTCTGTCCGCAGTGTTACCTGCGTTATCAGTTGCTCGTAGTGTGAACGAATAGGTATTACTACCAGTCACTGTATTAGTACCAGTAATAGCACCAGTGGAACTATTAAGTGTGGTACTTGTAGGTAATGTACCAGATGCTACCGAATATACAATACTGTGACCAGCAAGAGCAGAGTCAGCATCAGTTGCAGTTGCAGAAGCAGAAACAACTCCCCCAACGAATGTCCCCAATGAACCAGCAGTAGTGGTCCAAGCTGGAACATTACCAGTATAAAGAGCATTATCTATCTGATATGATAGACCAGATGCATTAACAATCTTAACATCCAATGGACCTTCTGTTGATGTAAAATCTCTGGGTATTGTAAATGTTACTTGAGATGCATTAACAAAACTTGTAGTTCCTGCAGAAATTTCAGTACCAGCTTGCGTCACGACTTTAACCACTGCACCACTATCAAAGAACGCACCATTAACAGTAATGCTAGTTCCAGATTCACCACTGAATGTTGATGGACTTACAGATGTAATTTGAGGAGGAGCAGCAATAGCTACCCACGCATCTCCGTTGAAGTATTCTAGATATGTTGTAGTAAGATTTAGTCGAAGCATACCTGCTGCAGCAGATACAGAAGCATATGTTCCACCTTCAACACCAGGTCTATTAGCAGTTGTATCTGATGGAACAGTTATCGCTGATGCGCCTAAAATGGTTGTGGTACTAGGCATTATTTAATCCCCTTTAATTCTTTTATTTGGTTATTTAGGTCTTTAATCGCTTCAATTAACAAAGGTACAAGTTTGTCATATTGAACAGTTTTATAATTTTGACCAGATTTAGAAATTTCTGTGTTTTCGAAAAGCATAATATCAAATGGAGCTGGTTTAACTGCCTCAGGCAAAACTTTTTCTACATCACCAGCAAAAACACCAACTTGTTTTTCTTTCTTAAAACCAAAAGATTCTGCAAGTTTATTTGTTTCGTAAGTAACTCCACGAAGACTAACTACCTTATCGAGAGCATTCTCAATAAGTTGAATATTTGTTTTTAGTCGTTCATCAGAATAGTGAGAAGTTATCGCTGCAGTGGCACGAATTTCTCCAGAAGAACCAGAAGCTGCAGTTCCCACACCAATACTAGTGAACGATGCAGGAATTGTGTTATTATTCACATCGGTTGATTCTAATTTAGCCGTGTTAATGGAGATAAAGTTAGTATCAATCTCAGCGTTTGTTAGAGGGAGATTTTTCCTAGTGACACCAGCTGTGCCAGTAGTTCCCGTTTCTCTAGTTGTAATCGAAGCCATTTATGGTTGTTCCTATGGGTTTTACAATTTATTTATTATTTAGGAGTATTACAATACTGTTCGTAAGTCTGCATATACTTTCCTGTGTAATTATTTATAGATGTTTCTAGGATTTCTCTAACTTGAGGTTTCCTAGAATCCACATAAAAACGAACCATAATCATAGGTTCATCACTATAATTAAAAGCATTATGATAGTGATGGCTGTTTAAACAGTATATTTTTCCAGGTTCATACCACTCTTCAAATACCTTAATCGGTTTAGTATAGTCTGAACCCCTATAATCCATGTAGGTTATAAGACTAAATTTAGATTCTTTAGGCATTACAATCGGAAGATTCCAAACGGATATCCACTCAGGTTGACCACCTTCTTTAGCATGACTATGCCATCCTGCAGATCCACCTTTAGAAAATACCTCAATCCTAGCCAATAACTCCCCACCACCAACAGACTGCAAAACACTATCCAAATACGGACATAGTTTTATGGCATCAGTTTTGAGAAAATTACCTTCCCAAGATTCAGCTGGATTGGACTTAACATTACCATCGATACTGTACAATGCTATGGAATCCCATTTATCCAATTCAGCAAGTTCCATAGTTTTATCAAAGGATAATGAACTTCGATATCCTTCTAACTTGTAAGGTAAGTTTTCTATTTCCTGTAAAATTAGATTATGATTAAATTCAATACCTAAGGGTAGATGTGCGATTTCATTTAACTTATCCAATGTATTCTCCATCATAAGCATTGACCGCATCTTGAACCAAATCATAAACTAACTCATCTCTAAGATCTGCAAAGAAACGAATAGTCAATCGAACCCCATCCTCATCAAAATTAAACACATTGTGATAATGGTAAGCATTAAAGACAACTGGAGTTCCAGGAATATAAGTAGACTCATATACCTTTGGGTTATTAATCCCAAAATCCATACCTCTGTACTCTTCATTTGCAATCACAGAATATTTAAACTTATTCGGCATAGTTATGGGTAACTGAATAATCATCATCGTTTCAGGATGGGATAACTCAAATACATGGTTATGCCAACCCATCACAGTTCCTGGATGAATCTCTTCAATCCTTGCCAGTGCTTTACCACCACCGAGTTTCTCAACTGTGTCATAAGTGTATGGGAGATATTCAGACAATCCAGTTTTTTGGAAATGTCCCCAGATTCTTTCTAACTCACCTGGACCAGCACCTTCTAAACGATCGCAGAAAATCTCACCATTGTAACTAAACAAAGATAGATTGTTCCACTTACTTTTTTCATGCCCATGATTTTCTTGCATTGTTGCAGCATAAGGCATCAATGGAAATGGACACTCACGAATTTCTTGTTCAATCCGTGCAGCATCGTAAGTAAAATTCAACGGTAGATGAGGAATTCTATTTACTTGTTCAACTAACTTTTCTATATTTCTCATTAATAAAGTTTTCGTAGTATGTTCTTATCTGGTAGGTTTTATCGTATTTTGGAGAGATTGAGTCTCTATATTTATCCAGTGAATCTTTAAACTGTTTAATAATATCATCTGGAACATCAAGTCCTAAGTCTTCACCCACAGAACATAAAAACTCAATATATTCTTGCTCGAAAACATAGACACAAGATTTGTATATGTAGGAGAAATCAACAGATACATCAGTGAAGGGTAAATTGAATTGTTTGTAGTCTACAACTTCTGTTCTATTACCATCCATTAGATACTGCATCTGGTCGTTTAAGTTTTTCATCGCCAAAACATAATCGTTGGTGGATGGAGAAACTATCTTCTCATAAATCTTTCTAAAGATTAGCGAAGGTGTTTTTAACTTACCATTTTCTATATTGTGTTTTACAATTAAGTCTGTAAACCCTATCAGGGAAACATTCTCAAGAATCCAATAATTCATAAAGAAAAACTCAGTAAAGTCTTTCCTTGTAAATCCATCTGCTTCTACCACAAACTCTACATCAGAAATAAACTTTGGATCTGCAGATATATGATAATCACCAAAAGTGCTCACATCGTCAAAAGCATAACTATTCATTCTTGATTTACCAATACAGATTTTTTCTGTTTTGATATTGTGTTGTTTAATATAGCTGGGGGAGTAAGCAGGGGAGTCTGGTAAAAATAACCAAAGATATCTCTCTAAATTGTAACCATACTCATACTGAATATCAACCTCAGCATAAAAGTCGTCTCTGGTATATCCAGGTAATCCCATCATAAACTCAAAGTCAGAACGAATACCATATGTATCAAAAAGATACTGAGCAAACTCGAAATCTTTCTCACGAGGAATATCTGTTCGTTTGATATTCTTAAGGACTTCGTTATTTAAAGTTTGCAAACTTAGTTTGTATCGTTCAACTACTTTGGCTCTAGCAAGTGGCTCGATAGTTGCCCATCGTCTTTCTTGTTTAGACTTGGTCATGCCATATATTTCTACATGGTTTGGTAAACCTGAGTATCCTTTAATCGTTTCAATATATTTGGAAACATCCTCATCTTCCAGATATATTCCGTAATTTGCATCCAGGATTTGGATCTGCTCGATACCAATCTGTGGTATCCAATCTAAATCTTCTTTGATCATATCTAAAGGTTTACGGATAACCTTACCACCAATACCACCACCCCACTCACAAAACACACATTGGTATGGGCAACCACGAGTTAATTCAATTGGCATAACCAGTGGGACATTTCTTTCCATGGCAATATTTTTACATTCAAACAGAATGTCTTCATTACCAGAAATTAAACTTGAAGGAAAGTCGAAGTCAATTTTATTTCTAGTTTTACCACGACCAGTTTTATAAACTGCAAAAGAAACTTCTTTCCAATTAATATCACCTTCTACAGATTGGTCAAGAATGTCAGTAATAAACCACTCTCCATAACTTGTTGGTTCGCAGATAGCGTCTACAAATTTATGTTTAATAAACCAATCAAGATTATTGTAGGTGATATTAAGATGTGGTCCACCAAGTAGAATAATACGATTTGGATTTCGTTTCTTCAATTCTTTAGCAACAGCCATAATAGCCATATGACTCCAAAGATAACTGGAGAATGCATAAATCTCTGAGTCTTGTTTATCGTAGTAATCTACAATTTGTTCAAATGACCACCCTTCTAAATTAAGGATTGGTTTTTCCCAAATAACTCTATCTGGATATTTACCATGTTTCGTGTAGTAGTTCTTAAAGTTCAACCAATTGATTGGCAACCTTTGAATTGGAACACGAAGGTCAATATTAAGAAACGAGATTCTTATGGATTTTTTGAGTTGCTTCAACATAATCTGTTTCACTGTTTATTTTAATAATTCTTGGAGCCAACTGTTTCATATGAACACAGTGCTCTTCAACCATATCATGGTGTTTTAAATCTTTAATTGTTTTCTTACACCCATTACAAATTGCAAACATTGGGCAACCGATACACTCATCTTTTAAAGAGTATAACTCTGGAGCATTTTGTAGTGGTGTAATAAAACCACCTTCTTTAACTTCTTTTACAAAGTTAATAGGGTATTCTTTATCATCACCCATCGCTCCACAAGAATAGTAATCACCCTCTGGATTTAACGCTCTGATATGATCATCGCAGTTTCTTGCCTGAGGACAAACATTGGCAATATTGTTCAGACGAGTCATCATCTGTTTAGTATTAAATTCCCAATGCCAAAGATCTTTCTCGTATATCTCTATGTATGCTTCATATATTTTACTTAGGCGATATGGTTTGTCCTGTTCACCTGAAGCCATAGCGTAATTCAATTTACATTGAACATCCATCTTCTTGGCTAACTCTACATGTTTAATTGCATGCTTCTCATTCTCTTCAGAGATAACTGCAATAAAACCTGGACGATAACCAATTTCTTTTAGGAATAAATCACTGACATTCCAAAAGTCTTTTTCAGTATAGACTCGGTTCTCATTAATCTTACGACCAAATCCATATTGAAAACTTGTGGTGACTCCGACTCTTGGGTGTTTGAACAAGGGTGTCCACATCTCTGGTTTCTTATAGAATGCCCAGAGATTGGTCGTTAAACCTATTGTTGTTTGGAGATTGTGTTCCTCAATATACTCCAGAATTGCAAAATAGTATTCTGGTTTTACCATCAATGGATCGCCACCATTGACGATAATTGTGTTTGTATTTGGGAATCTTTTTAGAAAGTCAAAAACATGCTGAAGGTTAAGTGTAGTTGCTTTGTCTTCTACGAGTTTAGTCGATGAGCAAAACGAACACTTAAAGTTACACAGTTCCGTGGGTTTGATTATAAGTTCCATTTTTCACTTTATACTTATTAAGCCATGCTGTATTGTTTTGGTTCTTTAGAATCGTGTTCCAGAAAATAGGATTAACGGAATCAAAGTTAGAGTAATTCGGGAATAATAATTGAAATTGTATAGCGATTTCAGGATTTAATAAACGAGTTCTAATAAACTCAGTCTTAGTCATGGTTAAAACAGGATCTAAAATATCTTGATATTCTTCACTGTTATTAACTATTGTGAAAAAGTGTTTATGATAATCAAATCCAAATTTGTCTTTAACTATTGGCACAACAGTATTTGGAAGAAACTCATCAACTTTAAACTGATTAAGATATTGCTCTCGATAAGCATCACTAGTCAAATGTTCTATGG
>Ga0181350_1000602_pt1 | contig 10571 bp, 15 predicted proteins | sample Su13VDMM110DCMD_FD_130105 | JGI IMG/M metagenome (GOLD analysis project Ga0181350, IMG submission 130105) | Freshwater viral communities from Lake Michigan, USA - Su13.VD.MM110.DCM.D | ecosystem: Environmental > Aquatic > Freshwater > Lake | place: USA: Michigan | collected 2013-07-16
AAAAGGTAATAGATTAAAAAACGTATTAGATTTTAATAGTTATATGAACAACATGATTGATTATAGCAATCTTACCTCTCAAAAAATTCCAATAACAAGAAGCAGCTTTATAAAGACAAATAATTGTTCAATGAATACATCTGGGTTAGTGATAGAGTTGGCAGACTTACCATTTTCAGATGATGCAATAAAATTTGAATTTACTTCTTCTCCAAACTTTAAATTCTTTCAGAATGCTTGTATAAAATATGGGTTTTCAATTGATTACTATGCTCCTTGGAGAATAATAGCAGATATTGATTCACCCCCTATGCAAGAAGCTATGATTAGTCTTGGATACAATCGGTCAACAGTCTTTGCAACACATTTTGATGATGCAGTAAATTCAGAAATAGAAAACATAAAAACCGTTCTTTATAACGGCTACAATCTATTATCAAGGAATCAACCAATTAGCAAGCTTGTTACACAATGTAATAGAAGATTGGTTTCAGAGATTATTCAAAGACCACAGATATCAAAAAGAAGTGTAAACAACATGATAGACGATACTGTTGCTTTACAAATCTTTATCAATATGAGAGCAAGCGAACAAGAAGTTCCTTTTTCTAAACAAATTGTAAGCAACATTACAAAAAATTCATTTTCTTATTTGACAAGTTTCGGTATTTCCTCATCTTTGCAATATGTGCAAGAACAAATGCAAACAAAACAGCTTACGGACTCTGGCACTTTGAATTCAATCGTGTTAAGTTTACAGAATCGTAAAAAAGGCTAAATGTACTTTGAAGTTATTGACAACAAGTTTGATTGCTTTGGATATTTTATTGATGGTAATATCAATCTTACTCCACCTCCGATAACAGAACAACATTATTGTTGGACTTATAACGAACAACTGAAAGATTATAATAACATAGAATATGTCTCTCTATATTGTAATGGAAAAGATATAAATGAATTATGTCCAGAACATCTAAAACAAGATTGGGTTCTTCTTTATGAACGTTTCAAAGCATTCTTTCGTGCTTTCTACATTGCAAAAATCAATTTGGAAGATAATTGTTTTTATGATATGATCCCAATGACATTCCTTGTTGAATATTTTACTGTAAAAACAAAAATTATTGAGTATATTGCAAACAACTACCCAAGACCAAGTAACTATGAACATTTATTTGAAGTTATGAAGGTATGTAATAAGATCAGAAGTCAAAAACTAAATATTGACACTTCTTGTCTTAACATTAGAATAGCAGATCCTATGGTCAAGAAAGCAAAGATAAAATATGATAATCTTGTTCCCTATATCAAATATGATGTATTCGGAACTAAAACAGGTAGATTATCTACCATAGCAAATTCATTTCCCATATTGCAAATGGATAAAGAATATCGATCAGTGATACAACCAACAAACGATTGGTTTTTGGAACTTGATTACAATGGTGCAGAATTGAGGACTTTTCTTTCTCTGGCAGGAGAAGAACAACCAGAAGTCGATATACACGATTGGAATATTCAGCATATCTACGATAATAAACTCAATAGGGATGAAGCAAAAGAAAAGATCTTTGCTTGGCTTTATAGCGATAACAAAAACGCAAAAGCAGAACAAATTTATAAGAAAGAAGAAGTAAGAAAGAAATATTGGGATGGAACCAAAGTAACTACATATTGGGGAAGAGAAATAGAAGCAGATAAGCATCATTCACTTTCTTATATTGTACAATCTACATTTGCAGATTTAGTACTAAAACAAATGGTCAAAGTATTTAAATTCTTGGAAGGTAAAAAGTCTTTTATTGCTTTTAGTGTCCATGATAACATTGTAATCGATCTTCATGACGATGAAAAATATTTACTGCCTCAATTGGTAAAAATGTTCTCTGACACAGAATTAGGTAATTTTCTTGTCAATACAAAAGTTGGGGTTGATTATGGTAGCTTGAAGGCAATAAAAATAAAATAGACTATTTATATTGTAAGTACAAATAGGAAACAAAATAATGAAAAATACTATACTTCTTAAAGAAGGCAAAAATTATGCGGAGCTTGCACTTTATTTCCCAGAAATGCAACAGCTTCAAAAGTTAATTGATCCAGAAGATCTATCTCCAAAGGGTTTTGAAACCGACCCGCATATAACTTTGTTGTACGGTTTTGATGATAGTGTAGTACCAGAAGATGTACAGAAAATATTAGATAGAGTAAAAATATCATCTCTTAAAACAGATAAGATATCTTATTTCCCAGATTTTGGTTCTGGAGAACCTTTAAAGTTTGATATAATTGATCCAGAAATAATGAATTTAAATAAATTGTTACAAGCACTACCCCATCCAAGCACAACACACGAATATCGTCCTCATGTTACTATTGCTTATCTTAAAGAAGGTCGTGCTAAAAAATATGTTGAAGATCCAAGGTTTAGTTCGTTAACGTTTGATTTAAAGCCAAAAGAAGCAAAATACTCAAAAAATAAAGTAAAAACTAAATTAAATTTAAACGAACAAAGTAATACCCAAGTAATGGATAAAATACTCAATAATTGGAATAATTTCCTAAACGAACAAACTGAACCTTTCCAAAAAAAAGTAAAGCAAGGTTATGTCAAGGATCGGAATCAATATCTAAAAAGTGGAAAAGGAAAACCTTCCAAACCTTTTGACGTTGAACCTTCAAAAGTAAGAGCTAAATCTGCTCCACCAATTGGAGAGTCTTCAATTGAAGAAGTATACGAAATAGATGAGGGACTATTCAATGATCTCCTTGTCAAAATGGGTATGAGTAAAGAACCAGAAAAAAAGCAAGAATACACAAACTATAATGAAGTTTATAAAAATATCTATGTTGGAGCAGCACCAATCAAAGGTGGTAAATTAATAGATAGTTTAATAGAAGATGGAGGATTTATAAGAATATTTATTATGTCGAATGAATCGGCTAATATTATTAAGAATCAGTATAAAGACGAAAGGGATATACCCGCAACAATAGTTTTGGATTATGCCATTGAAGATACCGAAAATCCTACCCAAGAAGAAATTCAAAAACTTAATAAAGCAGGGTTACTTATAAAAGGCTACGCAAGACAAGGAAAAGTCTTGGTTACTTGTAATAAGGGTCTTAATCGTTCTTCTACTGCTGCTTGTCTTGCTATGACTTTATTCGGTGTAAAACCCGAAGAAGCTATCCAGAAAGTTCAAAAGGCAAGAGGGGAACAAGCTCTGACCCTCAACGGCAGACCCCACGAAGGATTCATACCTATCATCCTTGGTTCTAAAAAAACTTCAAAATAGTCTTAAAAAAAGCTGGCACACCAGTAGCCAATGTGATATATTATCTTTGTGGAGTCGATGTGACAGAACAAAAAGATACAGAAGATTCGGTTATCGTCGTAGTTATCAAAGGTAACAAGTTTTTAGCAGTCCAACGGTCAAAGACCGATTATTGGATGCCTTTACATTGGAGTATGCCCGGTGGACATATCATGGAAGGTGAATCTGCATATCACGCAGCAGTAAGAGAACTAAAAGAAGAAACAGGCATTAGTGCCAAAAGAATGGTATTCCTTGGAATAAAATTTAATAAAGAGAAAAAAAGACTTGCACTCTACAAGTGTGAGGATTTTGATGGGGATGTTATACTTAATTTTGAACATTCTGATCATAAATGGATTACTGTTGATGAAATAGATGATTTTAAATGTACACCAAAATTAAAAGAGTTTGCTCGCATCGCTCTTGAAATTCCCTTTGGCTATTAAGGAATAAAAAATGGATGTCATAGGATTAGGCAAGATTGGTTCTGCTATCGTTGAAAAACTTTCGAAGCATGAGCAATATTCTGTGTTCAAGATTTCTTCCGATAAACAAAAGAGTAATAATAATTTCTTTATTGAAGATAAAACAAGTCCAGAACAATATGATGAAAATCCTATAAATCCAAATTTTGACATAGGTTCCGAACTTGATTTTATATTGTGTGGGGAAGAAACTATTAGTGCTTCTTCCCTGCGAATTTTAGAAAACTATAAAGATAGAAAGATAAGAATTTTCTATATAAGACCAAACCATAAGTTTTTATCTGACGTTCAAAAACTTACCGATAATTCTGTTTTTAATATTCTCCAAGAGTATACAAGATCAAAAAGATTTGATTCAATGTATATTCTTGACCAAGACTCAATTTCCAAAATAATGGGAAAAGTACCAATTACTGTATTCTATGATAAGTTATATGAATACATCAGTTCTACTATCCATATGATCAACTTCCTCGATAATAGTGAACCTATTATGTCCAGCTTAAAAGAATCTCCACCTACATATTGTCTTAATACGATAGGTGTAATGAATCTTACAGATGGTATAGAAAGCTGGTTTTATCCACTTGACCAAGTAAGAGAAACGAGATACTATTACTGCATCAATAAAGAACAGCTAAACACAGATGGTGATCTTCTTGATTTGATCAACGAACAAATAAATTCCAAAATTCAAGAAAATGTAAGTATGATGCTTGGAATATTTCCAAGTGGTTATCAACAAAACTATTGTTATATTGTCAGTAAATCCCCTCACATACAAAAATAAGGACACATTATGCAACTCGCAAATAAAGCAACCTTCTTAAAGAAAGATGGTAATTCCAGAACAATGATCTTTTATTATATTGAGCAGCTTCCCCCTCAATTAATTACAGAGAAGATCAAAGGAACTGGTACACAACGCAACCTCAAAGGTGGTAGTCGTGTAGTTTATGACTTGGAAGCAAGAGATTTTCGTATCTTCAATGAAACAACAATAATTGGAGAAATTCAACAAATTTCCCTTGACTCTGTGTTCAAAGAAGGTTACATTCTATAACGGCGGATTGAGAAATTTATCACTCTGTACTTAAAACAACAACAAAAGGAAAAAACAAAATGGCATTAGACCTATCAAAAATGAAAGCAAAACTCGACAAGCTTGCCAATAATGGTAAAGAAGCAGGAAGTAATTCTGGAAAGTGGAAGTTGGAAGAAGGACAACACTCTGTTCGTATTGTTCCAACAGAAGATGGTGATCCATTCAAGGAAATGTTCTTCCATTATGGTGTAAACAATAAGACCGTTCTATGTCCCAAAAAGAACTTTGGTGATAGCTGTCCCGTTTGTGACTTTGCATCTCAACTCTGGAAAGAAGGTACAGCGAAGGAGGATAAAGAGAGCCAAAAGATGGCAAAACAACTCTTTCCAAAACAACGCTTTATGTCTCCTGTTCTTGTCCGTGGTGAAGAATCAAAGGGTGTACAAGTATGGGAATATGGCAAGCGTGCGTATGAAACTATGATTGGTCTTGTTCTTAATCCAGAATATGGTGATATTACCGATCCAGAGGAAGGTCTTGATCTTGTAATTGATTATACCAAACCTCCTGCTGGTGCCAAGGATCAATATCCCGAAACAAAGATTACCCCTCGTCGTAAATCTTCTCCACTTTGCGAACCATCTTATGGTGGGCCAGCAAAATGCAAAGAGCTTCTTGATTCAATCCCCGACTTTGCCGTGCTTTATCCTCGTCAAAGTACAGCAGATGTTCAGAAGATTCTTGATGCTTCTTTCTCGACAGACGAAAGTGCAGAAACTTCATCGAGGGAAGTAGAGAAGGGTGGAAAAAAGTCGAAGGATTCATCATCGGTAGATGAAGCTTTCAAACAGTTCAATTCTTAATAGATAACGAATAGCTAATAGGACGGGTATATCGTATGGTATACCCGTCTTTTTTTCAACATAACAAAGGACAAAATGGCAAAAAAAACTACTACTACCACTACTAAAAATGGAAAGTTATCAATAGCACAATTGAGAGATATTGTAAATAAAAAAGCAGGTAATGAGGTTGCTTTCAATCTAACCGATGATAATCCTACTGATGTTTCTGGATGGATTCCAACTGGCTCTCGTTGGCTTGATTCAATTATTTGTAAAGGAAAAATGGCAGGTATTCCAATCGGAAAAGTATCTGAAATTGCTGGTCTATCTGCTTCCGGTAAATCATATATGGCAGCACAGATTGCTGCTAATGCACAGAAAATGGACATTGATGTTGTATACTTCGATTCTGAATCGGCTCTTGATTCAGAATTTCTTGCGAATGCCGGATGTGACGTAAAGAATATTCTGTATGTTCAAGCTACAACTGTTGAGTTTGTTCTTGAAACAATCGAAGAGCTTCTTGGTACAGCAGAAAATCGTATGTTGTTTATCTGGGATTCTCTTGCTCTAACGCCAGCACTTGCTGACCTTGAAGGAGATTTTAATCCTTTGTCAACTATGGCACAAAAACCTCGTATTTTGTCGAAGGGTATGTCAAAGCTTGTACAACCTATTGCAAACAAACATTGCACTTTGCTTGTTTTAAACCAGCTAAAAACAAACATCACCAGTACCCCCGCAGAAGCCCTTGTAGAGCCTTACTTCACTCCCGGTGGCAAAGCACTACCCTACTCCTATTCGGTGCGTATATGGCTTACAGGACGTAAATCAAAGGCATCCTACGTTATAGACGACAAAGGATATAGGTTAGGTTCAGAAGTAAAGGCCAAGCTCAAAAAGTCTCGTTTTGGCACCGAAGGTAGGGAATGCACTTTCAAGATTCTATGGGGTGGAGAAAATGTTGCAATTCAAGATGAAGAATCTTGGCTTGAAGCAATTAAATCTTCTTCACAATTTGAACAATCGGGTGCTTGGTTTTCTCTCGTTTATGCTGATGGAACCAAAGAAAAACTTCAAACTGCTCATTGGTTAGACAAGCTAAAAAATCCAAAGTTTAAAGCAAGAGTGCTTGAACTTATGGATAAAGAGCTTATTCAAAACTTTGTAGCAAAAGAAGGATTGGCTTCCAAATACTATAATATCGATGGGGATGAAGAACCAGAAACAATTGACGAAACAGAACCGGAATAGTATCTATTTTTGAATATTATTCAGTATCTATCGTATATATTTAAGGAGAATCAAAAATGTTATTATCTTTATTCCTGTCTTTGTTCCTGACCAATGCAGAAGCCCGTCCACATCCACATCGGTCTGATGTTCATCAAAGGGTTCCTCGTAACCATTGTTGTGTAATCGTCCTTACCAGACCTAAACTTCCTCCCAGAATAGGATTTTACTTTGTATGGAATGGATATGAATGGATCCAACTGCATAAAACCCGTGAGGATATCGTATATGTTCCTGCATATCGGGATCAATATGGGTATATAACACCCGGTTACTGGCAAATAATCTAAAAAACTTCCCTAAAAACGTTGCGGATACCTGCTGGGCATGTTATAATAATAGCATCCAGCAGGTATTTTCGTTATGGAGTCTGACCCGAAACTTTCAAATAAAAAGCGTAGATATATTGAAGCAGCTATGCGTATTGCAGCACAATCCGAATTTTTAGAATATAGACACGGTGCTATTCTTGTTCGTGGAGGTTCTGTAATTAATACCTCCTGTAATAAGAACAAGTATCGTGCTTGGGGACAAAGATTTCGTGATAGTAAGATACAATATGGTCATGCCACACACCACGCTGAACTTGGCTGTGTGCTTGGTCTTGACAGGTCTATGACCGAAGGAGCAACCATCTATGTTGTTCGAATCGGCAAAACAGGAATTTTGAGAAATTCAAAGCCATGCCCAATGTGTGAAGCAGCCCTTGAATTTGTTGGCGTAAAAAGGGTTGTTTATTCAGACAAAGATGGGGATATTCAAATGATGAGGATCAACAACGATGAAAACTAAAAATTCATATGATCAAGAATATAACCATAAAGAACCTTGGCAAACCCAAGATGGCTTCTGGCTTGTTAGCAAACAGAATGGAGCAACCTCTTACAAAAGAATAGATAATCCAGATTATATTGAGGTTCGTGCTGCACTAATCAAATACTATGATATTGTAGCAGATAGAATGCTCAAATACGATAAGAAAAAAGGAGGATACTACTCAATTTCAGACATTGTTCTGGATTCTGTAGCTTGCCTTACAGAAATAATTAATTCACAAAATAAAACTTGATCTTTCACGATAGTATGATATATTAGTAGAGTCATAACCAAGGAGCTTATTAAAAACTATGACAAAGACTTTCATTGTTCTCGACCTAAACGATACAAATTCCTACACCAATACAGTAAATATTGTTGGTGTTTATTCCACAATGCTTGATGCTGGTAAAGCAAAACAAAAAGCAATGCGTAAAGCAATGGATGAAGGAATTGAAGACAAAAGCACGATTGGGTTCTTTGAAAAGAATCTTATCATTCAAGAAGTTATACTGGATAAACAACCATGATATACGATCAGCTTCTGCAAAAGTATCCCATTCTTTATTCCAAACTTTCTGGGTTTGACTGTAATAGAGGATGGTATGAACTAATCGATGAACTATCAGAAAAGATAGAAGAAATCAATCTCAAATTTGAGAACCCAGAACATATGATATATGCTGCACAAGTCAAGCAAAAGTTTGGGGGACTACGCTTCTATACAGAAATCTCTGATTCTCTATTTGATGACGAAGAACTACAACAAAGTGTTGTACAAACAGTATATGATCTTATTGCAATAGCAGAAACTAAATCATATGCTACTTGTGAAGATTGTGGACTTCCCGGCACAACAACAAAGAATAGAGCTTATGTCGAAACCCTTTGTGAAAAGTGTCTTTCGAAATAGGGGAAATGGTAATGGTCAATAAGTGGAGCTATTCATTATTTCCTCTTGATCAAACATACCTACCGGAAGAAAATGTATTCCCCAAACAACATAATTTGTTTGGGGAATATGATTTTACAGGTATTGTTTTAGAAATACAGCCAGAACATTGTTATATCTGGGTTACTACCTTACAAAAATCATATTACTTCAAATACGAGGATTTTAAAAAATGCCAAGACTAATGGTTATTGATGGGCTAAATCAATTTTTGAGAGCTTATATCGTCAATCCTACATTGTCACCAAACGGTGATCCAATCGGAGGTATTGTAGGAACAATTAAGATTCTGCAAAAACTCTGTAAGGAGATAAACCCTGACCAAATTGTTATTGCTTGGGATGGTGAAGGTGGATCTTCCAAACGTAAGTCTATGAACAAGAATTACAAGGAAGGTAGAAAGCCCATTCGCTTGAATCGAGACATAAAGAACCTTTCAGAAAACGAAGAGTTAGGCAATAAAATCTGGCAACTAACAAGGGTTGCAGAATATCTGAATGAACTACCTATTATTCAATTTTTATATCCCGGTATCGAAGCCGATGATTTGATTTCATATGCGGTGCAACATCCACATTATTCTGATTGGGAGAAAGTGATTGTTTCTGCTGATAAGGACTTTATTCAGCTTGTCAATGAAAAGACCATTCTGTTCAGACCTATTCAAGAACAAATACTGACTACAAAGAAAGTAGTTGAAGAATATAATATTCATCCGAATAACTTTGTTCTTGCTCGCTCTGTAACGGGTGATAGCTCTGATAATCTTCAAGGTGTAAATGGTGTCGGTCTTGTTAGTCTTGCAAAACGTATCCCACTTTTGCAAGAGTCAAAAGCATTGACTATTCAAGAATTGCTTTCTTTTTGTGGAGAGCAAGAATCAAAGATAAAAATGTTCAATAATATCTGTGAGAATGCATCTGCTATCCGTAACAACTACAAGATTATGCAGCTTTCTTCTCCACAGATTTCTATTCAAACAAAAAACCAGATCAACAATATTCTAAATGATTTCGATCCACAAATGAATCACACACAATTTAAAAAGATGTCTATACAAGATGGATTTGGTGTTGTAGATTTTAGTACATTGTTTGCAACAATGAAGAAGATTATTGGTAATAAAAATGTCTAATCTGATTATCGGATTATCTTTGTTACTTGTTGCACAAACAATAACTTGGTTTGCTACAAATGGTCAATTTCTTTGGCCTTTTTTCAAAGAAAATCCTTTATTTATATCTTTAACTTTTGGAACTTTTAGTTGTTATCTGTTTATTATAGCTTCTAAGTATTCATCATTATATTTTAATAGCGATATATGGCCGATAAGAATTTTATCCTTTTGTATAGGTATAGCCAGCTTTTCAGTATTAACTTGGTTCTTCCTAAACGAAACGCTTTCTGCAAAAACGATTGTTTGTTTGGCGTTATCTTTCTTGATTATGATTATTCAAGTTCTATGGAAATAAGATAAAATAATACTATTTATATTTACAGAAGGAACAATTATAATTATGAATAGTAACTCATCATACAAAAAACAAGAAGTCATTACGGAAAATTGGCGTAAGTATAGTAAAGAAAAAAAATCTATTAATGAAAAAAAGCAAAATCTTGATGAGATTCAACTTCCCGGTATGAACTTGGTTGTTGCTGCTCTTCTTTCATTAGATAATGTTGCAAAAATTTTAGATTATGCAGCAAAGAAATTTAATAAACCGCAGTTGACAATAATGGCGGACGCTGCAAGAACCTTTCATTTACAGTTTAAGAAATTTCACGATGAACATCCAGTTGTAACCAAAATTA
>Ga0181350_1000603_pt1 | contig 10566 bp, 10 predicted proteins | sample Su13VDMM110DCMD_FD_130105 | JGI IMG/M metagenome (GOLD analysis project Ga0181350, IMG submission 130105) | Freshwater viral communities from Lake Michigan, USA - Su13.VD.MM110.DCM.D | ecosystem: Environmental > Aquatic > Freshwater > Lake | place: USA: Michigan | collected 2013-07-16
GGTATCCGCCGAACGGACCAGACGAGCGTACGCTAAATACACCGCCAAGCACAAAGCGCGCATACAGAAGTGGAAGCTGGAGAACCCCGCCAAGACGGCAGAAAGCACCGCGAGACGCCGCGCAGCCAAGCTCAAGCGGACCCCGGCGTGGCTGACCAAGGACCAGCGCCGCCAGATGCGGCGGATGTACGAAGAAGCGGCGCGGCGCACCCGCGAGACAGGCGTAAAGTGGCAGGTCGACCACATAGTACCGCTGCTAGGTAACGGTGTGTGTGGGCTGCATGTCCCTTGGAATTTGCAGTTGCTTACTGGTCTAGAAAACCAGAAAAAAGGGAATAAAATTCTTGCCGAAGCAGCCGACCAAAGCCCAAACTGAGTGCTTGGCGCTCATGCGTACGCGGATGGCCGCAGCGCAGTCGGCATGGAGCGAGTCGCGCGAGGACGAGCTAGACGACCTGCGGTTTGCTGCGGGCTCGTCCGACAACAAGTTTCAGTGGCCTGACGACGTCCTTAACACGCGCGGCTCCGTCTCCGGCCAGACGGTCGGCGCGCGGCCGTGCCTGACCGTCAACAAGATGCCGCAGCATATCTTGCAGGTAACCAACGACCAGCGGCAGAACCGCCCCGCAGGTAAAGTGATCCCGGCCGACGACGAGGCTGACATCGAGGTCGCGCAGATATTCGACGGCATGGTCAAGCACATCGAGTACATCTCGGACGCAGACGTGGCGTACGACACAGCCTGCCAGAACCAAGTTACTTACGGCGAAGGATACTGGCGTATCCTGACCGAGTACTGCGACGACGAGTCATTCGAGCAGGACATCAAGATCGTACGGGTAAGAAACTCGTTCTCGGTCATGCTTGACCCGATGATCCAAGACCCGTGCGGTGCTGACGCGCAGTACGGGTTCATCTCGGACGACATAGACAAGCTCGACTACGAGCGTCAGTACCCTGATGCTACGCCGCTCAGTTCGCTGATGCAGAACATCAACGACGCGGCCAAGGCCACATGGCTTGGCAAAGACACGGTTCGTATTGCCGAGTACTTCTATTTCGACCACGAAGAAGCGACGCTGAACCTGTACCCCGAGAACAACACGGCGTTCACGGGCACCATCAAAGACAAGATGCTGCAACAGGCGTTCGGTAAAGCCATCAAGTCGCGCCGCGTCGACCGCCGCAAGGTCATGTGGATCAAGACCAACGGCTACGAGATTCTGGAAGAAAACGAGTGGGCCGGTAAGTCGATCCCGATCATCCGCGTTGTCGGCAACGAGTACGAGATCGAGGGTAAGCTCTACATTTCGGGTCTTGTGCGTAACGCCAAAGACCCGCAGCGCCTGTACAACTACTGGGTGTCGGCCGAAGCCGAGATGCTGGCGCTGGCCCCGAAAGCGCCGTTTATTGGCGCAGGTGGCCAGTTTGAGGGCTACGAGCATCAGTGGAAAACCGCCAACACGACCGCTTGGCCGTACCTTGAGTACAATCCGGATGTGACCGACGGCAAAGGCTCGCCGCTGCCGCCGCCGCAGCGCAGCATGCCGCCGATGGCGCAGACCGGGCTCATTCAAGCCAAGATGGGCGCGTCGGACGACATCAAGTCGACGACAGGCCAGTATAACTCCAGCTTGGGCGCGACCAGCAACGAACGGTCGGGCAAAGCTATCCTCGCGCGCGAGCGGCAGGCCGACGTTGGCACTTACCACTACGTCGATAACCTTGCGCGCGCCGTACGCTACTCGACCCGGCAGATCGTCGAGCTAATCCCCAAGATTTACGACACGCAGCGCATGGCGCGCGTCATTGGCGAGGATGCGCTCGTCAAGATGGTCAAGATCAACCCGCAGCAGCCGATGGCCGTCAACAAGATCATGGACAGCCAAGGCGTTGTGCTGGACAAGATTTACAACCCCAGCGTCGGCCGCTACGACGTCATGGTCACGACCGGCCCGAGCTACATGACCAAGCGTCAGGAAGCAATGGAGGCTATGGCGACCATCCTGCAAAGCAACCCGCAGCTGTGGGCCGTTGCAGGCGACCTGTTCATCAAGAACATGGATTGGCCGGGCGCGCAGGAAATGGCCGAGCGGTTCAAGCGTACGATGGACCCCAAGGTCATCGAAGACACCGACAAGTCGCCGGAACTCCAAGCCGCAGAGCTTCAAATCCAGACGCTCCAGCAGGAGACGCAGCAGCTGCACAACATGTTGCTCAGCGTCAAGGACAGCATGGAGTCGCAGGAGCTTCGCATCAAGGAAGTCACCGCCGAGGGCAACGCGCAGGTCGCGGCGTACAACGCCGAGACCGCCCGCCTCAAGGTCATCTCGACAGCGTTGACCCCCGAACAGATGCAGGATATTGTCCTTGGTACGGTACAGTCCATGATCGCCAGCGGCGACCTGCTGACACCGGCCGCGCTGGCAGGCATGGGCGGAAACTCCGCACCGCAAGCGCCGATGCAGCCCGATCCTATGATGCAGGGCGACCCGGCGACCTTTATGGAAAACGCCGCGCTACCGTCATCTGAAGTCGCGCCCCTGTAACCGGAGCTAACCTATGGGCTTGAAAACCACCACCGCGTGCCTCGGCTACCAGCAGATCGTTGGCCTTGCGGCTTCGACCGCGCTGACCGTCCCGACGCGCGACCTGAACGGGCTGAACGCCGATCCGACGATGGCGCTGATTGTGGCCGACACACAAGGCGTTCGCTGGCGCGACGACGGCGTCGCGCCCACGGCGTCTGTCGGCATGCCGCTGGCCCCGGGCGTGCCTCTTTTGTACGACGGAGACCTGACCGTGATCCGGTTCATCGAACAGGCGGCGACCGCCACGCTCAACATCACGTACTACTACTGATGATACGGCAAGGCTTCTCTCCTGTCCAAGCCCCGTTCAAGCAGACGCCAGTCTTGTTTGGCGCTGTCGCGGGCGGCGTCGGCATGCAGACGTCAAACTCACTGTTGGCCACGGCCACAGCAGCACTGAACGGCATCGCGCCGTACCACTATTGGGATTTTACGACTAACCGGGCGCTCTTCGCGCAAAAAGACGTCGGGGCCGTGACCAGCACACCCAACTGGAGTTTTAGCCGCGCATCTACGGGCTACGCGAACCAGACGCCGAATGTCAATTTTGGGACGACCAACCTTATTTTGCAGTCACAGACGTTGGACACCTCACCTTGGGTATCGTTCCAATCTAGTATCACAGCAAACGCAACCGCTGCGCCTGACGGGACTACCACCGCCGACAAACTGGTCGAAGATACGTCAACAAACACGCACACTCGCGCGCAGACTGTTACCTTGACTGCGTCCGTGCAGACTTTCTCTATCTACGCCAAAGCCGCTGAACGGACCCGATTTCTTATTTTTGTTCCTACGAACGCATTTGCAGACGTTACGGCCCGCACTGTGGTTTTTGACCTTACAGGTTCAGGGTCTACGTCCGGCCTAAGCGGGGCCGGTGCAACAGCCTCGATTGAGGTGCTGGCAAATGGCTGGTATCGCTGCATCCTCAACGTGCCCGCTACCTTGGCTGTTGGCGCTCTTATTCAGTACGGGTTAATAAACGAAGTGGGCGTCAATAACTACACCGGCAACGGCACGTCGGGCCTGTTCCTGTGGGGCGCGCAGATCGAGCCTAGGGCCACCGTCTCGGCCTATAAACCCACGACCACTGTAGCCGTAACCGACCTATCCGGCCCACCGCTGGTCAGTTTTGGCATCAACGTGCCGCGCCTTACTAACAAGGGTTTGTTGGTTGAAGACCTCCGCACCAACGTTTTGCTGCAATCGCAGACAATGGCCACCGCTCCTTGGTCGCCGTTCCAGAGCAGCGTCACGGCCGACGCTACCGCCGCACCCGATGGCACGATAACCGCAGACAAACTGGTTGAAGACACCACGGCGGCGTCAACACACTTTCACCAGCAGATCGTCAACCTGACTGCTTCGGTGCAGACTTTCTCTATCTACGCCAAAGCCGCCGAACGGACCCAGACTTCTATCTTTGTGCCCACGGGCGCGTTTGCAGACGCCGCGTTCCGTACGGCGTCTTTTAACCTGACGGGCGCGGGGTCTATATTTGGTTTGGCCGGGGCAGGGGCGGCCGCGTCTATCGAGGCGCTTGCAGGTGGCTGGTATCGTTGCATCCTGAACGTGCCCGCTACCTTGGCTGTCGCAGCCAACATACAGTACGGGATGCTGGTGGCAAACAACCCCGTCTACACTGGAAACGGCACGTCGGGGCTGTTCCTGTGGGGCGCGCAGGTTGAGGCGGCTGCAACCCATTCAAGTTACATCACGACCACGACCGTGACGGCGACACGACAAGCAGATGTGGCCAATGTCTCCAGCCCCGGCGTGGCGTATCCTCTCAGCCTGTTTGTTGAATTCACGCGCGCCGTAGATACTGGGCTGGGGGCGGAATGTTATTTTAATGTTGACGCCGGCGGCAATGATCGTTTTCGCCTGAATATCAACTCGTCAGACCAAGGCGCATCGTTTGCAAACGCTGGCGGCGTAACTCAGTTTTCCGATCAGGTGGCTGGCGCCATCGCGCTTGATACAGTCACGAAAATTGCGGCGCGGGTGGCAGCCAATGATGCCCGCATGGCGCGGGGCGGAACATTAGGAACGCTGGATAATACTGTTACCGTTCCAGCCGCGCCGACTGCAATCGTATTTGGAGCGGACGCGGGCGGCAATTTCGGCTTTGGTTATGTCCGTCGCGCCGCCATCTTCAACACCGCGTTGATTGACGCCACACTGCAAAGGGTCACCGCATGACCCCCGGCGCGAGGTAACCATGCCTAATGTCAAGATCAGCCAGCTGCCTGCGGCTACCACACCCCTGACGGGCGTGGAGCAGGTGCCGCTCGTGCAGAACGGCATCACGACCAGAACATCCATCAACAACCTCAAAGGCCCCGACGGCGTACGCTATTTTCAGACGTACGCTACAATGACGGCGCTGACAAACGCCAACGGCCGTGTCGATAACATGGTTGTCGAGGTAGCCTCTCGTACGACAGAGGGCGACGGCGGTGCCGGGGTCTGGTACTACGATGCAGGCTCAAGCGCGACCGCCGACGGCGGTACTGTCTTAGCCGCCGATGACAGCGTCGGCCGCTGGCTGCGCGTCTTCAACAGCGGCCAGTATTACGCCGCGTGGTTCGGCGTGCGAGCCGCCAACTCGGCAGCGGTCAACAACCCGCTACTACAGGCGGCCATCGACGCGCTTGTGGCGGCCAGCGGCGGCGTTCTGGAGCTTCCCGCAGGCGCAATCAATTTCACCAACGTTACCATTAACGGCAATAACATAACGATCTGCGGCCAAGGCCCCGGCGAGACGATCCTGACGTCAACCTATACCGCAGGGGCGTGCATCACGCTCGGCGGGGCGGTGACTCGGACTGCGAATTACCAGTTCAGGGATATTGGTTTCTCCGGCGCCATTGGCGGCACCATGTTCTTCCTGCGCTACACACGCGGCGTCTATTTCAGCAACTTCAACTACACCGCAGACAGGTGGATGAAAATTGGGGACGAGACGCTGGGAACATCCTTCCCCGCATACATCGTCCACATGGTCGACAGTGGAAGCTCCAGCCAGATCGCCGGAGCGACGCTGCATCACATCGAGTGCTGGAACTACGCCGGTCAGTTCCTGATGCGGGACGTATTCGTGGAAGGGCAGTACATTGCCACCACTGACGGCTTTACCGTCACGAACAACATCCAGAACCGTGTCGACCACGTCATGATTACCGGGGGATATTTCTCGCGCTTCCGGGTCAACTGGAACTTCGAGAATGGCCGCGTTGTCAATCTCTACATGGACTCGGATCACCTGTCTGAAGGTGCAAGTCAGAACGCCATCCGTTTTGTCACCACGGCGGGGTCGTCAAAGGCCATAGGCCAAGTAGGCTGGGAATATTGCTTCATCTACTCTCAGTTTTCGTGCTCGTCCGGGACGTCACCCGTACTCTACATGGCTGCAAACCAAGCAGGTGGCACCTCCTGCGGTACGTTTGTGTTTTCCGGTGCAGTCTACCACCTTGGAAGCTGCACGCCGATTGTTATTGATGCCAGTATCAACAGCATCACGAACCTGACTATTCGCGGCGTGGATTTCTTCGGGAGCCCCCCGAATACCAACCAATATATCGTGCAACTGATCGGCGGAACGTCTACCACATACCTCCGCAATGTCTACGTCGGAAACATCACCGGCCGCGCGTTTACCAACGCCCTTGCAGCCGTGGCTCGGGTGTCCGGGTTCATTGACCGTGTAGTTATTGACACAGACACCTTCGCCGTCACTAACGCCACAACCGGCCTCGACGACGCGTCTGATGCGTCAACGCCGCTTGCGCTCACCAACACGACCGCCGCGCCCACAGACTTGATCACGGTACTGGACCAGTCCCAAGGCTGGTCGCGCCCGATGTCGATGCAGAACGCTGCCAACTATCTTGGTGCAATAGGCGGGTGGCGGGTGCTGGCCAAGTCAGCCGTAGCGGTCACCCACACAGGCAACACGACCGAGACTGCGCTGGCGACCATCACCATTCCCGCAGGCGCATTGGGGCCGAACGGCGCTATCCGCGTAACGGCGCTGACAACCAACAACAACAACGCCAACATCAAGACCACGCGCTTTAGGTGGGACACAATATCGGGCACAGATTTCTTGGGGTACGCGACCACCACTAACATAACGCACCAGCCCCAGCGGACCATCTGGAACCGCAACTCTGCGTCCTCACAGATCAGCGTTCCATCAGGGATCACAAACCCTTTTGCTGCCATCTCTATCACCCCCACTACAGCGGCGATCAACACCGCCGTCGCTACGACATTCGTCATCACAGGCCAGCTTGCCAACGCGGCTGACACCGTGACGCTGGAGAGCTACCTCGTCGAAATAAGCTACGGAGCCTAGTATGGCGTACGTTAAAATCAGCCAGCTGCCCGCAGCAACCGCGCTTACCGGCGCGGAGCAAGTGCCCATTGTGCAAAGCGGGGTTACCAGCCGCACAACAACCGGCGCGTTTCTTACGTTTATAAGCGGCGACAAATTTTCCGCAAACAAAGGCGGCACAGACCAAACCGGGATTGTTTCGAACGTACCCACTAAACTTACTTGGAGTACCGAAATATACGATTATCAGTCGCGCTTTGCGTCTTCTACGTGGTCGCCCTATCCGGGTGTGCAGCGGATAAACTGCCACATTTACGCACTCAACGTGACCGCGTGCGAGCTTAAACTTTACAAAAACGGAGTTGAGTTTCTGCGGGGCCCCATTGTCATTGGCTCACCCTCAAACGACGCTATGATGGAAGGTAATTGGGAGTTTCTTTCAGCGCCGGGCGACACGTTTGACGTCTACCTTCGCGCCCTAAGCCCCGGCACCGCTACAGTTAGCGGGGGCGCTAGCCTATCCTACATTGCCGGTAGTCAAGTTTAATCAACGCCGTTAAATGCCTATTTTCTAACGTACGGGTGCGTCTCACTCGGTGAGTTTTTACAAAAGGTGACTGACATGGCTAAGAAACCCGGTCTGTACGCTAACATTCACGAAAAGCGCGAGCGCATTGCCGCTGGAAGCGGCGAAACGATGCGTAAGCCCGGCGCTAAAGGCGCTCCAACGGCCGCTGCTTTCAAAGCTAGCGCCAAGACTGCGAAGAAGAAATAGATGGCCAAGAAATCTGTTTCTCTTTCAGTTGGGCGCGGCGAGAAACTGCCTGCCAGCCAAGGCGCAGGGCTGACCGCCAAAGGCCGCGAGAAATATAACCGCGAGACCGGAAGCAACCTTAAAGCGCCCGCGCCTAACCCTAAGACCAAAGCGGATGTTGGCCGCAAGGCTAGCTTCTGCGCGCGCATGGGCGGCGTCGTTGCTAAGTCTGAGAACGCCGAACGAGCCAAAGCCAGTATGCGGCGCTGGAAATGCTAGTTGACACTGAGTTGCAAGTGCAGTAGCCTACTTTCTAACGTACGGATGCGTCTCATCCGGTTATCCCCTAAAAAGGTGTTGTATGTCTCCTGAAGACCTAGCGGCTATCCCCGCGCCAGAACCGGAAGTCACGGCGACCCCGGCACCTGAAGTAGATGCAAAGCCGGTGGAACCGAGCGCCAAAGTCTTCACACAGGAAGAGCTTGACGCAGCAATCGGTAAACGCCTTGCCCGCGAAGCAAGGAAGTGGGAACGAGAACGCGCTCAAGCACAGCCCCCGGCACCGACCCCGGTCGTACCGCCGAACGTCGCCGACTTTACAGATGCCGTAGCCTACGCGGAAGCGTTGGCGGAAACAAAGGCCGCTGAACTAGTCGCTAAACGTCAAGCTGAGCAAGAGGTCGTTGCGCTTCGTGACAGCTATGAGGACCGCGCCGAAGCGGCCCGCGACAAGTACGATGACTTTGAACAGGTCGCGTACAACCCTGCGGTGCCGGTAACCAAGGTGATGGCCGAAGCGGTCATGGCTGACGAGTTAGGCCCCGAGATACTTTACCATCTCGGTTCTCATCCGTCGGAAGCATCTCGAATTGCCCGCCTCTCTGCCGTACAGCAAGCGCGTGAAATCGGGAAGTTGTCAGCCAAGCTGGCATCTACCCCACCTGCCAAGACTACTTCATCGGCCCCCGCGCCAATCACGCCTGTAGCTGCCCGCAATGTGGCAGCAAAAGTAGTGGACACGACGGACCCGCGTGCAACCAAGAGCATGTCGGATGCAGAGTGGATCAACGCTGAAAACGACAGGATGAGGAAGCGGCTGGAGGCTCAACGCAACCGCTAAGGCTCAAGGAGCCCCACGACTATGGCCAACTCCCTTCTGACAATCGACATGATCACGAGGAAGGCTCTCCAAGTGCTGGAGAACAACCTCGTCATCACGCGCAACGTCAATCGTCAATACGATGACAGCTTCGCCAACACCGGAGCCAAGATCGGCTCGACCCTGCGTATCCGCCTGCCGGATCGCGCGCTTGTGACGGACGGTGCCGCCCTGCAAGTGCAGGACGACAACGAACAGTTCACGACCCTGACTGTGGACACGCAGAAGCACATCGGCGTCAACTTCACGACTGCCGAGATGGCGATGTCGCTCGACGACTTCTCCGACCGTGTCCTCCAGCCGCGCATGTCGCAGCTGGCCGCGTCCATCGACGCGGACGTTGCTAGCTCCTACCTGCAAATCTTCAACACGGTCGGCACCCCGGGTACGGCCCCGGCGACCTCGCTGGTTCTCTTGCAGGCGCAGCAGAAGCTGAACGAGTTCGCCGCCCCGATGGGCTCGCGCTACGCAACGGTCAACCCCGCTGCAAACGCTGGTCTTGTTGAAGGTATGAAGGGCTTCTTCAACCCGACCGACACCATCACCAAGCAGTTCAAATCCGGCATGATGGGTACGGGCGTCCTCGGCTACGACGAAATCAACATGTCGCAGTCGATCCGCCAGTTCACGACCGGCACGCGTACGGGCGCACACACCGTCACGACGACTGTCGCGACGCAGGGTCAGTCGACCATCAACATCACCGGCACGGGTACGCAGGTCATTAACGCGGGCGACGTCTTCACTGTCGCTGGCGTCAACGCCGTCAACCCGCAGACGCGTGAATCGACCGGCTCGCTCCAGCAGTTCGTGGTTCTCGCCACCAACACTGCCGCAGGCGGTGCCTACACGGCTGTCAGCGTCTCTCCTGCCATGTACACGGCGGGTAACGCTTTGGCCACCATCGACGCGTTCCCGGTTGCCACCGCCGTTGTCACCTTCGTTGGTGCGGCTTCTGCGGTCATCCCGCAGAACCTCATCTACCACAAGGACGCGATCACGTTTGCGACGGCCGACCTCCTGCTCCCGCAGGGTGTCGACATGGCGTCTCGCGCGGTCTACAACGGCATCTCGATGCGTGTCGTACGTCAGTACGACATCAACAACGACCGCATGCCCTGCCGTATCGACGTTCTGTACGGCTTCCGTGTGATCCGCCCGCAACTTGCAACCCGCCTCGTCGGCTAACGGCCAACAGGAACAGGAGAACCTACTATGCCCCTTCCTACAATTGGCACTGGCCATCAGATCGGTGACGGCAACGTCAACGAGCCCCTCATTGACGTTCTTGGCGACCCGCAAACCGCAACAGTTACGGCGACCCTCACGCCCGCTCAGCTGCTTGGCCGTATGCTTATCGGCAACCCGTCAACTTCGGCCGCGTCCTACACGCTGCCGACCGTCGCTCAGCTTGAAGCGGCTATCGGGGGTAACCTCCCGAAAGTCAACACCGCGTTCGACATCGAATACATCAACCTTGGCACTTCGTCGGGTATCACCACGTTCCTCGTCGGAACGGGCTGGACCATCGTCGGCCGCGCAGCCGTCCCGATCACAACCGGAGTCCACCTTCGCGCTCGTAAGACGGGTGTCAACTCTTGGACGCTCTACATCGTCGGCTAACGCACAGTGGGCGGCTTAAAACGCCGCCCACACCCCTTTGGAGGCTTCTATGCCCAACGACAAGTCAGTAGGGATCGCGTTCTCCGACCCGGCGCTA
>Ga0181350_1000607_pt1 | contig 10530 bp, 12 predicted proteins | sample Su13VDMM110DCMD_FD_130105 | JGI IMG/M metagenome (GOLD analysis project Ga0181350, IMG submission 130105) | Freshwater viral communities from Lake Michigan, USA - Su13.VD.MM110.DCM.D | ecosystem: Environmental > Aquatic > Freshwater > Lake | place: USA: Michigan | collected 2013-07-16
ATTCTTAAAACATTCAAAGAATCCAATCCTAGTAAGTATGCTGAGTACTTGTCAGCACACCCGTTGGATGCAGCCATAGTTGAGATTTATAACAAGCAGGTGGGTGGGTCGTTGCAGAAATCTAGGGAGATGTCTAACATCATTCGCCGTATGCCGGATATGTCGGAGAAAGACAAAAAAGAAATCTTGCGTAACCTTACCCTGACCCAGAATATGTTAAAGCGTGGGATGATTGATACATTCAAGGCGTATGACCTAACGCCCTAACGTACACGCCACACCCGCACACCAAGGTATCCTTCTTTCTGGCTGGTGAAGGCGCGTATCTTAAACCCCGCAACCTTGGCGCGGGTGTCTACTATATAAATCATTTCCGCTGGCTTCAGGGTAGGAACAAAAAAACTATCCCCCACCTCCATACCCTGAAACGGAAACAACCAAACAGGCTCCTCAAGACGGCTTGGCAATATCACTTAGCAGTTCCTGCGGTATCTTCGACCTGAACCCGTAGACAGCAATGGGATCAGTAGACATCCCTGCCCTCCACCCCTTCGTGAGCCTCTCCCGCAGATTACCGGGCATCAGCGCCTTTGTCTCATGTAGGGCGTATTCAAACTCCCGTGTACTTATACGTTGCTTGGATAGGTACTCTTTAAACAGCTTCTTGGCGATATAGGTAGTATCCGAATGGACTTCAACACGGCCTACCAAGGCGTTGCGTGGCTCCGTAAGAACCTTGCTGCCATCCATAATTAATAGCCCGTGGTGGTGGGCAATGAGGAACTCTGCAACCAAAGCCTCGTAGTCCACGTTCTCGTCCTTCACCGTCTTGTCACGCATCTGGATCATGTACATCATGAACTCGTCAAACACGCGCTCCAGATTAAGCGTAATTATCCCTGCCTCAATAGCCAACTCTCCCCCGGCAAAGGTGGCCCCTGCCAGATTCTCGCGGAAACGGTTAGCCGAACTAGGGCCGTACTTATCAATAAACCTCCTAGTCCACTTATCAACTTTTGCAATGATGTACTCATCACCTACGCTCATAAGATACTTGACGTAGTCTGGCCCCGCATGGCCGTAGTTCGTGCGGAAGGTGTCAAATATATCCCGCCCTATCTGCGAATCAGTCTTCAATAGTGCACAGACAGGCAAATGGAACTCAATCACACGCGCCCCCTCGCCTTCGGGGATTGCCTTATCCCGCTCAAGCTTGTCCATAACAGGCTCGTTGTTGGTAAACACCGCAATAATCGACGCGGACATCTCGTACTCACGCTCGGCGTTTACTGACGCTTGCATACGGATCTTTGCTTTGCCGTGGGATACGCGGTGAATCAACTGAGACAATATCTCAGAGTCCTTGTTAGTTACCTCATCAACACCCAGCATCAGATTATGCAGTCCAAGATACCGCCCAATCATGCCGTTTTCGGTAGCATCAAACACACTCAGTTCCTTGGGGTTGCCAAACACACTCAGTCCCCCATACATCGCCCCGGTCTTAGCTGCGCCTGTCTTGCCTGTAAAGGACACGCACACGCCGCTTGTAGACGTATGGTGCATCAAGGGTGAGCCAAAGCCACACAGCATCCCAAAAGCATGCATATTGAATTCTGGCCTATCCAGCATATTTGCAGCAGTGCGCCACTTCTCTTTGCTGCCTACAGGCTTCAGGTGCTTGGCGAGGCCGCGCACAAAGGGGGAGGCAGGGGCTTTACGTTCTGTCCCATCCCGTCCTATCTCTGTGTTGCCAATGACAAAGTATTTGTTATCTTCCGTCCAGCCCATCTGCATCCGCATTTCCTCGGCGGGGATTGTTCCGAGTAAGTACTGCCCCCACTTGATGACATAGTTCATAAGATGTTGTATCGCTCCAGCAGGTGGGAGAACACTGTTTGTGGTCATTATCTTCTTGAAGTTCTCCATCGCATAGGTATCCTTCATTGGCAGGATGAACTCTCTATACGGGTCATTGGGGGTCAGGTTCACCATCAACAGGCACTCACCATCCAACGCGCTACGCATACGCTTGATGGGGAATACATCAGTAGAGGTAATCTGAACGGGGTCATCCTGTATCGACTTGCCGTCCTTACCGCGCTTAGGAGGTGGAGTGTAGTAGATGCCCCCGGTAACTCCCCGGCTGAACGGAAACATAAACTTAGGAAACACAGGTACTACAGGAATCGCTTGGGAATCCGGCTCGACCCGTACTGTGTTCTCCTCGGCACTTTCTTTACTCGCTTCTGTGGGTTTTGGGGTTTTGAGGCGTTGTCCAAGTTGGAGGGGGGTTGTGACTTTTCCACGGTTGGGACAGGTGCTGCACAATCGGGAGTTAAGGGCATTAAATGTCTCACAAGTGTGTGGGCCTGTCGCTTCGTTAAGGGATTGCTGTGCCTTCTTTATGGTGTATGCCCGGTTATATCCGGGGTAGTCTTCAGACATATCATGAATGGCTTCTTCTCCATCCTCGCACCGAACCGCAATACTCAGCCCAGCATACCAAAGAGGTTCTGACAGCGTCTTAGCATCCAGCAAAATCGCCTTGATCTGGGCGCACCCCTTCGAGTTTTCCTCAAGGCTATTTACAGCTATAAGGTTGAAGGACTTCTCAAAGTTATCCCGCTTGAGTAGCGCCAGCGTGTCGGGGTCTAACCCCTTGGGGGCTGCCTTGAGTACATTAAGAACATCTGTAGGTACAACATCTTCTACCCCAAGGAAGTCCTTGAAGCAGTCGAATGAGTACTCAGGCCAGTCTTCGTCTATAACACTCGCTGGGCTAGGAGGTACGGTCTTGTAGTTAAGCGTATCGGGGCAGCGGAGGATACGCGCCGTGTCTGCCGTTACTGCCGGGTCAATGAACAGCCCATTCGACAGAAAGAAGTCCTTGAACTTCTGGGCATAGGGCTTCCACTCAGTCGCTGCAACTTGCTCCTCAAAAATCCAGTACGCATGGATTCCTGTTCCTGAATCAACCACTACAGGAGGAGGTAACTCATGCTTGTGGATAAACTCCTCCAGCGCATCCTTGGCAGCTTCTTTGGTTACGTACCCTTTGTTGTCTGCTGCTTTATCCGCGCCGACATCCAGATCAATAAAGAACGACTTCAGGTATTGTGCATCTACTGCTTTACGGCTGTACCCTTCAAATGATGCCAGTGCTACATAGACATTCACCTCCATCTGTTTAAATTGGTTGACCGTAAATACAAGGTCATCAAGCGTTTCTGCAAACCGCTGTGTTATTTTCTTATTTTTATCTATCCCGGCGATACAGTAAACGCCCTGCGTGGGCAATGCTTTCTCATAGAATTGTTTTATCATGTCCGCAGAGTGTGAAAAAAATAGCGGGGTGAACCCCGCCTTAAGACCGCTTGTGGATGCCCTACAGAGTTGTCTGGGTTACATCGCTGTGCTTGTCTGCGTGTAGCTTGGTAACGTACTCCCTAGATGTCGCCAAGTTATGTGCTGGTAGCACACGCGCCTCCGTGTCCCGTTTGATTGTGACAATAAGCGCCTCAATCGCCTCTCTGTAGCGCAGTCGTACATTGTTGCCACGGAACCATGAGTGAACCGTCATACGGGAGACATCCATAATCAATGCCACATGGGACGCGCAAATATGGGCATCAACGCAAGCCCTTCCAAGCCGCGCTCCAAGATTATCGTTGCCTTCAGCATACAAATCCCGCATCAACTCTTCACTCAGGTTCCGCGCCATACTATGCCTCTTTTTTCTTAGACCACTTCTTGACGATTTCCGCCACATCCTGCTTCTCTTCAGGAGCAGTAACTTTGGCATCCCGCAGCTTGGGGGTATCTTCTTCCACACCCGGCGACTCGGCTACATCCCCATCCTGCTGGAATACCGTCAGCTTAATAGCACTCTCTGCCACGGTACTCTTGGACTGCAGTGTAACCTTGGGGACATCCGCATCGGGCACTACACCTACGGGCGAGAAGAACAGCTTGGGTGTTGCTGCCTTGGTGTCGAACTGCATCTTGGTAATAACGCGCCCTGCACTGATGTTGTTCTGCGCCAGCATATTGATGTAAGCCTTGAAGGGCCACTTGCCACTATCCTCCTCACCCCAGCAAGAGGTGGGGGGCAGCACAAGCTGCATGACATCCCCAGACGGATCATTGGGGAGAACAACTGCTGTGTGCCACGACAAGCGGCAAGCTGTGCCCTGCCCGTTATGGCTGGAACCCTTGATGCTATTCGGGCATTCCTTGCATGAGGCAGCAACGGGGTTCTTAACATCCGCGTCAGGGACTTCAGAATCCTGCGACCAGCACTTGGGGGAGATTTTGACCCCCTCTTGATAACCCTGCGCGTAGAACGTGCGGGAGGGCTTGTGTGCCATCTTCACAAAGATGATGTTCATGTGGCGATCTTCAATCGCCCCGATCTCCTTACCCCCTGCAAACTTACGGAACACGCTCCCCTTGATAGAGATACGCTTATTCCCCGATGCTCCTCCTGCGATTGCAGCGGTATCGGCATCAATCCCTGCGCCGATCAAGGAAGGGTTATTCTGAATCAGTACTGCAAGTTCGTTGGACATGGTATTTCCCTTTACTTGGTAGGTTTGCGAACTGTGATTTGATACTCACGCATTACACTCATGCCGGGTGGTAGTCCGTCGTTAAGTACAGGATGCTCGGCAAGGAACGTCTTCATATTGCCTTGATGTATCCTGCGCTCCCTAAAGTCATACTCCCGGTGTTCAGCTTCAAAGTCATAGAAATTCCCCCAGTCAGAACAAATATACCGCTCACTCAACTTGCGGATGACTGTCCCGTACTTGGTGTTGATACTACTTGCGCTGATCTTGTTACAGGCTTGCAACAGTGAGGCTTCAATAACCTTCATCTGCGCCTTCAGTCTGTTGTCTTCTGCTTCGTACTCGGCGGCTAGATGCTCCCGTGCGGTTCGCAATTCAATGATTGCGGATGCACCTTCAGCTACATCAATCTCGTTGTTTTCCTCAACTTCTTCGTACTCAACTACTGCGATAGCACTCATGTTATATCCCCAACTCAAGTTTATAAAGATCAACTAGTTTTTGGTGTGAATCAACTTTGCCCTGCAACATCACGTACATCCTACGTTCTACTTCCGACCCTTGTAGATGCACAACGGTCATTGCGTTCTTCTGTCCTACCCGATCAATCCGCGCTATGCATTGCAAGTAAGTCTCAACACTCATCACAGGCGACCAGAACACTACGGTATCTGCTGCTGTGAGCGTTACACCGTGAGCAGCCGATTGAGGTTGTATTACCAGTACACGCGGATCAGTCTGTTCCTGAAACTGCATGATTATGTCAGACCTGCCCCTCGCGGATACATCACCTTTTATTACGGCATTGGTATATCCGTTCTTGGTCAGGTACTCACATATGATGTCTATGGTGTGGAGGTATGGGACAAAGATTATTACCTTGTTGCTGGTTTCGTCAAGTGTTTCTTTGAGTGCGTGAAGGCGCGGTGACACATCGAACTCAACTACATTGTGATTGTCAGTATAAACCGCTCCCCCAGATATCTGAAGAAGTTTTGTTAGGCTTGCCGCAGCATTGATTGCGCTGATGTTCTCCCCCGCAGCTTGAATCAACATCTGTGACTTTAACTTCTTATAGTAGATAGCTACCTGTGTAGTCAGAGGCACGTCCCGAGTCAGGTACAACACTTCAGGGAGATCAAGGCATTCACTCTTGGTGAAGCGAATGGCTGGCTGCAATGCAGCAAACACATCCTTCTTAGAATCTTTTTTAGGCACCCACTTAAACCGGGTTATCTGCTGCATAACTTTATCTTTCCATGCAGTCGCGGTCTTCGGCACTAGCCACGGAGAAATAAGTTTTGCCAGCCCATAAGCATCTACGGGGGACTGTGCTGCAGGGGTGCCAGTCAGAATCCATAAGCGCGTAGATGGAGTAAGAAGCCGAAGCATGGCTTTCCATCGCTTGGTGGATACGGTCTTATAAGCATTGCCCTCATCTATTACGATCAAGTCAAACTGCGCTGCTTTCAATTCCTCTTGCACAATGCTTACACCATCATAGTTAATGATGACGAACTCGCAGGTACTCTCAATTACCTTAATACGTTTGTTACCGCTGCCATAAGCAACGCCCACGCTGCGGTGCATTGCGGTACGGAAAATGTCTGCTTGCCATGCGGCATACATGATCGACAGGGGGCATACAACCAAGACACGTTTAACCAGCCCCAGCTTCATCAAGTAGTCTGCTGCCCACACCACAGAGGAAGTCTTCCCCGTACCCGCCTCGTTGACGCAGAACGCCCGTTCTTGCCGGGATAAAAATGATGAGGTAGTTATTTGGTGGTCAAAGGGTTTGAATACCCCCGGCCAATCGTAGTCACGGATCATGGGGGAGGGAACATCCCGGCCTAAAAACTTCGCTAGGTAGGACGCCTCCTCAAACCCCCAGTAGGTAACAACATCACAGTTATCGCCGTTCTTGCCCATTAACTCGCATTTGTCCAGCCTACCTAGGACTTTGGATGCGATCTCTGATGTGGTAGAAAAGCGAAGGGCTGCGTCATCTATAACTTCCATTAATTACTCCTTATTTAACTTGTTAACTCTGCACTGCTACTTTGAATAAAAAGACCCCTAACGGGGGCAAGTCGCTCAGGTTGATGTGGTGCGGCTATCTAGTGAAGGGGGGGAGACACTAGTAGACGCATACCCAAGATTCACAAGCCCATTTACTTCATAGCACCGCTAGGCTTGCGCGGAAACGAACGATTCTTGTGGGGAGACTGCAGGGTGTAGCCTTCTTTATTGGAGCCACCTTTGGACAGCGCCTTCTTGTGGGCAACGTCCTTACCTGTACGGTCAATTCCCTTGGCATCAACCTCCCTTCGGGCGCGTTGCCGCTCCATCCGGTCAGGGAGTTCTTTGCGCCCTTCCTGCTGTTGGTACTCTTTTTTGTAAGGCCGAGGTTTGTTAACGTATGGCATTGCTATCTCCTCTGCTTATGGTACTGACATTGATCCACAGGGCACCAACCACATAGCGGGGTGGGGTTGCAGGGCCAACTGTCCCGCAGGAAAGAGTCTTCCAGCCGCTGTAGGTTGCCATCAAACTGACCCCATAACTTTACCATATCTTCACGTTTGTACTCAGAGTTTACAAAACCGTCATGCATGACAAACAGCAGCCCCCCCTTAACGTAGTTCAACTCAGGGAAGTGGGCAAACATCATCAAGGCCATCAACTGTAATTGTTTTGTGTCAGGATAGCGGTTACTCCCTGTCTTGTAGTCGATCACATACCCTTGATCCCCGTCCACCACCAGCCTGTCAGCGATCCCCCGTACCCAGTACTCTGCCGCATCGAACCCGCACGGAGTCTTGCTCTTGTCGAGGGCCATCTTATGCTCGTTGAAATGCTCCCCCGGTATCTCAGCCAGAGCGTCCATCAGTTCTTTAAACCGCTGATAATTCTTGGGCAGGGGTTTGTTCAGCGCGGCGTAGTCCTCTAGCGCCTTATGCACCTCTGTGCCGTACCGCATCTGCTCGGTCACGCTCTTGGTGTAGTTCCTCAATACCTTGACCTCATGGTATTGCTTCGGGCAATTAACGTAATCCTTCAACCCAGAGAACGACCACTTTAGTCCACCGCTCATTAACATTCCCCATATCTAACTGCAGATTTAGCCTCACACGCAATCGGGATAGTGCTGCCCCATACAGGCGGGGTAGACATCACCTCTACCATAAACTTCTTTGCCTCTTCTAACTCTGCGTTGGGGGCGATACAGACTGCAGCATCATGTACTGTCAACGCAACGGGGTATCGTCTGGATATCCGTATCATCTGCTCTCCCACTACAATCCGCGCCAAGGCTTGCACTACGTTCTCTACTACACCCCCACCCCACAGACTCGCTTCCCCCTTGCGGGTGTTGAATACATAACCCTCATTCTTCCACTGCAGGTCAGGGTAACGGATGTACAGTGAGTTGGGCAACTGAATACCCTCGGGTCTAACTATAACTGTCTCTGGCACACCAAGGCTATAAGCAACAGCATTCTTGTCGGGCCACTTCGCCAAGTGCTTCAGCACAAGGTCACATTCCTTCCATAGGGCGACAATCTTATCATTGTCGCTCCGGTACAGATTCACAATCCGCTGGCATTCCTCGTCGGATAGCACCGCCCCCGGAGGAGTAGTCTTCAATGTGTGCTGTAACTTCTTCCATCCAGTGCCATAGCCCAAACCTAGTACACAGGTCTTGCCTACAAACCGTTCAACCTTGTCAGCCTTGGTAATGGGGCGCTTATATATCTTGGTGGCAAACTCGCAGTAGATGTCTCGTTTATCACGGAACGACTGAACTACATCCTCCTGCCCTGCCAACCACGCCAGCACCCGCGCTTCTATCTGAGAAGAGTCGCTGTTAATAATAGTATGGCCGATAGGGGCCATCACGGAGTTCTTCAGAGCCTTCTTCCGCTCATCTCGGCTAGGGAGGTTCTGGAAATTAATCTTGTCTGCACCGGCCCACCGCCCTGTGTGTGCCCCGTAATACTTCAATGGGACAGGTAGCTTGCCCTTGTTGCGCTTACCTACATCAATAAACCGGGCAACGCGTGTCTCCTCCATCGTAGACTTAGTACCAAGCCGCACCGCGCATAGCTGCTGCACGAACAGATTGTCACTCTCTGTCAGCGCGATAAACCCCTCATCGTTCTTCGCCAACGCAAAGGTTTCTTTCCCGGTGGTCTTACTAAGCTTCATTGGGACTTCTACGCCGTTCTCCTTCAGCACCTCTGCGAACTGCTTGTTACTAGCCAGCTTCTTCCGTACAGATTCTTCGTCAGGACAGCCCATCCCCTCCATCAGCGAACCCAGCAGTCGAAGCCGTTCGACTTTCAATTCATCAAGCCGGGTCACCAGCATGGCATCATCAACCTCCAGCACCGGGTTGATAAACATTCGTAACGTCATATCAATCAGTTCATATTCATCCGCCGGGAAACTCTCGCCCAGCAATTTAGAAAGCTTATAAGTCAATTCCACATCATTGACGCAGTACCGCGCATATTCCTGCAACTCTGCGTAGGTGAAATCTTCCCTGCGCTTGCCCTTGGCCTTCTCTACCTCAGTGCCCTTCTCACCGATGTTGTACCGAATAGCCAAAGCTTTTAGCGACCCTCCTACCTCAACTCCATGCAACGCCCTTGCCATGCTCAAGGTATCCATATAGAAGACAGGCTTTATACCAAATATCCACTTGAGGATTGCCCCATCAAACTGTGTGTTATGGCAAACAAGGATAGCGTTCTTCCAGTCGTACCCCATCAACGCGGTTTTAATCTCCTCATGTGTGCCGCTATACCAGATAGGCATGGCAGGGTCACCGTACTTAACCGCGACCCCAATCACTTGAAATCGCTTATCCCTAATGTACTCTTCAGTAGTCTGTGTCTTGAAGCCAGTTCTATCGTCATAGAACGTTTCAAAGTCCAGCACAATTTTAATTGGTTCCACGGTACTCCTCGGGTTTACTCTTAAGTTTCTTCACTCTGTGTGGGCGTATATGTATGACTCTCCACCCCTGTGCGTACAGGGTAGCTACTATACCTTCAACCTCTGCTTTAAAGCAGTAGGATCTTATTGCTATTCGGTTATCCCAGAAAGCATAGATGGTGCCCACAATTGGTATCTTCTCACTCACACACGCAAGTCCCTTTCAATGTTCATAAGGACACGGTGGTCGCTGGGGGATACGCTGATGGTGGTGGTCTTGCCTGTTGGGTGCTTACCCTTGATATGGCTTCCTCGACCCTTGCTGAAGGCCCACCCCTGCTCCTCTGCGTCCTTCAGGATCTTCTTCAGTTCTTTGTTGTTGGTTAGCATCATTTTCCTGTGATCCAGCTAGGTTTGTTTTTATTGAGGCACCCTTGGCAGCGCCACGATTTGATGCGCCCACCTCGGCCCTTGGCTACCAGCTTCACGCCCTCGTTAAGCTGACACGACCCGCACAGTCCCGGCTTCCTTTCTTTCGGTTCTTTAATCACAGCTATCGCTCCGTGTTAGGACTGCATAGAAACCTACCGAGTCAACGCCACGCTCGACTTCCCTTGTGCCGTAGCCCCACGGGTTGAACCGGGTCAGATACTCGTCCACCTTCTTGTCCAGTTCTTCTGCGGTGTCTGCTTGCATCTTCATTCGTACCATCACCATGCTCCTGTAAGTATTCCTACCATCACGACTACTCCCGATCCTGCCAGAATCCCTTGCACCCACATCCACGTTTTCCATAGGAGGAAATCTCTCTCCGTGTAAACGCGGCACTCGCCCTGCACTGCCTTCTTCATAGTTTCCGCACCTTTGGTAACCCGCGCTCGTCAATCAACTTGGTGTTGATGCCCAGTTCGATCAGCTTGACATACTTCTTGTCTGGCGGAATCAGCGTAGGCGGGAGGAACCAGCTTGGCATTGCCTCCATGCCTAGCTGCAATGGCGTCGGCGGTTTACTCAG
>Ga0181350_1000608_pt1 | contig 10530 bp, 8 predicted proteins | sample Su13VDMM110DCMD_FD_130105 | JGI IMG/M metagenome (GOLD analysis project Ga0181350, IMG submission 130105) | Freshwater viral communities from Lake Michigan, USA - Su13.VD.MM110.DCM.D | ecosystem: Environmental > Aquatic > Freshwater > Lake | place: USA: Michigan | collected 2013-07-16
GGTATCCGCCGAACGGACCAGACGAGCGTACGCTAAATACACCGCCAAGCACAAAGCGCGCATACAGAAGTGGAAGCTGGAGAACCCCGCCAAGACGGCAGAAAGCACCGCGAGACGCCGCGCGGCCAAGCTCAAGCGGACCCCGGCGTGGCTGACCAAGGACCAGCGTCGCCAGATGCGGCGGATGTACGAAGAAGCGGCGCGGCGCACCCGCGAGACGGGCGTAAAGTGGCAAGTCGACCACATAATACCGCTACTAGGTAAAGGTGTGTGCGGTCTCCACGTTCCTTGGAACCTGCAGTTGCTTACTGGTCTAGAAAACCAGAAAAAAGGGAATAAAATCCTTGCCTAAGCCCATGACGAAAGAGCAGACCGAGTGTTTGGCGCTCATGCGTACGCGCATGGACGTGGGTCAGAGCGCGTGGGCGACCACCCGCGAGGCAGAGCTTGACGACCTGAAATTCGCCGCGGGCTCGCCCGACAACAAGTTCCAGTGGCCCGACGACGTCCTGAACACCCGCGGCAGCACCGCCAGCGGCCAGATCGCCAACTCGCGGCCGTGCCTGACCGTCAACAAGATGCCGCAGCACGTCCTGCAGGTCACGAACGACCAGCGGCAGAACCGCCCGGCCGGTAAAGTGATCCCCGCCGACGACGGCGCAGACATTGAAGTCGCGCAAATCTACGACGGCATGATCAAGCACATCGAGTACATCTCGGACGCCGATGTAGCGTACGACACAGCCTGCCACAACCAAGTGACTTTTGGAGAGGGCTACTGGCGCATCGTCACCGAGTACGTTGACGACGATTCGTTCGATCAGGACATCCGCATCAAGCGCGTCCGCAACTCGTTCTCGGTCACGCTCGACCCGATGATCCAAGACCCCTGCGGCTCCGACGCGGAGTGGGGTTTCATCCACGACGACATCGAAAAAGACGACTATGAGCGCATGTACCCCGACGCGACGCCGCACAGCGGGCTGCTCACCAACGGCGTCAACGACAGCGGCCGCGCGCACTGGCTGGGCCAGCAGACCGTGCGGATCGCGGAGTATTTCTACTTCAAGCACGAGCCCGGTACGCTCAACCTGTACCCCGAGAAAAACACCGCGTTTGACGGCACGCTGAAGGACAAGGCGCTGCGCCAGATGTACGGCAAGCCCACCAAGACGCGCCGCGTCGACCGCAAGAAGGTCATGTGGGTCAAGTCGAACGGCTACGAGATTCTGGAAGAGAGCGAGTGGGCCGGTAGCCACATCCCGATCATCCGCGTCGTCGGCAACGAGTACGAGATAGAGGGCGAGATTTACATCTCGGGTCTGGTCCGTAACGCGAAAGACCCGCAGCGCCTCTACAACTACTGGGTGTCGGCCGAAGCGGAAATGCTCGCGCTGGCCCCCAAAGCCCCGTTCATTGGCGCAGGTGGCCAGTTTGAGGGCTACGAGCACCAGTGGAAGACCGCCAACACGACCGCTTGGCCGTACCTCGAATACAACCCGGATGTGACCGACGGCAAAGGCTCGCCGCTGCCCCCGCCGCAGCGCAGCATGCCGCCGATGGCGCAGACCGGGCTGATTCAGGCCAAGATGGGCGCGTCGGACGACATCAAGTCGACCACTGGCCAGTACAACTCGTCTCTGGGCATGACGTCGAACGAGCGCAGCGGCAAAGCGATCCTCGCGCGCGAGCGGCAGTCGGACGTTGGCACTTACCACTACGTCGACAATCTGGCGCGCGCGGTTCGGTATTCGACCCGCCAGATCATTGAGTTGATCCCCAAGATTTACGACACGGCGCGCATCGCGCGCACCATCGGCGAAGACACCTTCGACAAGATGGCTGTGAAGATGGTCAAGCTGAACCCGCAGCAGCCGATGGCCGTCAACAAGATCATGGACAGCCAAGGCGTCGTGCTGGAGAAAATCTACAACCCCAGCATCGGCCGCTACGACGTCATGGTCACGACCGGCCCGAGCTACATGACCAAGCGCCAAGAGGCGATGGAGGCGATGGCCACGATCCTGCAGAGCAACCCGCAGCTGTGGGCCGTCGCAGGCGACCTGTTCATCAAGAACATGGACTGGCCGGGCGCGCAGGAGATGGCCGAGCGGTTCAAGCGTACGATGGACCCCAAGGTTATCGCCGATACCGACAAGTCGCCGGAGCTTCAGGCCGCAGAGCAGCAGATCGCGATGCTGCAGCAGGAAACCCAGCAGATGCACAACATGCTCATCAAAGTGCAGGAGAGCATGGAGGCGCAGGAGCTTCGCATCAAAGAAGTTACCGCCGAAGCCAACGCGAACGTGGCGGCGTACAACGCCGAGACCAACCGCCTCAAAGTGGTGTCGACCGCGTTGACCCCGGAACAAATGCAGGATATTGTCTTGGGTACGGTACAGGCCATGCTCGCCAGCGGCGACTTGCTGGGGCCGGACGCGCTGGCAGGCCGCATGGGCGGCAACGCCACGCCGCTAGGCGGCATGTCCCAGCAGCCTGCCCCCGGTATGGGGTCAGACCCCTCAGTGTTCATGGAAAACGCCGCGCTGCCGTCCTCGGAAGTCGCGCCCCTGTAATTGGAGAGAACTATGTCCCTGAAGTCGACCACCAGCTGCCTCGGATACCAGCAGATCGTCGGCCTTGCAGCCTCGACCGCGCTGACCGTCCCGACGCGCGACCTGAACGGCATGGTTGCCGAACCCACGCTGGCGATCATCGTCGCCGAGACGCAGGGCGTCCGCTGGCGCGACGACGGCGTGGCCCCCACGGCGACCGTGGGTATGCCGCTCGCTATCGGCGTGCCTCTTGCGTACGACGGCGACATGAACGCCATCCGGTTCTTCGAGCAGGCGGCGACTGCAACCCTGAACATTTCGTACTACTACTAGCATCATGAAACTCTACACACCTCGAAGCCAAGGACTGTCGACGCAGCGCCCGCAACCGTTTGAAGCGGGGCCGGGCGTGCGCATGGGCGCGAACGGCTTTGGGACTAGCGGAGCCAATGACGCTGAAGTCGCGGCTATCGTCCGCGCAGCGGGTGGGGCGATTTTCGATGTCTCTGACACCACGTCGCTATTCCAAGCGATCACGGGCGTATCTACGGGGGTCACGGGCCAGCCTGTCGGGATCATGCTGGACAAGAGTTTTATGGGCGGGGCACCCGCGGCGACGTTTATCGCAGGGCAACCAGAGGTTGTCGTCAACGGCGGTTTCGCGACAGACACCGTATGGACGAAGGGCATTAACTGGGCAATTACGGGTGGCGCCGCAGTGGCGACGCTTGCAACATCCAATCTTTCGCAAGCCAGCATTCTGACAATTGGTAGCTGGTATTGCATCACATTCACTGTAAGCGGCTATGTGACCGGCACGCTGACGCCCACGGCGGGCGTCACGACTGGCACGGCGGTCAGCGCCAACGGGACGTACACGCAGGTTCTCAGGGCGCTCACTAGCACAGACCTGATTTTCACGGGCACCGCGTTCACGGGCAACATCGACAACGTGTCCGTTAAAGTCATTCCCGGCTTCCACGCCACCGCCGCCACTGATGCAGCGCGGCCTGTGCTGACGGTTGCGGGTTCTGTGGCCTATCTCACCCTCGATGGGGTGGACGACTTCATGACCCCCACGCCCATTCTCAATCTGGGCGAGGTGTGGTGGCATGTCGGCGGCTGGCGAAACGATACAGCAGGGCGGGCCGCGTTCGCAACAAGCGACAATTTCCGCGGCTCTGCTTTCAACGCTTCGAGCCTGTGGCGGTGGTATGACCCGGCAACAGCGCAGATTGCTGTTACATCGGCAGGCGACCCAGCCACGATTAACGTGCTGACCGTCCAGCAAACATCGACGGCCAGCCTGTCGGGCCGCTACAATGGCGCGAACGGCGCGACGATGACACCGTTTGACGATAGCGCGTCAACACTAGGTTTAACGTTGTTTACGGTCATCAGAGGAACGTGGTCCGCAGGTATCGCTGGCCGCTTCTACGGCGGCGCATTTGCTCCCGGCACTATCTCAGCACCTAACCGCGCAATCATGGAGCGATACGCCGCGGGACGCTGCGGGGTGACGCTGTGAGCTACACCTACAACCTCGTCATCGCTGCAGGTTTTGTGCGTAGCGAATAGGAGCCGCCGTGGCCAACGTCAAAATCAGTCAGCTACCCGCAGCCACCACGCCGCTCACGGGCGTGGAACAGGTGCCGCTCGTGCAGAACGGCATCACTTCGCGCGCGTCTGTTAACAGCCTGAAAGGCCCCGACGGCGTCAGGTATTTTCAGACGTACGCTACAATGACCGCGCTGACCACAGCAAACGGCCGCAACGACAACATGCTGGTCGAAGTCGCCGGTCGTGCGGCGGCGGGCGACGGCGGAGGCGGAATTTTTCGCTACTCGGCGGCGTCAGTGCTGACTGTGAACGGCGGTACGGTCCTAGCCGCTGACGACGGCATTGGCCGCTGGCTGCGCGTTGTGGACAACACAGGCGTGCTGGTCACTTGGTTCGGCACAGACACGACCGCGATTGACGCCGCCAACGTAGCCGCGCAGGCCGCTCTTACAAAGCTCATCTTCCCGCCCGGCAACTACACCTACGGCGGAACCGGGCTGACCGGCACGACAATGGAGATTGAGGGCTCAGGGCCGCAGAACACCGTCGTCATCCTGTCGGCCGGAAAGTATCTGATCGACGACCCCGGCGTGTGGGGCGCGCTAAGTTTCACAGGTATCCGCACAGTCAACGGCGCGGGCGCTATCCGAAGCACCTACGCGTCTACGATGGTGCAGGCCAAGATGACAATCCGCGACTGTGAGTTCCGCGACTACACCGGCCCGTGCATCAGCAACAGCAGCGTGGACAGCCCCGACTGGACGATTGAGAACAACATCTTTGTTGGCGCGAACGGCACAACCTGCATCGGCATCGCGCTGAGCGGGCTGAACGATAGTTGCCGCATTTTCGGCAACAGCTTCCGGTTGAACAAAGTCCACATCAAGCTCGCGGAAGGCGGCAACAACGCCTACATTCTTGCGAACGATTTCCTGCGGTTCGCCGCGGGAACGGCCCGCGTTGATATCTGGGTTGTCCCCGACGTGGACGGCACAAACAGCGGTTCGGGGCTCTGGATCGGACCCAACAAGTTCGGCAACGAGTTCCGCGCGACCGACGGCACCGAGCCCTGCATCCTGTACGCAGATCAGGCCGCGGGGACATACTTCGGCGACCGCCTGCCTGTGCTGACTGTGTCCACAGGGTTCATCAGCGGGCACAAGACGTCTGGTCCGACTGCGTACGGCAACGGCGGCTCGCCCAACACGCCGTTCATTCGGTCCTACACGCCGAACGTCTACGGCGGTCTATACTCAAACATCACGTTTGGCGGCACTCGCCCTACGTACGCTATAGAATGGGCTGTCGGCGCAACGCCGACCGCTCTGGTCGAGACAAGCGCGGCGCTCAACGTAGTGGGGCCAATCGTCTGCGACCGCGCTGCGGGCGACGCAATCGACTTCGCTTACGCGAACAACTACAACACTGTCCGCGTCGACAACCCCGCGCAGGCGCGTGAAGTTCTCAACACGACCACTGCGTCTGTGGCGGCGGGGGCCACTGCGTACGTTGGAGCTTCAGGCTCAAACGCCGCAGTAGGCCAAGAAGTCTGGCGATTCCCCTTCGACATCAAGGTCGTCGGCATCTACGTCTACTGCATCACAGGAGCCGTGGGCGCGGGCGGCACAGTCACAACAACTTGTATCATAAACAACGTGGCTGGGGCGATAACGGGCTCGTTCGGCGGCGCTGCCGTGTTCGGCGGAGTCTTCACGGGTTCCGACACTGTTCCGGCGCAGCAGACGTTGCAGGTCCAGCTTATCGCCAACGCGTCCGCACTGGCGCAACCTTACACCGTCGTCGTTGAGTACAGACGAATTTCGTAGCGAGCGACAACATGGCGTACGTCAAGATCAGTCAGCTGCCTGCAGCAACCGCGCTTACCGGCGCGGAAGAATTACCTTTGGTGCAGAGCGGCGTAACCAAGCGCGCGTCTATCACCGCAGCGCAGACTGTCACCGCCACAGGCTCCACCACGCCGCGGACGCTTGCGACGCGGTTTGCGGAAGTCGCGAACGTCAAGGACTTCGGGGCTCTTGGGGATGGCTCCACCAACGACTCGACGGCTATCAATGCCGCGCTGGCGTCGGGGGCAAAAATCGTATTTATGCCGTACGGCATTTATCGGGTCAGTTCGCAGCTTTTGATGTACTTGTCTGGCACGACGCTCGTCGGCCAGACAGGCACGATAATCAAGCAAACCGACAACATGGCTACGGGCTTTACCACTATCCGCATCCGCGGCTCTAACTGCACCGTCAAAGACATTATTTTTGACGGCAACAATGCTGCCCCCGCCGTTTCGGGCGACAACACCGGGGTCAACATCGACACTAATTCCGGCACGATATCGCACTTGGTTTTCGAGCGCGTGCGCCTCCAGAATTTCAACAGCTATGGTATCTTCGCCTTTGCCGCCGGGACGCTGAATTATCTCGACTTCATTCAGTGTGAATTTGAGACGTTTACCAACACTGCGTTTATCCCGCCTGCGGCCATCCAGATTGTGCAACCCCTCACTTCTTACGTGCGCGTTGCAAACTGCACCTTCCGCGATCTGACCGGGTGTGGCGCTGCGTTTCGATCCGTTAACAACACGGACATCGTCGACCAAATTACAATGACCGGCTGCATCTTTGACCACCAGCAATACGATTACACGTCAATCGGCGTTGAGGTTCTCAACGGTCGCAACGTCACCTTCGCTGGCAATTCATTCAAGAACGCCCGCATGGGGCTGTCCTTCAATGGAGAAAACATCGCCGTTGCTGGAAACGTATTCCGCAACCACACTAGTTACTGCATCGAGGCTGGCACGTCAAAGGGGCTGGCCGTAAGCGGCAACACTTTCGAGGATTTTCAGTACGGTATCATCAGCTATTACGGGGCCAGAGACAACGCCGTCACCGGCAACACATTCCTCAACGCCCTGCCGGGAGCGACCAGCGCGGGAAACTTGGGCTGGGCATGGCAGATGTCCGGCACAGGCGCGCCGCAAGACTACACGAAAATGGTATTTTCCAACAACGTCGTCAAAAACTGCTCTGGTATCCGCCTGACACGCAACGTCGACACTCAGGTCACGGGCAACATCTTTGAGACAACCTCGACGGACAACCAATGCGTGGTGCAATTCGATAGCGCCCTCACTTCAGGCGCTGTCATCTCAAACAACATCTTCCGCACGTCCGTAGACCTTGGGTCTACATCCTCCGGTTATGTGCGTTTTCAGGGTACAGGCGTTCGTGTTGCGGGCAACGTCTTTACATCTACCACTGCCTCACCAAACGTGGCGGCTGCCGTCTGCAACGTAGCATCAGGAACGCTTACGAACTGCTCAGTTGAGGACAACCTGATTATCAACTATGACACGGGCGTACGCCTGAACGCGGGCTCGCCGACCGTCTCCGCGTGCAACATCTCAAACAACACCTACAAAACCGTCACGGCGACTTTTGGTGTGCCCGCGACGGGGGTCGCCGTACACGAGCTTACGTCTGGCTCTTTCACCGCGTTCGGTGATGTAGCCGCAACTCTTTCGGCAAAATCCTCGCGCTTCAACCGCTGGCAGAATACGCTGACGGCAAACCGCACTGTTACGCTTGAAACGACGGACGCGTACCGAGGACAGACACTTCACGTTACGCGCTCTGGCGCTGGCGCTTTCAATCTCGATGTAGGCGGGTTGAAGACGCTCACGGCGGCGGGTCAGTGGTGTACCGTTGTCTACAGTGGCTCGGCGTGGGTCTTGGTGGCCTACGGCGCGCTCTAGCGTCTCACCAACCTAACCCTCAAGAACCTAGTTGACACTGATTTGCAAGTGCAGTAGATTACCCTCTAACGTACGGGTGCGTTTCACTCGGTTATCCCCTAAAAAGGTGTTGTATGCCTCCTGAGAACGAACTAGCGGTCCAACCCGCGCCAGAACCGGTAGTCACGGCGACCCCGGCCCCTGAAGTAGACGCTAAGCCGGTGGAACCGACGGAAGCCGCGAAAGTCTTCACTCAAGAAGAACTCGACGCTGCCATCGGAAAACGCCTTGCCCGCGAAGCAAGGAAGTGGGAACGAGAACGCGCAAGAGCCCAAGCCCAGCCCCCGGCCCCCGCGCCGGTAACGCCTCCGAACGTCGCCGACTTCTCAGATGCCCCAGCGTACGCGGAAGCGTTAGCTGAGTCCAAGGCTGCAGAGTTGGTCGCGCAGAGGGCAGCTGAAGCCGAAGCGGCTACCGCGCGTGAAAACTACGAGGACCGCGCCGAAGCGGCCCGCGACAAGTACGACGACTTTGAACAGGTCGCGTACAACCCTGCGGTGCCGGTGACCAAGGTGATGGCCGAAGCAGTCATGGCCGACGAATTGGGCCCCGAGATACTCTACCATCTCGGTTCTAACCCGTCTGAAGCCGCTCGAATTGCCCGCCTCTCTGCCGTACAGCAAGCGCGCGAAATCGGGAAGCTGTCAGTCAAGCTGGCATCTACCCCACCTGCCAAGACTACTTCATCGGCCCCCGCGCCAATCACTCCCGTTTCGGCCCGCAATGTGGCCGCAAAAGTGGTGGACACGACGGACCCGCGTGCTGCAAAGAGCATGACGGACTCGGAGTGGATCAACGCTGAAAACGAACGGGTGAGGAAGCGGCTGGAGGCTCAACGCAACCGCTAAGGCTCAAGGAGCCCACCGACTATGGCCAACAGTTTGCTGACTATCGACATGATCACGAGGAAGGCTCTCCAGATTCTGGAGAACAACCTCGTCGTCACGCGCAACGTCAACCGCCAGTACGACGACAGCTTCGCCAACACTGGCGCGAAGATCGGCTCAACCCTGCGTATCCGCCTGCCGGATCGCGCGCTCGTGACGGACGGTGCCGCCCTGCAAGTGCAGGACGACAACGAACAGTTCACGACCCTGACCGTCGACTCGCAGAAGCACATCGGCGTCAACTTCACGACTGCCGAAATGTCGATGTCGCTCGACGACTTCGCTGACCGCGTGCTTGCCCCGCGCATCTCGCAGCTGGCAGCGTCCATCGACGCTGACGTCTGCAACTCCTTCAACCAGATTTTCAACCTCGTCGGCACGCCCGGCACTGCCCCGGCGACTTCGCTGGTGCTTCTGCAGGGCCAGCAGAAACTGAATGAATACGCTGCGCCGATGAGCAGCCGCTACGCCACGGTCAACTCGGCCGGTAACGCTGGTCTGGTCGAAGGTCTCAAGGGTTTCTTCAACCCGGTTGACACGATCAGCAAGCAGTTCAAGTCCGGCATGATGGGCACCGGCGTTCTCGGCTACGACGAAATCAACATGTCGCAGTCGATCCGCCAGTTCACGACCGGAACCCGTACGGGCGCGCACACTGTCACCACGACGGTTGCCACTCAGGGTCAGTCGACCATCAACATCACGGGCACGGGTACGCAGGTCATCAACGCTGGCGACGTCTTCACCATCGCTGGTGTCAACGCTGTGAACCCGCAAACGCGTGAATCGACCGGCTCGCTGCAGCAGTTCGTCGTCCTCGCGGCCAACACCGCGGCTGCGGGCGCGTACACGAACGTTAGCATCTCGCCTGCCATCTACACGGCGGGCAACGCGCTGGCCACTGTTGACGCGTTCCCGGTTGCCACCGCCGTCGTCACCTTCGTCGGCAACGCCAGCACGGTCATCCCGCAGAACCTGATCTACCACAAGGACGCCATCGCGTTCGCCACCGCCGATCTCCTGCTCCCGCAGGGCGTCGACATGGCGTCGCGCGTCGTCCACAACGGCATCTCGCTGCGTGTCGTACGTCAGTACGACATCAACAACGACCGCATGCCCTGCCGGATCGACGTTCTGTACGGCTACAAGGTCATCCGTCCGCAACTCGCTTGCCGCCTCGTCGGCTAACCACAACAGAAACGGAGACCTAACATGGCACTTCCCTCAATTGGCACTGGCCATCAGATCGGTGACGGCAACGTCAACGAGCCCCTCATTGACGTTCTTGGCGAACCGCAAACCGCAACAGCTACGGCGACCCTCACGCCCGCTCAGCTGCTTGGCCGTATGCTTATCGGCAACCCGTCAACTTCGGCCGCGTCCTACACGCTGCCGACCGTCGCGGCGTTTGAAGCGGCTATCGGGGGCAACCTCCCGAAAGTCAACGCCTCGATTGACATCGAATACATCAACCTTGGCACTTCGTCGGGTATCACCACGTTCCTCGTCGGAACGGGCTGGACCATCGTCGGCCGCGCAGCCGTCCCGATCACGACCGGAGCCCACCTCCGCGCTCGTAAGACAGCGCCGGGTGCTTGGACGCTCTACATCGTCGGCTAACGCACAGTGGGCGGCTTAAAACGCCGCCCACACCCCTTTGGAGGCTTCTATGCCCAACGACAAGTCAGTAGGGATCGCGTTCTCCGACCCGGCGCTA
>Ga0181350_1000613_pt1 | contig 10502 bp, 17 predicted proteins | sample Su13VDMM110DCMD_FD_130105 | JGI IMG/M metagenome (GOLD analysis project Ga0181350, IMG submission 130105) | Freshwater viral communities from Lake Michigan, USA - Su13.VD.MM110.DCM.D | ecosystem: Environmental > Aquatic > Freshwater > Lake | place: USA: Michigan | collected 2013-07-16
GACATGAGTCGCTATGTAGCGATACTCCCATCCGGGTTCAGGGGTAGGATCGGGCAACGCACTCGAAGGTTTATACACGTATCGAGCAGGTATCTTGTCGCGTGACGCATTATCACGAGGGGTGCGGTTTTCAGCCATTTTGATTCTCCAGTTTTAAAACTTCAGCAACGTATTTTTTAGGGTCAAGGTTGTACTTTTTAATCAACGCAGCTTGTGATTGCGTTAACTGTATTTTCCTCGTCCCTGTTGAACGTGACGCAGGGGCCACCACAGAGGAAGGCCGCCTTGGAGTCTCAACCGACCTTGGCTTGTCTTCGTTTCCACCGAAAACTTCAGGGAACTTCGACTTCACGCGAGCATTAATCTGCTCGAAATAATCATCGGAGCTAGGATCGACTCCGTTGTTGACTAGTTTTTGATGCAGCCCTAGTGCAAAGCTGGTAACTTCCTCGAACCCGTCTGAGCCAAACCACTGGTTTTTTGCTTGCCAGCGCAAGGTTTTTTCGTCAGCTCGCACCGGTTCGGGTGCTTGTTGACGCGGTTGTACCTCAAATTTTTCAGTTTGTAAAGCGGGTGGACGAAAATTTTGTGCTTGTTGCAACTTCATCTTTGCTTCAAACAGCTTTTCTTGTGCGGCAATGATGGCATCGGTGTCAAAAGCTTCTTGTGCTGCCTTGTATTCCCGACGGGCATTGTCCAACTCCGCCTCTGCGGCTGTTTTGGCCATAGCTCCGTACTGCTCTGTACCACTGCTGACGTATTGTTGAAGCTTTTTATTCTCTTCAACATAGTGCTGTGCAAGACGCTCAAGTTCTTGTTTCTCCCGTAAAAGAGATTCTTTGGCACGGCGTTCGTCGTGGCGGGCATGGGTCAGTTCCTTGATGCGTTTCTGGGCACCTTGGGTGTATGACTCAATCTCGTCGTCTGTCGGGTCTTCTACTTCCCGATCAAGTGGGCGACGACCACGATCCTTTTCAGGTGTGTCATCAACAATCTCAATTTCGACATCGTCCTCGGTTTCAATCTCAACCTTCTGGTTCTTGTCGTCCTCAAGTTCGTCGGGGAACTTATATTGCTCTGCCATATCTGCTCCTTTAAGCGCGGGTTAACCCACGAGGGTCTTGCACAACAGCGTCCACTTGGTCATCATTGATGAGCCGGAACTCTTTTCCAAAAATCTTGAATCGCGTACCGGAATAGGTACGAACGAGAACAAAGTCACCTTTCTTGCACCACGCGCCTGCGGGGAACTTGGTTGCGTCTTTGTACGCGTCTGGGCCAACATCGACAACAAACAGAACCGTTGTGGCGTGTTCTTCTTGTCGCAAAGTAGCTGTGGCTTTCACGAGATCAAGCTCAGTTCCATCAATCTTGTCAGAGATGTCAGGCACTGCACACAGCAGTTTCCAGCCCGTTGGGGTCGGAAGCATCGTGGCTTTCTCTTCGTTTGTTGCGTCTTGCGCTGGCGCTTCGACGGGTTGGATTGTTTCAGGCAGGGCATACTGCCCCGGTTCTAGAACGGTGTCATTCATCGGTTTCTTCAACTTTCTGTGCAAGGTCAAGTAGATAACGCTCTGCAAGGGCTAGACCCTGAATAATCCCGCAGAGTTTTTGGTACTCTTCAAAAGTGCGACATGCCCCACCAGCGCAGTCATCTGCGTAGTTGTTCATATCGGTGCGTAATTTTTCGCGCAATACGCGTGCGAATTCTTGGATCATTTAGTTGGTTTCTCCTGTGGTTGGTTCCGTTGCTGCATCTGCATTTGTTCGCGCTTGGTCTTTATGTCCCCAGCTTTTGCAAATGCGGTTATCTCGGCATTTTGTTTTTGTAGTTTGAGTTGGCCAGCCTTGTTCATGGCATCCACTTCCAACCGCTTGTTCTCAAGGCTGAGCTTGCCCTCAACTTCTTGTTTCTTCAACGCCAGCTCCTGCATCTTGATCTGCAACTCTTGCTGCTGCATCTGGATGAGCGGGTCTTGCTGTTGCTGCTGAGCCTGTTGTTGAGCTTGCTGCGCTTGACTCTGCTGGAGTACTTGTTGTGCGGCCTGCGCCATCATGCTGGAGAGTTGAATCTCCATCTCTGGCGGCAACTTCTCGTCTTCCGGTGGCAGGGGCATGCCCATCTGTTGCTCAATCTTCTGGCGATACGCAAAGCCAACGTGCTCGGCAACGTGGGCCATCATGGCTGCTTGAATCTGTGGGGCCTTGGGGTTCTGGCCAACCAACTGCATGACGATAGGGTCTTGCATCGCCATCATGTGCACCTTGATATGTGACTCATGATCTTGGTAGAAGAACGCTTTCATAGGCTCCAAACGCAACGCGGCCATGTTCTCAGACACAGGGTCTTTTGGTTTCTGGTCGTCCGGCAGGGGCACCAGCTTGTCGGCATCCTTGATACCCAGCACCGCCAACATCTGCCTGTGAAGCTGCGGCAGGTCGTAAATGTCTGGAGCCATCTGCGCCATCTGTATCACAGCTTGGTACTGCACAACCCGCTGGCTCATGGTTGCTGCGTTGGGGTCGCTCACAGGGATGATGTCTACGTGGTCGTAGTCAGCAGCCTTGGCTTTACGCGGCGCGTCGATGGGGTCGTAGTCGTATGCAGGGTCTGTGTAGTCGCGGATGATCGCGGCCAACAGGCGCAACTCTTGTTTGAATGTGTAGTGCAGACGGGCTTGAACTGCCGTCATCACCTTGAGCTGGCGCTCCAACAGAGCCAGTGTTGTGCCCACAGGCGCTTGGGCAGACATGTCTGACACCTTCATGTCGGCGGTTGCAGCAAACCTGCGGCCCTCCTCCACAATCTTGTCCATCAGTCCGGCCAGCACCATGCTGGGTTCTTTGTATGGCAGGGGCAAGATGCTGTCGCGCAACGCCCCCGAACCAATATCTACGTCGCGCCACTCTCCGGGTGCAATCGGTGTGTCGTCGCCTTTGATGCGCATGCCTCTGGACTTGAGGCCCCCGGGGAGGTTTGAGAGAGTGCCTGCGTCAATAAGCTGGCGCATGAGACTCGTGGCAGATTTGGCATACCCTCCAATGAGATGGAAAAGGCCGAAGCCGTAAGCTCCAAAACCCGGGATGTATTGATAGTGAACAAAGTGTTGTCGTTTAAGTTCAAGTGGATCTTCCTGTTCCCAGTTTCTACGGATGGCCAGAACATCGTTCGAGCCTTTGATTAGGGTAACTACGTATGGCCTTGTGATTTCTGTTGGCTCGTCGTCGTCGCCCATGTCTTCGTCGCCTTTGAGCACCAAGTCAACGTGGGCCTCATACAGCGTGTATCGGTCATCGTTCAGGTCGGAGAACCCTGTCTCTTTGTCCTTGGCCTTCTTGATGTTGTCTTGTTCTCTGCTGGGATCAGGCAGCTCAATGTCACGGTAGAAACCCGCTTTCTGGAGCTTGATGATCTCGTTCTTTGTCTTGCGCATGACGTGCGTCAGGCGGTAGCAGGTGTCCAAGTCGGTCGTGCCGTAGGGCAGGATGATGTCTTCTGCCGGTACAAATATTGATACTTGACGGCCAAGGTTCGGGTCGTAGTACACCTTCTTAAACGCTGAGCCGGTAGCTGGCAAGCTCCACAACATGCGCTCATGCTCGGGGCGGAACTCACGCATGACCTCAGTCAACTCGTAGTTCATGTCTTCTTGGACACGCAGAGCAGCTTCTTGCTTGTCCGGCGTTTCTTTGCCCAGAATTTTTGTACGTACCGGCCCTTGCGCGGGGAATGTCTCCGTGATGGTCTCTGATTGGAAACGCACCACAGCCTCGGTAATCATGGGGTGAAACACGCCAGACGCGCCGTTCCACGGCTCCGTGCGTTCTTCGTACTGCAAACCCAACAGTTTCAAACCTTCTGTATAAGCTTTCTCCCAGTCCTTGCGAGAGTTCTTGTCTTGCTCAATGTCTCCGGCCAAGTCAGAGGCCATCTCCATGATTACATCTTCTTCCAGTGTGTCAGCCAAGTTCTCGTTGAACTCGTCGTCTTCTCCGGGAACAATGCTCAGTTCCATGTCTCCAATTTCAATATTGACCGCTTCAGGATCAATGATCTCAATCTCAATTGCCTCTTCATCTTGGGCAAGTTCCTCCATGCCCTTGGGTTGTTGAAACAGCGCTTTATCAATATTGGTAGCCATCATTTATCCTCAGTAGTACGCCGCAGATCGGCGTTTAAAAAATCTTGGTTCGTCTGGCTCATCTGTGTCAATCCTGATGAAGCCACCTTGTCTGACTCGAAGCAGTGCTTGGGTGGTCGTGTCCACGTAGTCATCGTTCTCCCCCACAGGGAAGGCCGCAACTTCCTCAATGACTTCTCGTGCCCAGCGTGTGTCAGGTGCCCATATCAGCCCGGAAGCAAACATGTCAGCCACGGCGTTGACACGCACCATCTTATCGTTTCCACGGCTGGGTGTAAATTCTTGTACAGGGATGCCCATGTTGCGCAGCTCTTGGATCAGCGGGCCACCAGCGGCTTTCTTCTCCACAATGAACGCATCCGGCTCCCACTCCGTCCATTGTTTGAAGGCCACTTGCTTTAGCTCCGGGAACGCCATCCTGTCTTTGAACGCGTCCAGCAGAATCACCTGCGCCTTGCTGTTCTCTTCCTCGTTGTAGAACACGCCCCATGTTGTGCACGCACTGTAGTCAGATGTGCTCTTTGTCTCGTGCGCCGTGTCCCAGCTCTGGATTATGTACTCACAGTCAGGCGGTGTGTCGCTTGGCCAGATGCGCCAGTGCTTTCTACTGATGATCGCCGCCGTGTCCGAGGTAGGCTGCTGCATGTACTGCGCGTTCCAGTACCGAGGATCCATTGAGGACTTGGCTGACTGGAGGGCCTCCAGCGGCCACTGCTCTGGCCAGAGCGATTTCTCGTTCTCTGTGTTCTCGTTCAAGATGGCTGGGAGTTCTACAATCTCCCACTGCGGCGAGTCTGGGTTGTTGACTTGGTACTGGATCAACCGTCCGGTCAAGTCCAGTGGCCCCCAACGTGTCATGACCACAATGATGCCGCCGCCCGGCATCAGCCGCTGCAACGGGCCGGTCTGAAACCATGACCACGCGGTGTCAAACGCCAGTCGGCTGTTTGCCTTTACATCTTGTTCCGAATGCGGATCGTCAATAACAAAAAGGTCAGCTCCGCGACCAGCGAGAGCACCGCCAACACCAGCAGCGTAATACTGACCACCGGCAGCAGTACTCCACTTTCCAGCAGCTTTCTGGTCATCTGCCACAAGGGTTTGAGGGAATAGTTCATGGTATTGCTCGTCGTTGATAAGGTTTCGTACCCGACGACCGAAGTCCTCGGACAGCGATGCCGTGTGCGTTCCCATGATGATTTTCTTATTAGGGAAATTACCTAGAAAGAACGCGGGGAACAGATAGCTGGAGAACTCCGACTTACCCATACGCGGCGCGATGTTGATGATGACGCGCTTTTTTTTGCCGTCAATCACATCCTGAAATATCTTGGCCAACTTTCTGTGGTGCGGCCCGACCTTGAATCCGGGGTAGACGTGCTGGGCAAACTTAATCATGTCCGTGCGCCCGGCCACCAACGAATACCGCTTCTCCCGTTCCTCCAACATATCCATGAGTTCAATCTTTTCCTTGAGACTCATGGTGGGGAGGGCGCGCTGAATCGCCTGTATTTCCCCAATGTTTAACGTTAGACTTTCAAGATTCATCGGGAGTAACCGGTAAGGGGGTGCTAACTTCTATGTCTTCAATGGGTTCAGCGTCGGTCACGCCCATGAACTTGGCTAGCTTGTCTTTGAGCTTTTTGTCGATTTCTTCGTCGGTCAGGTCTGTCTTCTTGACCTCGATCTTGTCGGTGAACAGCCCGACTTCCGTGACCTTGCCCAAGAGGCCCAGTGCTTTCAAGCGGATGTTGGCGTTGGGGTGTTCACATTCTTCCAACAGCTTGGCCACAGTGTACCCGCGCAGTTCTTTGGCTTGCTGTACAAATTCCCAGTCGTAGGCAGTCAGCATGCCCACCAGATGCTGCACCGCAGCAGGCGTTTTGATCTGGGTGAGATGGTCGTGCGTGATTTCTGCTGGCGCGGAAGAGATGAGGTTTGTGAAAGATGCCCGCGCCGCTTGGACTTCGGCTTGGTTGACCACGGTATCTGTGTCAGCGGCTCCCAAACCTTTGAGCCACTCGACCGTGTTTACTTTAGCGTCGACTACGTCCGCCGGATGTTCTTTTTCAAGCGGCGTAGGTTTACCAGAGTGGGTGACCACTTCGGGTTCAAATTCAATAAGGTGTTCTAACATTGGCGCATAAGTCCCTTGTACCTGCGATGCGCGGAGTGTATACTATTTGCAGGTAATGTTGCAAGCAGTTGCTTCGTTGCTTCTCCTCAGTTGTGACCCAACTGTTAATACCCCCTGTCAGAAATGGCCGGGGGTTTTTTTCTTTCTGCTATGTCCAATCTTGGACAAGAGGTTATTTTAAATTTTTTAAAAAATTTATGGGGTGGGTGTGATTATCACGAAGGGGGGTATGGTTTAGCAGTTAAGTATTACAAAAGTGCTGAGAATGGTTGGGGAATAGTGTTCATATAGTGTAGTGCTGCTGTCTCATATCAGGGGTGATGGGGGTACGGTGGGGTCTAAGGTATTCGATTATCAGGCTCTCGTAGTACCTCCGAATACCCCTTCCATACAATAGAGGTATCGGTTCGGGGCACATTGCCTACGACGGTACGGGGAAACGACTTCCCCATTCAAGGAGTAACACAATGAGCAAAGCAACAAACACAAACACAGCAACTATCCACAGTGCACTTGACGCAGTGCACACATATGCGGAGAAGATTGCCATATTGCAGAAAGCCTTCAAAGGCAAGACTGCGGACGAGGTGCGTGAGGCCATTCGCCCAGACGTGGCGAGTTACAAGAAGTACGCTGTCCCATTCGTGGACGGCAAGGGCAAGGCAGTAGGCACGAAGGTACTCGATAGCACACACCCACAGTATGAGAACTGCCGCAAAGCGGTAACGAATCTGACCAAGGCTATCGTGGGTAAGACTGACGGGGCAACCGAGGAACTTGAAGTGCCCGCAGAGATTCTTGCCGCCGCCGCGAAGCTGGCTAAGTTGTGTGCTCAGTACGAGGAGTCACGCAAACTGGCGAGCACTGCAATTGCTCAGGCGTTTGCCAAGTGAATGGGGAAGTCAGTTCCCCGTTGTTTTTTCTCGGGCGGCACAGGCGTGAGGTCTGGCCGCTGTTCTTTTCTTTGTCCAACTGGAGATTATCATCATGAAACTCAAAACCGCACAGCTTCACATCGAACAGATATGGGGCACAGCCAACTCAGTATGGGTTGTCATTCGCTATCGGGGCAAGGCCATCGCTGGCTTTGATGGGCACAAAGCAGACTTGCGCGAACTCGTAGCCAATGCCCACAGAGTAGCCAACAACCTTGGCTACAAAGTCAACTCAGAATTACTTTAAGGAGAACACCATGTCACGCACCTATTACAGCAAAGCCAAAATCAAAGCCCTCAAAGACCTTCGCATCCTGCGAGATGAGATAGTCGCATCCATGCCCAAAGGCAAGACCAAGCAAGACCTCATGGACAAAGCCCGCAACCGCACCGACCTCGACCATTGGAACGATGCCATCAAAGGCGTGAAACAGATGCGCTTGCTTTGAACGGGGAAGTCAGTTCCCCGATGTCGATTTTAAGTGTTCTAATCTTAGCTTCCATGATTCATCCCCATGTACAGAATTAAAGTCAGCGTTTTGACCAGCAACCACGGGCGTTCAGTTAAAAATTGTCCTACTATACATATATATTTATATATAAAGAGATAAAGGAATGTATCTGTATGTGCAAGCACTCGAATGTCCGTGGTTTGTTTTGGCTTCTGTTCCTCTGGCGTGTGTTGACTGGGAAAAAGATAGATAGCTGGACAAAAGAACAAAAAAACTTCGGCAACCCCTGTAAACATTGAAAAAAAAACTGTCTTGTTTTCTGTCTATGGTGTTACAATGACGGACACTATCCATTTTTTTCTTTTAGAAAGGTCATAATGATATGGGTTACAAGTACGAACACCTGATGAAACTCACCCCGAAAGCTCTGCACAACCACGGCGAACGCCTCAAGAAGAAGGGCGTTCATGCACTCATCGTTGCCGAGCGCATCCGTGAAGTCGAGGAACAGAAAGCACTCAAGCGCAAACGGCAGCTTCATGCGGCACAGATGCGTAGTCAGTGGGGAATCATAATGATACCTCTCATGCGTGAGAAGAAAACCGTGCGCTCTCTTCTGCTGTACAAGAACTCGAAGTCATACGAGGAACGCAAGACTGCGCTCGAAGGGTACATGCTGGTGATTGAAAGAGTCGAGCACAAACTCAGGGAGATTATGCGAACGCAACCCGCACCGAATGAAAACCCATTGACCCCGATGCGGCACGACAACACGAAGAAACACTGGACGGACTATGTCCCGCAACGCATCAAGGACGAGGTATGTCTGCTGTTCGATGCGATACCGCACTACCCGAAGATGAAGGTCAAGCACCCATTCCCACGCACCATGCCCGAGGACTTGCACCGCACACTGAAGAACCGTCTCATCAAGCGTACTGAGAAAGACCTACGCAGAGCCAAGCAAGATGTCTTGCTCAACCCTGATGACGCGAAAACGAAAGAACTTGTCCAACGAATTACAAAGGCGCTCGACTACATCGACAACCTTGAAACAAACGAGCCTGTGCCAGCGACATGGCATGGGCTGTACTAAGCCCCGTCTTTGACGGGTGTCAACCCTTTTTAAACATCGGGGAACTCACTTCCCCGTTCATGGTGCGTAGCATTTTGTCAGGCGATGCCGCGCACTACCCCGAAACTAGCCTGACATTCGTAACTGAAGGAGAAACAACATGAACCAGCAAGCATTCAAAGAGATGGGAGAACTGCGAGAGGCAGTCAAGAGGTATGAGTGGGCAGGAGAATTCTTAAAAGCGGCGCTGATTCATCAGCTTTATATTGAGTTGTACCTGCGCTCTAACGGCTTGCCCGTTGGTGAGTATTGGAAACTAAATTAACAATCAAGGAGAAAACAAAATGAAAACAGTATCAATCGGATTTATGCGTGACGACGGCGACCTTGCTTTGTTTGCCACATTGAACAACCTCGATGAGCACATGAAGCAAGATGAATTCAAGAAGTTAGTTGGCAGCGTTGCGTCTGAGTTGTGCAGAGCAACAAGAAGAGAAGTGCAGGTGCTTGAGCGAGAAGATGCGCCTGACTATGTAGAACTGAACCTAGCCTGACATTCGTAACTGAAGGAGAAACAACATGAAACTGACAGTAAACACATTGGACAACGCAGTTAAGAGCGCAGTCGTAGACATTGGCAAGAACAATGGCTACGTGGAAGTTTTTATAGACAAGGGCATCGTGCACCTCAACGTGTTCAACAAGCAAGGCGATGTTGTGCACGAGTGGGCGCAGACTACGAAAGCAATGAGAGGAGAAAGCAAATGAGATACGCAACATTGATGGAAGCCCAGATGGGTGAATGGCCTGACAGCTTAGTGCTGACTGACGCACAGATGCGAGAGGCGCTGGCGACCGAAGTGCCTGATTGGTTGGCCAACCACAAGTTCGAGGACTGGAAAAAGTACGACGCACGTCATGAGATGGGTTGGTACGCCAGTATGTATTACCAAGATTGGAAACACGTACAGATTGAACAAACCCGTGCACAGTGGGCACGCAGTGCGTTCCATTACCGAAGCGGTGACCCCGAAGGTTTCTTCTATGCCTGTGGCAAGCGTGCCAATGGGACATACCTGTACGTAGGGTTTCGCTTCGGCACAGAGGGCTGCGAGTACGCATCGGGGTTCGAGGGAATGACATACACACCACAAGGAGAAACACAATGAGTGAGTACAGAAATTTATGTAGTGATAAGCAAGCGAGGGTGTATGCCTGCGCCGAGGCGATACGAGTAGGCGACTGCCTGCCTGTGTTTCGTTATTTTGGTAGTGACGCACCTAAGTTCTACGCAGAGGTGCTCGCGCCTATCAAAGAACGATTCACGATGGTGAGCGGGTATTGGGGCGTGATGCAGAAGCACCCACGCATTTATCTTTTTGTTATGGGGGAATGAAATGAGAGCAAAAGCCGTACTGAGTCACATATTCCTGAGCCTCGTGCTCTACAACGCAATGGCAGTTGGAATCAACCAAGTGATAGAGCTAGGTGGTGGTTACATCTGGATATTCATGGCGCTTGGCAGTGCGTTCCTGTTGGGGATGCAAGTCATGCTGGTGGTAATTGAATGCAAAGGAGAAACAACATGAGATTAGATACTGTGATGAAAGAGACGCTTGAGTACATCAACGGCGAGTTAGTAGGTGTTAAGAAACGCTTGCACTATGTCGCTAACAACATTGACGACATACGGGAACGCGACAACTGTTGCGAACAAGTCGAACAGGCTATCAACAAACTGCGTGCGTTGATTAGAGAAAC
>Ga0181350_1000615_pt1 | contig 10476 bp, 14 predicted proteins | sample Su13VDMM110DCMD_FD_130105 | JGI IMG/M metagenome (GOLD analysis project Ga0181350, IMG submission 130105) | Freshwater viral communities from Lake Michigan, USA - Su13.VD.MM110.DCM.D | ecosystem: Environmental > Aquatic > Freshwater > Lake | place: USA: Michigan | collected 2013-07-16
GAACCAGTTCCGCGTTTCCCAGGCTTCCTGAACCCGGCCAACGGCCTTGCTCAGGAGGAACACGATAACGGCCATTGCGACCGTCAGGAGTGTTCCGGGAAGCCAACCCTTGGCCCAGAAGCCAAGCGTGGCGGTGACGACCGACAAGCCGACAAAAGCGATGCAGGCTTGGCTTTCAAAGGGACGTTCGTCTGTGAATTTATTCACGGTATTTCCTTTCGAATGAAGGCCGAGGGGTTATTCCAAGGCCGAATGTCAAACATCGCAGTGGTAGGAAATTGCCACCTGATTGCCACCAAAGCAAGCCACCTGCTTGCCACCGTAAATCACAATTGCGTGATTGCCACCATATTGCCACCACCTGAAACGGGTGTTAAGGTCTTCCAAACTGATTGGAGGACCGCATGGCAAAGGCAAAAAGCAGGGCAGGCGACCGGCACGCAGGGACCGCAAAGACGATGCGGTTCACGGATGCTGAGCTGAAGGTTTTGGAAGCGATCAAGGCAAAGGCTGGCGGCACCTATGCCGAGGCCATCGCCATCGCTGGCCTAGCCTACCTAGGGCAAAACGACATTACGCAGGCTGAGGTGATCCGTTGGATCAAGGAACACTCAAAGTGAGCTGCCTGCTGGACGATTGCGATTGCATGGTTTTCAGGGCCGGCCTTTGCTGGGAGCATTGGGAGCTGGCTTGGGAAGATGACTTGTTGCCGTTGCCTCGGGCTCGCCAACTGTCTGGGCCGCAAGCTGCAAAGCGCGAGCCCAAGGTCACTGTGCAACAGCAGTGGGAGGCAATCCGGAAGGGCCGGGTGTTTGTTTACGTGCTGACCGACGGGGAAAAGCAGAAGATTGGTTACAGCCAAAATCCTGGCTTGAGGGTTTCCGCGATCACAGCAGAATTGGGCAGGCCGGTTGAGCTGGTCTATTTGCAGCCAGCCAAATATTCCCGCCTTTCTGAGCGGGCCGCACATTTCCTGCTTAGGCACAACCGGATCACAGGCGAATGGTTTCACTGCACGCAAGCCGAAGCTATCGCGGCAGTCGTGTCAGCCGTCACGGACCATTACCCAGACGGAATGGGCAAGTGGACGCTGCCTAAGCGGCGCCGCAAGTTTATTCACGACTGGAACTGGGATCAGCCCATGGGAACCGCATAATGGCCTATCCCAACCCGATCATCCGATACCGAGAGAACAATCGCGAAGTCTTGCGCGGCGTCACGAAAGACCATCGCGTCGGGAGGTTTGTCTTGCAGCAACGCGAGAACGAGACAGGGAAAGCTGTGCTAGACTTTACCGACGTGTTGAACGGCGCAACGATTACTGCCGCTGTCACTGACAGCAACATCGACGGCTCTGTGGCTGTTTCATCCGGCCAGGTCACGCTGACCACAACCGGCCTCGGCATGGGATACGGCGACACGGACGTGACCGTGACGTTCAGCGACGGCCGCGTGCGCATCGAGAAGCTGCGCTATGTCGAAGTGAACGGGAACTGGCGCAGCGATTACGGTTGGACGTACGCGTCGTGAAGTCAAAAACTGTAACGTCAACGCGCGCGAAATGGCCTAGCGACACTCCTGAGCGCCGTTCGGTCGCAAGCCTCATTCCATACGCCCGCAACGCTAGAACGCACTCAGACGCACAGGTGGCCCAGATAGCGGCCAGCATCCGCGAATGGGGATGGACCAACCCCGTGCTGATCGATGAGGCCGGGACCATCATCGCCGGCCATGGCCGCGTCATGGCGGCGCAGAAGCTCAAGATTGCCGACGTGCCCTGCATCGTGGCGTCCGGTTGGACCGACGCGCAAAAGCGGGCCTATGTCCTTGCGGATAACCAGCTCGCGCAGAATGCCGGCTGGGACATGGACTTGCTGTCGATGGAAGTCGCGGACCTTGTGTCGATGGATTTCGATGTGTCGCTGATCGGCCTTTCGGACATGGCGTTCGATGCAACGCCGCTGGATGAGTATCCGGCATTGCCTGACGGCGATAAGGGCGAGTTTCAGCAGATGACCTTCACGCTGCACAACCAGCAGGCCGAACAAGTGAAAGCGGCAATCGAAGTTGCCAAGGGAATGGGGACATTTTTAAGCAACAATGAAAACAGCAACGGCAACGCTTTAGCCCGAGTTGCAGAAACCTTCCTGACCCAGCATGGCTAGCGCAAAGGACATCGTCGTAAAGCCGATTGCTGCCGCCGATGCGCGGCGTGTCGTCCAGTCGGTTCACTATTCGGGCAAGACGGTCAACAACAGCCAGCTTCACCTTGGGGTGTTCCTGAATGGCCGCCTTGAAGGCGCCATGCAATTTGGTCCGTCGCTGGATAAGCGGAAGATGGTCGGCTTAGTTTCGGGCACGCCGTGGAATGGCTTTCTTGAGCTCAATCGGATGGCGTTCTCCGAAGCGCTGCCGAGGAACAGCGAAAGTCGGGCCATAGGTGTGGCGATGAGGCTGGTCCGCAAGCTTTACCCTCATATCCAATGGGTCGTTTCTTTTGCGGACGGCGCCCAATGCGGCGACGGGACGATCTATCGGGCATCAGGCTTCGTGCTGACTGGAATTAAGCCCAACAATCAGGTTTGGAAGGCCCCCACGGGCGAAGTGGTGTCGCGCACGACCATGACGAAGGGCGGCCACAACAATGCGACGGGCGCCGCTTCTATGAAGGTCTACGCTGCGCAGGGGTTCAAGCCGATTGCGGGCTTTCAACTTCGCTACATGTATTTCATCGACCCAGCCGCCCGCGACCGCCTAACCGTTCCCGTTATCCCGTTCGAAAAGATCGCGGAAATGGGCGCGGGTATGTATCGCGGCAAAGCGCGTCCGAAGCAGGCCACCGATGGGCACCCCCCAGCGAGCGGCGGTGCGACACCGACCCGGACGCTCCAAAATTCGAGGAAGTCCCATGTCCCGGCCTAAGAAGGGGCAAGAGCACCCGCGCGAGGAACTGCGCAACCAGATCAAGCTGATGGCGGCGATTGGCATCCCGCACGCTCAGATGGCTGGCGTCCTCAAGATGAGCGCCGAGACGCTGCACCGTTGCTACAAGGATGACCTGGAATATGGCGCGTCATCCGCAAACACGGTTGTGGGCGGGAAGATTTTCGAGGCTGCAAAGCGCGGTGAAAGCTGGGCCTGCACGTTGTGGGCTGCGCGCCGCATGGGCTGGAGAGAAACCACTGAACACGTTGTCAGAAACCTGAATGACCCAGCAGAGCTTGAAGACGCCCAACTCGCCTATATCGCCAGCAATGGCGGCGCAGGAACTGCTGAACCGGCGTCACGCGCGAAGGGGTCTGATCCCGTTCACTAGCTACACGAACCACGCTTACGAACCCGCCCCGCCACATTCGGAGATAGCCGAGAAGCTGGAAGCGGTTGAGCGGGGCGAGATTGACCGCCTGATGATCTTCATGCCGCCAAGGCACGGCAAGTCCGAACTGGCATCGAGGCGCTTTCCCGCCTGGTACATGGGCCGGAACCCTGACAAGCAGATCATTGCTGCAAGCTACAACAGCGACCTTGCCTCAGACTTCGGGCGCGAGGTTCGCAACATCATCCGGACCAACGAGTTCAGCCGCCTGTTCAATGTGAAGCTGGCGGAGGATAGCCGCGCGGCCGGCAGGTGGAACACGGACGCGGGCGGGGCTTACGTTGCGGCTGGTGTCGGAACGGCCGTCACTGGTCGCGGCGCTCACATCCTGTTGATCGACGATCCCGTGAAGGACCGCGAGGAAGCCGAGAGCGAGCTGCGGCGCGAGACGATCTGGAACTGGTACACATCGACCGCTTACACCCGCCTGATGCCGGGCGGGGCTGTCATCCTGATCCAGACGCGCTGGCATGAGGACGACCTAGGCGGGCGCTTGCTGGAAGCCGAGAACAACGGCGGCGACAAGTGGGTCAAGGTCAACCTGCCTGCGATCAAGGATGGCCAGGCGCTCTGGCCTGAACGCTACAACGTCGATGCCCTGAAGCGCATCAAGGCTGCAATCGGCCCCCGAGACTTCGAAGCGCTCTACCAGCAGAACCCGACGCCTGATGACGGCACGTTCTTCCTGCGTGACTGGTTCAAGCGCCACGACGACGCGCCGGCCAAGGGACACATCTACATCACGAGCGACTATGCCGTGACCGAGGATGGCGGGGATTGGACCGCGCATCTGGTCTGGAACTATCACGAGGACACGCTGACGCTGATTGATGGCTGGACCGGCCAGACCTCGGCGGATGTGTGGATTGAGGAGCTTTTGCGGCTGGTCAAGCAACACAAGCCGCTCTGCTACTTCGGAGAGGCTGGCGTGATCGTCAAAGCAATCAAGCCGATGCTGACCCGGCGCATGAACGAGCTGCGCGTGTTCGCACGCACTGAATGGATACCGTCCATCTCGGACAAGCCGACCAGAGCCCGAGCGTTTCAGGCTCGCGCTGCGATGGGCAAGGTAAGCCTGCCGAAGACGGATCTGGGCGAGAAGGTCTTGAACCAGCTTCTCAGCTTCCCGGCCGGCAAGCACGACGACCTAGTCGATACCTGCGCCTTGATGGGCATGGTGATCGACATGGCGCATCCAGGCTTCACGCCTGCCGCGCCCGAACCCTTGACGCGACCACGCGACTACAGGCCCCCACCAAAGGCGGACAATTGGCGAGTATTGTAAGTTTGTCGCCCAAGCCCGACACGGGCGAGGACGGCGCCGAGCGCATTCGGAAGATGGTGCGCGAGTATCTCGATACGATGGAAGAGGCCCGCGACCGTGCTGCGCTTTCGCGCGACTATTACGATGGCAAGCAGTGGACCAAAGAAGAGATCGCGACCCTCAAGCAGCGCGGCCAGCCGCCTATCGTGTTCAACCGCATCAAGCGCAAGGTGGACAGCATTCTCGGCGTCGAGCGCAACAGGCGCACCGATCCGAAGGCTTACCCGCGCACGCCACGCGACGAGCAGTCAGCCGACATCGTGACGCAGGCGCTGCGCTTCGTGAGCGACCAGACGCGGCTGAACAACATATTCTCTGGCGCTTTCGAGTGCGGGATGATCGAAGGCGCTGGTGCGGCCGAAGTCATCATGGACGGGCCGGAAGACATTCGCGTCAACCTGATCCCGTGGGATGAGTTCATCTTTGATCCGAGAAGCAGCCGCCACGACTTCTCGGATGCGCGCTATCTCGGCGTGCTGAAATGGATGGACGCTGACGACGCAATCGCGCTCTACCCCGACAAGGGTAAGGAGATCGAAGCAGGCATCACGGGCAGTGAGAAAGCCTTCGTTGCTGACCAGTCCGTAGACGACAAGCCGTCTTCCGGGACGTGGATCGACCGCAAGCGCCGGCGCGTCCAGGTCTGCCAATTGTATTACAAGCAGGGCGCGGAGCATAACTACGCGGTGGTTGTCGGCTCCACGCTCGTCATGGATGGGCCAAGCTATTACCGGGACGAGAAGGGCAAGACCGTCTGCCCAATCGAGGCGTTCAGCGCCTACGTGGACCGCGAGAATTGCCGTTATGGCGTTGTTCACGACATGCGCGGGCCGCAGGACGAGATCAACCATCGCCGGTCCAAGGCCGTTCATTTCCTGCACTCCCGCCGCGTCATGGCGCAACAGGGCGCCGTTGCCGATGTAGGGCAGGCCAAGCGCGAGATTGCGCGGCCTGATGGCTGGGTCGAGGTTGTAGACCCGCAAGCCGTGCAGGTTCTCGACACGGCGCAGGAAACGACCGGCAACCTGAACATGCTTCAGGAAGCGAAGACCGAGATCGACCTGCTTGGCCCCAACAATGCGCTTCAGGGCAAGGGGACCGAGGGCGAAAGCGGCCGCGCCATCATCGCCCAGCAGCAGGCGGGCTTGGCCGAGCTCGCGCCGCTCTATGACCGGTTCAACGATTTCAAGCTTCGCGTCTATCGGGCGACATGGGCGAGGATCAAGCAGTTCTGGAAGGCCCCGAAGTGGGTGCGGATCACCGACGACGAGCAGGCCACGCAATTCATCGGGCTGAACCAGGTGCAAGTTGATCCGATGACGGGCCAGCCGATGGTTCAGAACGCCGTGGCGCAGATGGACGTGGACGTCATCCTCGAGACTGGCCCCGACACGGTCACGTTGCAGTCCGAGGAGTTCGAGCAACTGGCGCAGATCATGCCGCAACTGGCCACGCTCCCGCCGCCTTACGCGCTGGCGCTGATCGAAGCGAGCAGCCTGCCGGCGCAGCGCAAGAAGAAGATGCAGGAGCTTCTGAGCGGCCAAGGCCAGCAGCAGGACCCCGAGGCGATGGCGATGCAGAAGCGCGCTGCCGAGGCGGAGATTGCGGGCAAGGAAGCTGAAGTCGAGTACAAGCGTTCGCAGGCTGCGGCGACGATGTCGAAAGCGCAGCTTGATAGCCAGTTGGCCCCGCTTCAGCTTGAGATGGAACGCCAGAAGCTTGGCTCCGAGGCTGAGACCCGCGCGCTTGAGCGTGAACGGATGATGCTGGAGCGGGAAAGCGCAGATCAGGAGCGGACGTTCAAGGCGCAGGAAATGTACACGCGCTCGCAGGAAAGCGAACAGCGCCTTGCCTTTGATCGTGAGCGGGCAACGTCTGAGGACAATTTCCGGTCACAAGAAGCAATGGCGCGGGCCAAGCCCGAACCCGATCCGGCACTTGCGGAGATGGACGAGATGAACCGACAGGCAGTCGAACAACTGACGGCGCTGGATGAGAAGATCGGGCAGCTCACGGAAGGCATCGTTGCCGTGGTTCAAGGCCAAGCGCGGCTTGAGCAGGCGCTGTCTGCCGAGAAGGAATTGGTTCGCGATCCCAAGACCGGCAAGGCGCTGGGCGTGCGGATCAAGAAGGGGAATAGCTGATGGCTGCGGGCGCGTGGACAGTCTTCAACATCGCCAAGACAAAGCTGGCGAATGGCCTCTTCGATCTGGACAGCAACACGTTCAAGATGGCGATATGCACTAACGTGCAGGCATTGGCTGCGACGTTCGCCGGCACATCGACCGACTGCCGCTATGCGGACTTGACGGCGGAAGTCGTTGGCAGCGGCTACACGGCAGGCGGCAAGACGCTGTCCGCGACGTGGGTCAGATCGACCGGCACAGTCACATTTGATGTAGACGACCAGGCCTGGACCAGCAGCACGCTGACCGATTGCAAGTACGCGGTGATCTACGCGGACAACACCAACGACGACCTTCTTTGCTTCTGCGAGCTTGATACGGTGACGAACCTCTCGACCGTGGCAGGAACCCTGACGGTCACGATCAACGCCTCTGGCGTGTTCACCCTCGCATGAGCTTCCTGATGGGTCTGTGGATTGGCGGCATGGTCGGAGCGCTGATCATGGCCTGCATGTTCTTCGCGCGTGAGGCGGAATAGATGGCTGATAATCTGGGCTACACGGCCGGCGCGGGCTCCACTGTTGCAACCGACGACATCAGCGGCGTTCACTATCAGCGGGTGAAGCCGCAGGTTGGCGCTGACGGTACGGCTGCGGACTGGTCGAGCGCAAACCCAGGCCCGGTCTATGTGATCCACGGCGCGACGGTTGACGCAACTGTCACGCGCCCTGCGGATACCACGGCATACGCGGCGAATGACGCCATCAGCGACAGCACGTCAGCGCCCGCGTCAGGCGGGTTCACGCTTACGGGCATGGCGCGTGCTTCGGGCGGCTCTGGCATCATTGATGATATCGTCATCACGTCCACGAACGACCCGGCAACGCTGTTGCAGGCGGAGCTGTGGATATTCGACCAGTCCATAACGAACGTGAACGACAATTCGGCGTTTGCGCTGTCTGACACGGACGTTGCAAAGCTGGTGGCGGTTGTGCCGTTCACGATGCAGACGACTGTTGCGGGCTCGGGAACGAACTCCTACGCGCAGATTTCCGGGCTTGGCATCGGCTACACCTGCTCGGGCTCTGCCAACCTGCGGTTTCTACTCAAGGCGAAGAACGCCTACACGCCTGCAAACGCCGAGGCGATCAAGGTTCGCTGCAAGGTCCGGTGGACGACCTAAATGGCGTTTGACAGCTTTGCACAGGTAGACGCCGACACGCGCAGGCTCCGTGCTGCGATGACCGTGCCGCCGCCGCCGGGAAGGCTGTGGGCGATTGACCAGACCATCCGGCAGCTCAAGCAGCACGGGATCTGGCAGTGTCTGGACGTGCTGTGGATGCTCGCAGCGCACGATGCGCAGGCGGCGCGTCTGAACTGGAAAGCGCCTGTGAGCTTTGCGCTGACGGCGGTGAACTCGCCTACGTTTACGCGTGATCGCGGGTACGCAGGGAACGGAACGACGAGTTATCTGGATACTGGGTTCATTCTTGCGACAAACTCAGTGCAGGCTACGGCAACGGCTGCTTGCGCGGGCGTCTATCTAAACGGAGGCACGACTACAGCGGCATCTGGCGCGGTCAATCTCGGGGTAAACGACTTCACTAACTCGACGATCCTGCCGCGCGGCACATCGTCGGGAGGGACGGGTATGCGGGGCCGCATAAACTCCACGACCACGAACGACCTTAGCGGGACGCTCACGTCACCGATGGGCCTCTATGTTCTGGACAGACCCGACAGCGCAACGCTTAACGGCTATGATGAAGGCGTATTGAACGGGACGTTTGCGCAGGCAAGCGCGGCGCTTCCTGCTACTTATTCCGTCTATCTTGGCGCCAACAATTCTATAGGCCCCGGCCCGGCCAACTTCAGCGACAACCGGATTGCATCGGCTTTCATGGGCGCGTCATTGTCTGCCGCTCAACACGCGGCGCTCTACCGCATCACGCAAAACTTCCTCGCCAGCATGGGGGCTGCACTGTGATACTCATAGTGATGACAGCTCAACAGGCGGTGAACGTTGCAGGCTTCAACACGCCCGAAAGCCAGCTAAAGCCGGTGATTCTGGCTGACGGCATGAACTTTATTGTCGGCTTGGAAGTCCTCGACGACCCCGCGCACGCCGACAAGCGCGAAATGCTGCTGACGTTCACGCAGCGCGAGGTTGCGCCGGAAGAGTTCGTACAGTCTGAGATGATCTAGCCATGTTGCTGACGCTCCTACAGACGCAAGGCTCTGGCGCTGTAGACGCCACGGCGAGCCCCGGTGTCGGTTCCCTGACGCTCACCGGCTTTGCGCCAACAGTCACGGCTGTAAGCAACGCCACGGCATCGCCTGGATCTGGCGCGCTGGTCATTCAGGGCTACGCGCCCACGGTTACGGTTCCGACGTCGGTAACGGTCACGCCGGGAACGGGCGGGCTGGTTATCCGAGGCTTTGAGCCGACAGTTGATAACGGGCTGTCCAGCGGCTCCAAGAGCGGCGGCGTTGCTGAAGACCCCTACTACTACAAGAAGCGCAAGAAGAAGCAGCCAGAGCCAGTCTCCAAGGAGTTCGGGGACGATTGGAAGCCGCCGACACCACGGCCGGCAATCCCGCCGCTTCCCGCGCCGCAAGAAATTATCGCGCGTCAGGATGCAGCGATTGCACGGACGCAGGCGCAACTAACAGCCGCGCTGGAACAACTCGCCCGGCAACAGGCCGAGGCTGAACAGGAAGACGAGGACGAAGCGATCATGCTGCTGCTGGCAGCGTAACGCTTCCGACAATCAAGAGATGAACGACCCGCCCTGATCAGGCGGGTTTTTTCGTACCCGCCGCCGGGGTCAATCGGGCGTCAAACAGGACGCCGCTGTTCGGGCGATTGCGTGACGACGACGAAAGGTCGAACGATGAGCGATGAGAAGCTGAACTTTCTGGACGCTGAAGAACCGGCAACGCCTGCGCCTGAGCCATCCGCTCCGGTCATCGAAGCCGAGAAGCCAGCCGCACCCGAACCAGAGCCGCAGGGCGATACTCGGGCGCGTGATCCGGAAACAGGGCGTTTCGTTCCCATCTCCGCGCTTCTAGATGAGCGCGACAAACGACAAGCCACAACCCGCGAGCTTGAAGAAGCTCGGAAGCAACTTGCGCATTACCAGCAGCCGCGAGAGCCGGAGCAAGTACCGACTGAGCCTGCCGATATTCTCCAACGTGCGTTGGAACAGCAGCGTCAGGAAGCATTCAACGAACGCCTCTGGACTTCGCAGATGATGGCCGAACAGGCTTTCACCAAGGAAGTCGTCACCGAAGCTCAGCAAGCGTTTTTGGCTGCCGCAAGTCAGAACCCGGTCCTAGCGCAACAACTCCGCGCCGAAATCCACCCCTACGACTTCGTCGTGAAGTGGCATGAGAAGCACAAGCTGATGAGCGAGATTGGAGAAGATCCGAAAGCGTACCGGCAAAGGGTGCGCGAGGAAGTTCTCCAAGAGCTGCGCGGTCAAGGCGTTCAACCAACTCAATCGTCACAGCAACCCCCGCCGTCAGTGGTCGGAAGACCAGCGGCAGCGAGAGCAGGCACGGTTCCCACGGGACCGGGCAATGCTTTCGATAACCTATTCAGAGGATAACCAATGTCAGAAGTCGCACTGGCTTCTGCTTCTGAGAAA
>Ga0181350_1000618_pt1 | contig 10457 bp, 3 predicted proteins | sample Su13VDMM110DCMD_FD_130105 | JGI IMG/M metagenome (GOLD analysis project Ga0181350, IMG submission 130105) | Freshwater viral communities from Lake Michigan, USA - Su13.VD.MM110.DCM.D | ecosystem: Environmental > Aquatic > Freshwater > Lake | place: USA: Michigan | collected 2013-07-16
AATAATGCATATGTGCCAGCGTCTGGGTTGTATTCTTTACCAACAACAACAGCAGTTGCAGCAGAAGTTCCACCAGTAATAATATCACCACGATTTAAACAAACTTGAGAGTCGCCACCAACTCTTCGAGCAGCTGCAGTAGAATTGGAACCAACATTAGTATCAGTATCAAATTTATTATGTGTTATTAATTTTGCAGCAGCAGTTGCTCCAGTAGGAACATATTCAATCTTAGACGCTGGTGTGCAGTAAGCAGAAATATCAATACCATCAAAGAATGGATAGAAACGAGTGCTTGGTTTTAATTTTTGAATCTGAACAAGAATGTTTCTTGAACGAATATAAGGAATAGCTGCAGTTGAAAGAATACGATCTCCAACAACTTGTCTGTCAATTTTCTCAACAAGAGTAGTTTTAATACCTGTTCTATTTTGACCAATTCGAGTAGCAGTCTGTTCTACAGTAACTTGACGAGCATTATCATGCGCTCCAACACCACCAAAACGAGCATTTATTTCAGCAACAGAAATTCTAACTTGTCCGTGTCCAGATGCCCAGTTAGTGCCTGCTGTATATACTACACGACCAGTGCTAATTGGTGCACCAGTCCACTGTGTTTGCCATGCATTCCAAACTGTTCCAAGAACACCAGCTTTCTCAGCAATGTTTTTAATTGCGTTAAAGTTTCCTTCAACATCAACCACTAAATCAGGACGACGATCTGTTTCAAACCAATCATCAGAAGATGGATTAATTTTAACATCACCAAGGAATGTAAATACAGCGAATGGATTAATGTTTTCTAAACGAGAAGCATACGCTTGTGTAATAATTGGTAGATGATTAACAACAGGTAATGTAATAACATCACCATACAACTTATAATTCGCATCATTACGATCGCTATCAGAAGAAACGGCTTCAATTAAATTGACATTTTGCATTGTGTAGAATGGACGCAGTTCTGCTCGTTCCATATCAATTGAATTTAAATAATCAGGCGATGTTGTGTCACCTGTATTATGTCCAGAAAAATTATCTACAATAAAGCCATTTTTAAATCTGTCTAAACCATTACTGTCTATAACATTTAAAGATTCTGTCTGTTGTTCTAGCAATGATAGTGATGTGTAGTATTCTAGGTTATCAATTCGTTTTTCTAGTTTACCGATATCACGCATAGTGTATCGTTTATTATCAATTCTATTCACTTGCACATTATTGTTTAATGTACCAAAAGTGTATGGCTCTAATGTTAGATTATAGAGAACAAGACCAAGAGTTGGGTCTAATGGTTCACCTGGATTTAAAGATGACACACCATCAATAGCAAAGAAATTACCACCAAAGTCTACAGCGATTTTAGTTTTTCTTGCTAGGTAGTATTCAAAATCAGTTGTAATGTCAATACCACGCTTTGGTAGTAATGTCACAGAAGGGTTTGTGCCAGTATATCCTGTCCCCTCGTCGTCAATCTTTGGTCTAAAATCAACAACATCTCGTAAGGCAGTGCCTTGGAAATAAGGTAGAGCACCATACTGAATAGATGCTGGGTATGAATCTTTAGTAAAATAGTCACCAGTACCGTGAGTAAAATAATCAAATGTAACTTCAACTGGTGCTTCTGGTGGAGCAAATGAATTTTTAAGAATTAATCTTGATTGATCATAGTGAGTAGATCGTTGTCCATCATCCCAGATAAAACGATCTGAAATATCGATAGAGTAGGTAGCACCTGGAGATGCAAATGTACCAGATTTCATCTTAACAGAAATCAAACGATATCCATCACCCTTACCGAGTTTTAATTCAGTAACTTGTGCAGTCGCTGCAGTGGTAAATGTTTTAGTGGCACTCGCAACTAATGTTTTTGTTTTTTGAGTTAGTGAAGCACCACTCTTATTAACTGCTGCAATAACAAAAACTGTTTTTGTGTTATATGCGGTATCAACAGGAATTGCTGCATTTGCAGTGCCAGAAGTAAATGTACCAGTAATTGGAATAATTGCGCCACCTGTGGTAGCATCGGTATCAATAACAGTATAATTGTCGTTATCTGCAGCAGAAGCAAATGTTCCTGAAGCGGTAGAAATAGAAATAGATCCAGCAGACACGCTACTAGTAAATGTTTCATATACAGTGTAAACTGTATCGCTTATGTCTTTAATTGCGTAATATGGGAATGGGAATAGTAAAGAAGTGTGCTCTGGCTCATATAATTGAGTTTCAACTCTATCGATAGTAACACCAGTTACTGAAATTGAAGCATCTACTGTTAAAGAAATCTGGGAGGCAATTGCAGTAACTCTTCGTAGAGCAGTTCCTAAGAAAACATAGTCACCAACTTTAAGATCTGTTTGGAAAGAAGTTCCAGCACCAGTAATTGTAGTCGATGCCGATGCTGTAGCAGAACCGATTAAACGAACTAATGTTCCAGGACCACCACCAACTGTAAGGATAGTTCTAGCAGTACTTTCAATATCAGCAGTAAAGTTTAAGTTAGCGTCTGCACTAGATCCAACATGATAAACTGATTTAACATCCCTATTAAAGTCATAGCCAGATGCCATCTGGACATCAAACAAACCTAATTTATAGACAGCAGTTTGTGCACCAATAGTTCCATTATGATATTCCATAAAACGAACACGAGCAGTTCCAACTGCAGTTCCACTAGTTGGAATTACTCCAACTGAAGATGTCACTCTATTGTACAGAGTGACTTGTTTTAATGTATTGATTCCTGGAACACCATTAACATTAGTGACTAAAAGATAGTTACCAACTGTGGTAGGAATAACTGCATTATCAACTGCGACAAAATCTCTGGCTTTTTGAACTGTTACATATTCAGTGGCAGGTTTTTCAATTTCATAACCTTGCACATACGCTTTTCCTGGTTCTAAACCAATTGCCAATTGTGCTTCATTACCCTGTTGTGTTCCAAGATTTTCTGAAGTACCTGGAGTATAAACACCACGATTGTAGTATGGAGTTTCGTTATATTCCCATTGAATACCTGAAGTACCAACACCTGCAACAGATCCGTCATAAACAAGACCAGCAGTATGAGTTGGTGGAGTGCTACTAGAAGAAGTACCATTATTCTTTGCGACATATATGTAACCACCATTGGTTACCACATCGCCATTTAAGTACACACGACCTGTCGTCCAAGCACCACGATTATTATTTCTATACTCACGAACATCGATTTCAAAATTCTTAACTGTGTAGTTACCTGACTCATCATATGTTCTATGAGCAAATTCTTTTTCAAGATATGAATATTCTGATTTATCAACTACCTTTTGAGTTTGTCCAGCATTAGTGCGAAGAAGTTCAATAAAATCTGTATCGCTTGTACTATCTGCTGCAAGTTTAGTTAATACGGCATCGATGTAGTAACGATGCGCACCTGGAGCAGCATAGTTAAATGAGTTTTGTGCATTATCAAAAAGAGTTCCGTCTTCTTCTGCAGTAACGATATCTTCAGAAGTAACTAAACCAATTCTATAAGATGGAGTATTTGTAAATTTGTCAAGGATAATTGTTTGCTCTGGGACTAGAACAAAATGTCCTTTAATGTAGTAAACACCTTGTTGAATAGTAGCTAAAGAACCAGTTCCAGTAGCAGAAGATGTTGCAGCTTGAACTGTAAATTGTCCTGCTGTAATTTCAGTACCAGCAGAGTTTGTGCCAGCAAGGTTTGTTAAAATGTCTGAATTTGAGAATGTTTTAGTGGTGTTATTATCACCAGAATTTAAATAACGAACGAATAATGCTGCAGAATCAGCACCACCAGAAACAGTATAATAAAGTACCTGAGCCTGAACACCTGCTGCATTTTCAATGATTAAACCATTAAATTTAGCCACAACAGTATCGGCAAGAACAGCACTATATGTTGCTTCTAATTTAACATACGCAATTTTAGTGTCAATACCGATAGCACCTGGAATAACCATGGAGCCTTCTTTAAATACATGATCACCAAAACGAGAAATCTGATTTTGCAGAATGGTCTGCATTTGAGTTAACTCTCGTGCTTGGACAGCATATCCTGGGCGATAAAGAATCTTCAAGAATCTTTTTGATTCGTTGAAATCGTCGTAATACGGTTCGGTGTTAAAATCAATAGCCATTCGTAGTTTTCTCTTTAGTTGTTTCTAATCTATTTATGTTAGAATCTGATAACTGTTCTTAAAGTAACTGTTTCATCCGCTGAAGGTGTAAACCCAGCCTTGTTGTCAATAAACATTAACTGACCAGAATATTTATCTATTGTTGGAGCACCCACTGATGTTATGATAAAAGTAGATCCAGCAGCATTTGAAAAAGTATCATTGACTAATGGTATATCGTTATCTAATGACTGCAGTAATGCACTAGTTGCAGAAGAAGCCACTACACGATATCTTCTATCAAAGGGATCTCCACCAACAGTTCTTGTAACTGTCACATCAGTATCTCTTGGAAACTGAGTAGTATTAACTGTTGCTTGAACAATAAAACATCCTGAACCGATAGTTCCTTGGAATCTTTGGTCAGAGTTATATTGGTTTGGATTTTTAATAATACCTAACTGACGATAGTCGTTGTTTACAGAAACACCCTGATTTAAGTCAGTTGATACATTGCTGTAAAACATTAAAGTTTCAGCAAATAATTCATTTGGAGCATTTTTACCATGTCCACCAAAAGGAGGCATAATTGCTCTAAGGTTGGCACCATATCCGTTACCTGTTACAACAACATTGGCAAAGGAATAATTTTGTCCTGGATTTGTGATATTAATTTTAGTAAGTTTTCCAGATGCCGAGTCAAGTGTAGCAGTAGCTGTAGCACCTGTTCCGTCACCTTGTATTTCAATATCTGCCACACCGTAACCATATCCACCAGAAATAATTTTAATGGCATTGATAGTTCCAGGTGAAGTTAAAATTTCATTATTTGCCTGAAGAGATTGGATTGTTCCAATGTTAAGATCTGCCTTTAGTGCAGCATTAGTTCCGTCACCAGTAACTGTAATAGTTGCAGTTGAATATCCAATACCTGAGTTTTCAACAATAACTGCAACTATTTGACCACCATCAATTACTGGTAGTAATTTGGCTTCAGATTTCGCTGTTAGAAATGATAATTCTGCTGCAGCAGTACCTGCTCTACCTGCATCAGTAATAGCAATAGCAGGGGCAGCAGAATAACCAGATCCAAATTTACGAGCAACTTCACCCGATGCTGGAACACCTGCATATGTTAATGCAGCTGGGACACCAAGATATAATAAATCAGCAGTTCCATTAGTTACAGTTCCAGTAGTATGTGACGGAACTGTGGAAGCATGCGTTGTACCTGCAGTTGTAACTTTATACAATCTACCAGAAACATGGACAGTGCTATTTAAAGCCAACGCAGTTGATGCTGCAAAAGCTGGAGAGTTTGTTGCTGTTCCAGATGTATGAGATGGTGCTACTGAGCCAAAAAATCCAGCAGTAGATACAGTGTATAACCTACCAGACTGAAAATATTGTTCGCCAATTAATACTGCTGATAACGCACTCCACGCAGTACCAAAGGTTACTGTTGGATCAGTAGTATAATTATCACCCGCATTTGATACAGTACAATATAATATTGAACCAGAACTCATTTTTGCAGTGGCTACTGCCCCTGATCCACCACCACCAGAAAATGTTATTGCTGGAGCAGAGGTATATCCAGATCCAGCATTAATAATATTAACTTCTTTAACACCACCAAGTAATGTTATACCACTAATAGATTTAAAAGAAGCTGTACCAGATCCAGATCCAGCACCAGTAGCAGTAAAAGTTGCACCCACCGCTGGTTGACCAGTTATTGTAGTTGAGGATACTGTTTGTGAAGCACTAACTGTATAGGTTCCAACTCCGCCAGTGCCAGTGCCAAGAACAGTAATATTAGTTCCTGCAGTGATACCAGTTCCAGTAATACGAGTGCCAACAGCTAATGTTCCAGAAGTCACTGCAGAAACAGTTAAAGTAGTTCCAGAAATTGCTCCAGTCACCACCGCACTTGCAGTTCCACCAATTGTGACAAAGTTAGTAGTTCCGAGAGAAACAATTGTATATTTTATACCAGTGGTAAATGAGCCAGCATTAACTTCGGTGCTAGATGTATTAACAGTTCCTTTAACTCTAGTTCCAAGATATTTTACAGCAGCTGTATTATTCTGAACTGTACCTAATCTGTGTGTAGGTTCAGATGATGACATAGTTCCAGGAGTTACTACCTCATAGAAATCAAAAGCACTATTGTATAGTTTTTGTCCCAAAAATACTGCAGCAGATGAAATAAACGCAGTGGCATTTAAAGTGGGATCACCGAATGTTACTGTTGGATTATCATAGCCATTACCACCAGAAGCAACTGAAATACTAGTTAAAAATGTTGGATCGTCTTCTCTATACCCATCACCAGAAACTGTAATGGTTGCTGATGTATATCCAGTTCCTTTATTATTAATAATAATGCTGTCCATGGCACCATTAGAATAAAACTGATTTGAAAGAGCAGAAACCACAGGCATCTGATCTTCCGATAAAAATTTACTTCTTAAATTAATAGGAACATTATACATAAACTTCCAAACATAACCATCAGCTGCAGTTATTGGTGAAGTAGATGTACCCAATGGTTTATCAGTTGATCTTGCATTATTGTTATTATCTAAACATTTATAGACATTATAATCTTCTGTGAGAACATAGTAATTACACTCTTCAAGTTTTTGTTCACCAGAAGGTGCAATGTTAAGAATTGCCTGTAGAATTGCACCTGTACCACCACCACCTGTAACAGTCACAGTTGGGGTAGAAGTATATCCAGTTCCTCTTGAAGTATCAGATACTCCTACTACTTCAATATTAATAATCGAACCATCATAAACAATAGGGTAAAACTTAGCACCAGTTCCACCACCACCTGTAACAGTGATAGTTGGTAGTGAAGTATAACCAGTTCCACCATTGACAATATTAATACCAAGAATCTCAGTAGAATATTCATCATCGTACATATCGTAAACTGTATTAGTAGTCCAATTTACACGAGGAATAACAAATGATACATCAGATGGCGTAATCGCTTTCATAGTGATAATATCACCACGAACTGCTCGTTCGTATGCATAACTATCCACTGGATATGGTGGTGCAGCCTCATCGCTCCATTGCAATGTTTTACCGAGGAAGTAGTAGTAATTACTACTTCTGGTTGTTACATCCTTGTAAACACCCTCTGCAAGAGTTTTATGCAGGATTGTTTTAATTAGAGAAGATGATGTCGCCATTTAGCAGAACCTTAAACTTAAATTAACTTACTGTCACTACCCATGTCACAGCGATTGTGTCGCCAGATCCCTTTGTCACAACTGGGAATGTAGTACGGCAAAGCATAGTACCACCTGAAGAAGCGTTAAAAACAGCTGCCTCAGTAATAGCACCATCACCAGTACCAGCTGGGAATGAAGCAGTATATGTGATTGTGTTTGTAGAAACTGTATTACCTGATAGTGATACACGACCAGTTTGAGTACCCAATGTAGTATCACTGGCACCTGGAGTAGAAGAACCAGTGCCAATACCCATGTGAGTCATTGCAGCTGGACTGTTAGTTGTTGTTTTAATCATTGACGAAGCAATGAAGTTTTTACCACTTGTTACAACTAAGTTAGGCACTGTAAAGTCTTGTGTTGTTACACCTTGTGCATTAGTTTTAACGATGCGAACTTTACCTGTCGCTTTTAGGTTTTCATTTTGTTGAATCATAGGGATCTCCTTGTTAATTTTATAGAGTGCTAAAAGTGGATTCTCTTGAACCCACTGAATATTCTTCATCGAATATGATGTAATCTTGCCCATAGTAAGAATTTAACTGCACATAACCTTCATGGTCTTGTGGAGGTAATAAATCAGGATCGGCTTCTGTATATAGATATTTATCTGTGCTTAAAAGAAGAGTTTCAGTAATTACTGGAATATCTGCTAATACTTTTGTGGTATCAATGGAAGAAATAGAATCAGACCAAGTTCCTACACTGGTGGTAGCCAATGCTTTACCAAGTGAAACAACAGGTGCATCATCTGACATTCCACTATATTCAGTGCTTAATGCTTTACCGAATAATTGTACAAAACTATCTGTTGGTGTATCTATTGAGTCATCTAGTGCTTTAGAAAAGACTTGTACAAAAAGACCATCATTTGGTGTACTGATAGAATCTGATAAAACTTTTGTGAAACTTAATGTTATTGCTCCAGTATCTACTATAGTAAAAGTATCCTCAAGACTAATACCAAGAGATTTAACTAACGATTCTAGAGCAACACTTAAATTGATATTATTGGTAATATTGTACTCACCAAAAAGTGCCATACCAGCTGGATGAAGCATAGTCTTTACAGCTGATTTATATGAGTCTAGTCTTTCATCAATTCTTATAACATAAGAGAATGCTTGATAATATTTACTGTCTTGAATAAAAATAGAATCATCTAAGAAACCTGCATTAGAAGTGAAGTATCCAGGATACCGTACAAGAGCACCGAGATTAACTTCAATAATAGCTGGATCATCAGAAGCAACTTGAGCATTTCTAAAGTTTAATGAGAACTCACGAATAATAGAACCTGAATATGTACCATCAACATAGTCATATGTGACATAGTCTCCAAGGTTAACATAACCTTGTTCGTCAAAACCTAAAGTTCTATCACCAATCGCTAAATTATCTCCAGATCTACTGGATGATGCACTAGCAACCAATAATTGAGCAGCATTAACAGTGTTTGATGCTAATAAACTTACAGCGAAATCTGCATTATATCCAATACCAAATTTAATAAATTCTGCATACTTAATACCATTGTTATCATCGGTTGCAGTCACTTTTAATAAAGCACCAGTTCCAGTTCCAGATTTAACTTCAAACACCTGACCAACACGGAAGTTTTTTCCTGCCTGTGTAATTTTTGGTGTTTGTGTTGCAGGTAAAATAGTAGCTTGAAATGTATCTTTATATTTAATTTTATCTGTTGGTTTCAAAACACCAAAGAATTTTTTATCTAAAAAGAATTCATAGATGTTACCACCTAGAGCAACAATTCGATCTACTTCACCAACTAGGTCTTCTTTTCTATCAACAAGAACTCTAATTAGTCTTGTTGATGTTTGAATGTCTACTAGTTTACCAACAATATCTTGAGGTTGACCAAAATCAACTTTAGCAAAAACAGAAATTTCTTGATTCCATCTACCATCAGAAGCACGAAGCATCTGAGTACCTGGATATGTTAATTCTACCTTTTTACCAAATAATAATCTAAACAAAAGTTTATATGACGACTCAGAACCTTTTGCAAGATATTGATCTTTAATTTTAGTTAATATAAATCTTTCATCACCTTGAATGGCTGGAAGATTATGTGCTAGTTCTCTTTTAAACTCAACAATAAACTGTTCGAGGGTTTGATCAATATCTTTAACTGATGTAAGATCTACTCCTTGATCTTGTAAATACTTATAGTATGCTTCTACAAAAGCAACAAATGTTGGGTAGTCTTCCCTGATGAACTCAGGGATCTGTCTAGATACAACAGATGATAATTTGGTTCTTGACATTATGATCTAATTGAGTTGAACTGATAATTGTAACCAGCACCGAGATCGCCATTTGCAGTATTATCTGCGATGGCAGTAACATCCAATAGGGTTGGATCGATTTGTACAATTTGGTTTAGAGCAGAAACAATGTCATATGATTCTGGTTTAACTTGCCATTCAAAAAATGCACCTTCTAAAGATACAATATTTAAAGCACGAACTAATATTAAACCTAGTTCGTAGTTAATAGTTCCTTGAGTTCTATTCACAAACACTTTATCTAAATTTGAATTTAGATAGTATAAACGAATGTTACCCACAGAATCATCATCAAGATAGTGCACTTGAGTGCTACCTGGAATATATAATCCAGTTGAAGCAAAAACCTCACCTTGTTTACCAGCATCTTGAGAAATAGGGTTAATTAAATTAAGAACATATTGAGCATTAACACCGTATTGTGGTGTGTGAGGATGACGAACCATTAAACGAGTAATGTTATTTACAATCGAAGGATCTGCTTGATCGATAATGCCTGTTAGTTTAGTATAACGAAGAACACCATCAAACTTTTGTAGTTCATTTGTGTCATAAGCAAGGATAGCATTCTTAACAATAGTTTCAATCTGTGATGCAGTTTTGCCAGTTTCTTTAGGATTATAGTGGACGAATGATGTTACCTTAATATTAAAATATTCTGGATCAACAATTTCTGGAGTTATAGAAACAACACTTCTTGGAGTAAGAATCTCATTCGCTATTGTTTCTTTTTGTTGATTAGTTAATTTGGTGGCATCTTTTGGTTTAATACA
>Ga0181350_1000619_pt1 | contig 10455 bp, 3 predicted proteins | sample Su13VDMM110DCMD_FD_130105 | JGI IMG/M metagenome (GOLD analysis project Ga0181350, IMG submission 130105) | Freshwater viral communities from Lake Michigan, USA - Su13.VD.MM110.DCM.D | ecosystem: Environmental > Aquatic > Freshwater > Lake | place: USA: Michigan | collected 2013-07-16
ACTACCGGTAAATGAATCGGTTATTGTTATCCCATTAATTGTTGTTGGAGGTACAACACTTGAAAGACATTGTAATATTGGTATCGGATTATTTGTTTTTGTTGGTGTAGGAGTTGGCGTTTTTGTTTTTGTAGGTGTAGGTGTAGGTGTGGGGGTTGGACAAGATGGACAACCTCCTGGCATTTGAGTAATTGTGGATGCGTGATTTGTGTAAGGAGTTGTGGATGAACAAATATAAATAGTGGAACCCGTCGTTGGATTTGGTGACCAAAATAAAGGCCCTGGGCCGCTCTGACCACAACATGGTGTTAAAGTAATAAGATTAAATACTTTAGAGAATAATTTATAATATTTACAAGTTGTCATAGTTTTTTTAAAAGTTTAATAAGTTTAAAATAATGAAGTAACTAATTTTGTGTTTTTAATTATTAGTTACTTCATTCTATATAATATATTTTAAACACCTCCTCCGTCTGATATTATCCAACCGTATGTATTTGTTAAAACATCTCTTGCTGCTTGTCCTCCTAATATTGTATAGTTAGCCGAACCAAAAGATATTCTAAGTCCATAAGTAACAGGCAGACTAGCCCACCCATTATATATTGCATCTAAGTTGGTAGTAGAGAATGTTGCAGGTGTTTTACCTTCCATAAACTCAAACCACCCAATCCCTTGTGGTTGATCAAAGTTTTCCGTAACACTTGTCACAATCCAACTACTTATGTCTTGATCAAATGCTGGTGATCCTCCAAACATAATTTCCATATCAGTAACTGATGAAGTATCCCATCCATTTTGACCTTGAACAAGTGGTTGATTGAATCCACAATATCCAAACATATTATTCATAAGTATTACTGATGATGTGTCAAGGAAAAGTGGACTATTAAATGATGAACAACCATAGAACATACTATTCATATAAATAACTGATGATGTATCAAAACTCAATGATTGATTAAATAATGGACAATATCCAAACAAACCGGGCATTTGGGTAATTGATCCTGTATTCCAAGAATTTATATTATTAACAGTTGTAAGAGAAGAACAACCATAGAACATATGACCCATATCAGTATATGTTGGGCATGGAATTGAGTTATCACCAATTAAAGTTAAAGTGTCTTGAACTGTACTTAAAGTTAAATTTGAACAATAAGTAAAGTCTGGTGTTCTGACCCCAGCGTTTCTTAACTGACCCCACCTTTCTACTGTTCTAATCTGTAACCTTCCTTCTGGATAACTACCAAAAGACCAACCATAAATAATTCCACATATAGTTACTGTATAAGTTCCCGGAGTTACGTATGTGTGAGTTCTATTTGCATAACTATTAATACTAGTGGTACCATCACCCCAATCAATAACACCCGTATAATAACTACCATTAATCCCATTTGAATAATAAGGTAAAGTGATGGTTTCATTTGGAACAAGAGTTTGCCATGTTGAGGTAAAATCTGTTCCAGAGAATGGTACGCATTGTGATGGATCAAACCCTGATGTTACGGTTACGGTTGGTGTTGGTGTTGGGGTTTTTGTTGGGGTTTGGGTTGGTGTTTTTGTTGGAGTTTTTGTTGGTGTTGGAGTTTGAGTTGGTGTAGGACTTGGAAGATTATCTTCACAATTATTAATTGAAAAAATAAACCCACCAACAGTTTGAACAATTACATAGGTAGAATTAACACCAGGAGATCCAAAACTAAAAATGTAATATCCATCACTAATATGTTGACAATCCGTTCCAACACTATACCAAACTTCTGAACCAACTTGAATTGGATTTCCATCAGTCTGATGCCATTGACCAAATGCATTATAAGGGTCTCCGCCAGTAAGATCATCCCAATAAGTATTAGTAGCCGCACAAGCACTAATCAAACTACTTGTAAAATTTGTAACTACGTTAGTAATTTGGTTCATAATTGCATAATTTAAATTTATATTATATAAATTTGTGGGTCTAACACAAGCTACCGTTGGGGTTGGAGTTGTTGTTGGTGTTTGAGTTGGTGTTGGAGTTTTTGTTGTTGTTGGGGTTGGGGTCAGTGTTCTTGTTGGAGTTATAGTTGGTGTTGGTGTTTTTGTTGGTGATAATCCTGGTGTTGATGTAACGGTTGGTGTTGGTGTTCCTGATCTTCCCGGTGTTGGTGTTGGTGTTTTTGTTGGTGTTTGAGTTGGAGTTGGAGTAGGACCACAACAGTTTCCTGATTGTATAATTAAAGTACTTCCTGATGGTAAAACATCGTGTGTTGGGATATTTAATGAACAAGTTGTATAACCTGAAGTTTGTGATTCCATTAAAAATACTTGTGGATAACCTTCACAATTATTGTAATAAAGATATGCGTCAAACTGATTCAGATTATTATAATAGTATGTTCTACATCCGTTAGGACATCCTGTTGATGTTACGGTAGGAGTGTTTGTTGGAGTTGGAGTTGGTGTTTTTGTTTTAGTTGGTGTTGGAGTTGGTGTTGGACATGGGTGGTTACTCAAACACAATGCACAGTCACCACTGGTTGTGTCCATCAGATATATAGTTGCGGTTGGTTGAGACTGAAAAAGTCCAGTAACTTCATAACATTGTCCATTGGTGGCAATAAGTATTTGTCCTATGGGAGTTCCTATCGGTAAACTAATATATTCACGTATTGATTTATCACAACAACTACTAACAGTATAAATCAAATAAGTTTTTGTTGGTGTTGGTGTTGGTGTTGGTGTTTTTGTCGGTGTTGGGGTTGAAGTTTGTAATGGGGTTTTTGTTGGGGTTGGGGTTGGAGTTTTTGTTTTTGTTGGAGTTGGTGATGGTGTTAGACAAGGATCTACAGCATTTCTTGTTGGAGTCGGTGATGGTGTTGGTATAGGTCCACATACTCCTTGTAAAATAGTGACAGTAGAATATTGGTATGTTAATGAACCATTACATCCACAGAATGTTGGTTTTGAGGTATTGCCTGGTAGGGTTGATTGTTGAGATACTCCATTACAATCTGTCCACCTAAGGCTATCACTATTTGGTGTGTTATTAGTTACGCTATATTGAACACAATTACATGAGAATGGTGTAGGGGTTGGTGTTGGAGTTTTTGTTTTTGTTGGAGTTGGTGTGGGGGTTACACAAGTTGGACAATTTGAAGACACAAGAGTAATTTGAATAGTTCCATCAAGACCTGGTATGGGAATAGGTGTTGTAGATGAACAAATATATTTTATTCCATTAACAAAAACTGGACTCTGTGATGTAGAACAACATGGAGTATATCCTACTATTCTAAATGATGATGAGGTAATCTTATAATATTTACAAACTGGCATAGTGCGTTTTTTTTTGCGTTTAATTATTTTTTATATAAATAGTCTTATTTTATAAAAAATTTAAATCTTTTTATAAAAAGATTAAATGCAAGTTGGACAACCACCCAATAAAACAGAAGATCCGCTTACTGGTACTGTAGATGAACAAATAGTAGTAGATGCTGATGGGCCAAGAACCAACGGGGAAGGAAGTGTACTACAACATGGGGTAAAAGTTATTGTAATACCTTTATCTGGGTCAAGATTACTAACCCTATATTGACTACATGATATTGATGGTCGAGTTGCAGTCGGTGTTGGAGTTTTTGTTGGGGTTTTTGTTGGGGTTGGTGTAACCGTTGGAGTTGTTGTTTTTGTTGGTGTAACCGTTGGAGTTAAAGTTTTTGTTGGTGTAGGAGTTTTTGTTTTTGTTGGTGTTAAGGTAGGAGTTTTTGTTGGAGTTGGAGTTGGGGTTAGAGTTGGACAAGTGTAGGTTGATATACAAGTAGCACAGTTTACAGATGTGGTATTATTCCATATTAAACTTATTGCTCCTAATTGTAATGTAACTACCTCATAACATTGTAAATCGGTACCAATAATCACATTTCCAGATGTAAATGTTGATGGTAAATTAACAAATTTAAATTCTGATTTAGTACAACAATCACGAACTAAATATGTTATATATATTGGTGTTGTTGGTGTTACGGTAGGTGTTGGTGTTTTTGTTGGTGTTAAAGTCTTTGTTGGTGTTACAGTATTTGTAGGAGTTACAGTTGGTGTTACAGATGGTGGTGGTGGTGGATCTGTTGATGTTACGGTAGGAGTTGGTGTTTTTGTTGGTGTTTTTGTTGGTGTAGGTGTTATAGTTCTTGTTGGAGTTGGAGTTGGTGTTGTCTCAACAACATAACCAATACCACAAATTTCACAAGTTGGTGGTGCCATAATTTTATTTCCTATAACAGTTAACGATGTAAATGGAAATGGGTTACTAAAGGTAAATACTCCCCCACCTAAACCTGTTGTTGTTACAAGAGTAAAACAACCACTACCTGTTCCACCAAGAATTACATTTCCGGATATAGTCGAACAACAGTGATTACATGATGTGATTGTTGGATTTCCAATATTAGTAGTAAAAGTCATTGCCGTGCTAAGGGCATTATATGGTCCATTTCCAGATGTTCTAATATAGGAAATTCTTAAAGTAACAGAAGTAACTGGAATACTAAATGTCATTGTATATGAATATGTTGATAATGCGGGAGGAACAATTGGCCACAAAGTGTTGGGTGAAGGTTGACCCCCTAATACAAGTACCGGACTAGATAGGTTAAAAGAAGGTGAACAAGTATAAACAGATCCATATGCAGTCCAACTACCAAATCCTGATGCGGTGATAACCATACCGCTAGAATATGTTAACGATGCTGTCATTCCAGGATCAGTTGGACTAAATTCAAAAATAAATGGTAAGTTTGCAAATTCCACACAGTCAGGACAATTTGGTGTCGGTGTCGGTGTCGGTGTCGGAGGAGGATCTGTTGGGGTAACAGTTGGTGTGACAGTTGGTGTTGGCGTTGGAGTTGGTGTTGATCCACTAAGATATAACAATGAATCGTTACATTCTGGAATACTTGAGGCATTATATATTCTAATCCCACAATTTTGAACTAAAGTAAACAGGTATGGTGGGGATTGGCCAATGTTCCATAATGGACCAATAGTGCTTTGACCGTTTCCGGCAAAATATATCTCACTATTATCGGTAAATAAACCATAAGTGTTAAACACAGACCCAACAATATAAGGAACATAAACATCCAATGTTAAAGTACTATAATCATACTGACTGATCCCAAATAAACCAGCACCACCCATACCTACATTAACTAATAGTTTACTTGGAGATGTTGTTGTAAACATTAAATCAGCAAAAACAATGGTGTTTAGGGGTAATGTAATTAAAGTTGAAAATGATGCTGTTGTTGTCGTAATATTAAATTCCACTATATCTGAACTTGTTGGACTAACTATAATACTACCAATTAATGTGTCATTACTTTTTGCCGTTATTCCGAGACCCATAACAATAGGGGTTGGAATTGATATAATTTTATTAAATGTCGCACTAAAAGGACATTTTATGTAGTCGTATTCATAAATAAACCATTGGAACCCTCCAGGTATATAATCTTGAGTTTGTAAAAATATTTTATTAGATGTGTGTGCAATTCCAAATAAAGGAGTTAATGGATATGACCCACTAAAAAATGGTGTTAAAAGAATTGGGATATTAGTTGTAATATCGTAAGAATAAACATCTGAATTGAGAGTAATTGCATCTACTCCAACAAGTAAAACATTACATGTTTCTAAACAAATGATATTTTCTGGTACGGAATTACAAAATGTTAATACTGAACCAGATCCACCACCTGGTCCTGATATTGTTAAAGATGTAAAAGGAAGTGAGTTGTTTATGTTGAATAGTCCTGCACCTAAACCGATCCAGCCATCACAATCACTATTTATATTAGAGCCGGTAATTACATTTCCTGAAATTGACACACAACATCCTGAACATAAATTAATATTGGGAGTATTACTCCCTGTGTTAGTTGTTAAAGTAAAAGATTCTCCAATATTATATCCAACTAAAAAAATTTTAAAATCATTAACTGGAAAACTAAAATTTAAAGTATATGTGAATGCGCCAGTCTGACCAAGCCAAATAGAATTTTGGATTGCACAAAAACCACAATAAATTAACGCACAAGATGGAGATGTATAAATTGCAACAGATCCCGTACCAGTTGCGCCAATTGTAAGACCATTTGAATACATAATACTATTACCTATTGCAGGTAAAAGAGTTTGTTGATCACAATCACAAGGTAATGGTGTCGGTGTCGGTGTTGGTGTAACTGATCTTCCCGGTGTTGGTGTAACAGTTGGGGTAACAGTTGGTGTTGGTGTAACTGATGGAGGTATAAACTCCAAGTCAATACATTCAGGACTTTGTCCTGAATCAAAAGACCTACCCAGCAAAAAGTTTCCAAGGAATGAAGTTGTATACGGAAATACATTTGATATTGTATAAAGATTACCTGTAGGAAACCCCCCTAAATAAAATAAATTATTCCATTGGAAAAATGATTGTATAGTATTTGTTGTAAAAATTGGCATATCGAGTTGTTCCTGCCAAGAACCTCCAATATATTGGAATTGAGTAATGTATTGTTGTGTTGTTGATGTATCAATTCCCGTTGTAATCATTTTACCGTTGTTGTTCATAATAACTTCATTAATTACTCTATTAGGTGATATAGTAGTTAAATCAAATAATTGAGTTTTAGACCACACAGATCCACTAATGTCCACTAACACAATGTTAAAACCTAAAGTCAAATATCCCAAGGATACTAATAAATTAGGGTTGACTATATTTGTTATTGGGTCCCTATATACACATAATGAATTTGACAACCAACCCAACGTTGGGTTTGGACTTGGAGATAAAATGTCTCTAGACCAAACTGCATTCCAAGTATTTAATGTAATATCCCATTCTCTTATATAAGATCCGCTAGAACTATCTATAGTTATCCATAATTTTGTTGTTGTGTTAGTCATAGAGTTACCCAACACATTTAAAGAATTGGGTAAATTTAGTAATGTTGTTATATTTGATGTTGGATTATACGAATATAAAGCAATAGAAACCGGAGTAGATGTGTCTAACCTTCTCATTATTAAAGGTAAACAGTCCGCATCAATTGGTTGTGGAGTATTTGTTGGTGTTACTGGTGGTGTTAATCCTGGTGTTGGCGTTACGGTTGGTGTAGGTGTTGGTGATACGGGTGGTTGAACCGAATCTGAACATATGTCAACAACGGTACCTCCAACCCCACCTGGTCCTGTTATTGTTAATGATGTAAATGGTACTGAATTTGAAATTGTGAATGTTCCTCCAGCGGTGTTTAGTGATGGGGGTACGGGGAATGGGGGACACGCAACCGCAGTAACAACATTTCCAACAATTGTTGCACAACAATAATCACAAGAAGATAACACAGGATTTCCCGTATCTGTTACGAAAGTAAATGATTCTGGACCAAAAGAATTTGTCCCATAATATATTAATCTTATAACAATATTATTAACCGGTGAACTAAAATTTAATATGTAAGTAAATGGTGAACCTGCACCTAACCATGCTGTGTTTGTAGCCGCAACAGGAGGTGTCATACACCACCCAATAAAACCACCTACATTTATTTGAACATCACCAAAACCTGAAGCGGTTAATGTAACACCATTAATTGTTGTTGAAGATCCTAAACCAGGTAAAGAACTAACCGTTGGGCATATTGGACAAAGTGGTGTTGGAGTTATAGTTGGTGTTACGGTATTTGTAGGTGTGACAGTTGGTGTTACTATTGGACAATTATAGGTTTCTATACATATAGAACAATCACCTAATTGTTCTACTAAAGTTGCCAAATCATCAGTATATGATATTAGAATGGATGCTGGTGTGGATGCCGAAACTTTAGTTATACACCCATTAAATAATGATGAAGATAAATAATATGAATTATTAGTTATAGGAAAAAAAGTACTTGGAATATTATCAATTCGTATATATAAATTAGGGTCACAACAAGATTGAAATACCGCAAGTCCTGGTAATGGACACTCACCAATTGTTATATCAAAAGAAGCATCTGAACAAATATCCGTTGGATCATAAATAAACCATCCTGTATCAGGAAAAGAATCACTATCTGTTGATCTCGGTTGACCACAAAAACAGGTTTCCCAACCAATCATTTCCCAATAACCACTTAGATTCCATCTGATTACTAATATTGTTGATCCACCACCACATGACGTAATAACCGACCAAGAAGGTTTTGAGTTGTAAACGCCGAAATAAGTAAAATTATAATTCATTTTTTATATTGTTTCTTTCTTTAATTTTAAGTACTAATAAATGTAATGTAATTACTTGTTACACTACCTCCACCAGCTGCTGCAGTTAAATACGCGGTAATTGATGTTCTATATGTATGATTCGGAGGACAAGGTCCGCCATAACCATTTGGATTAACCGCAGCTGGGAACCAATCCGTTTGTTGAATAATTGCACCTGGTAACCATCCTGTAGGTCCTGATACCCATAAATTAATTGACGTTTGTGTTGGGACTATATTTGTTACTTTCCAATGAACAAAATTTCCACTAGGACTTGTTCCTCCTGCGTTAATATCTTCCATTAATAAACTATAACTAAGAACGTCTGATGTTGTGAAGTCAGTTAAAGACCATAATAAACCAACACTAATATTTTGAGCTGGTTGAGATGGAATAGGACTCACGCAACTAGGGTGTCTCACAACAGGACTTAATGTTTGACCATTTAAAAAATTTGGACTTTGAAGAAGTATACTTTTCGCTCCGAAATTAGCCCCACCACAAGAATTTTGTACCATTGTTGTACCAATCTGATAGTAAAAGTTATTTTGACACGTTGTTGTGGCACTTGCTGATAAACCCGGTAATGTAATTACATTTATTGAATTGGGATCAACTAATGGTGCTGTCCCACCTGTCCAAGCTCTAATTCCTAACTCATTTGCAACGTCATCAATTCTACAAGCATAACCTAACCAATTCGTGTATGAATTACCTAAACCACATCCTCCCATTGACGTAGGAGTTATGGCGTAATTAGTGTTAAAAACATTTTGAGATCCAGTAGCAGTGGGATAAGATGGGCAGCTATTACCGGCAAATACTAAACCTATTACTCTAAAGTTTGGTGATGCTTGGGTACCAAAATTGGCAATTAACATTGATCCTGAATCTCCTCCGGCACATGGCCATAAACAATGGGGTTGAGTCGCGTTTCCACTTGGTTTAAAAAATGCTATTAATCTTTCAAAAGAACCACCTGTTCCATATTGGACTCCTCCCGATTGGTGCCATTTATAACCATTAATTGTATTTATTTGATTAATACCAAATAATCTTAACTCACAACCGAGTGTTCCTAAACCTTTTGGTCCTGTTGATCTACCCGAACTGTATAATTGTGGGTTTGTACCCATTAAGCTATCAATTTCTGCCGTTGTTGCAAAAGGTAATGGATTAGGCATTAAAGTTTCAAACCCTGAAAATCTAAAAGATTGATTAAAATTAATTCTATTACAATCAATACTAACTAAGGCTCCGTCTACTCTATTTTTTGGAACTAAAGAAGGTGAAGTAAAACCACCCCCACTTGTTAAGTTAAGAGTACCATTTGGTACCAAAGGTACATATCTAACAACTTGACCAAATTTACTACCTGTTTGAAACCCAGCTTCTCCTGGTTGACAAGTAAAATTACTATTTGGTAAAATTTCATTTGTTGTTGGGAAATTAACCCCTAAATATGGGTTTAAATTTTGATATTGAGCAGCAATTGAATTGCCAATAACAACGTGATTATTTGTTAAACCAAGTAAAACATTTGTGTTTATATCTTGAACTATCATACCTAATGTTCCAACAGAACTACTTGTATTTACAGAAGTTATAGATATACCACCTACCAATGTGGCAAATGCCGATCTATTTGTTGGTGCCGTTAATACGAAAGGTTCGCAAGGTTGGTTAGGGGTTATTGGTGTGGTCCTACTACATTGTAGAACAGAAATTTCACCAACTTGTATTACATCTGTTTTTAATGTTAATTCATTATTTATTTTTATTTCAGATGGTAATACCTCATCTTCAGATAATTCTGATAATGGTTTTTTTTCTTTTACACTAAACGATATACAAATTTCTCCATTATAAACACCGCCGGTTTGTTTAAAAGAATAACCAACACCAACGTCAGATGGTGTATTATCGTTCCATTCTTTTAATTTTTTATTTATTTCTTCTGTTATCATTTTTTTTAATTTAAGGACAATTATATGGACCAAATGTCACAAATGATGTGAACGGACCAACAGCAGCACTAGCCGGTGTAGGTGTAGGTGTTTTAGTTGGTGTGGGTGTAAGAGTTTTAGTTACGGTTGGAGTAGGTGTTTTTGTTTTTGTTACTGTTGGTGTTAATGTTACTGTTGGTGTTACTGATGGTGATAATCC
>Ga0181350_1000621_pt1 | contig 10442 bp, 13 predicted proteins | sample Su13VDMM110DCMD_FD_130105 | JGI IMG/M metagenome (GOLD analysis project Ga0181350, IMG submission 130105) | Freshwater viral communities from Lake Michigan, USA - Su13.VD.MM110.DCM.D | ecosystem: Environmental > Aquatic > Freshwater > Lake | place: USA: Michigan | collected 2013-07-16
CATTCGTAAAAGGATTAATACGAACATGAGCATACCGAATTACAAATTTAGGGGGCTGTACTGTATGTGGTTTAACCCGATACTCAATATCATCAAACCAACCTGGGGCAGGAGTTTCTACCCATTCTTGGTGTTCCGGATTAAACGCTTCTATTTCATAGCCATCCGCCCATGCTTTAATCATGTCAACGTGTTTTCTTTCTGCCATTACTTCTTCTCCTCAAATAATTTTTTAACCACTCGATCCGCTTCCGAATTAGCCATTTCAACTGATTTAAATTGGTACCAAGCGTAGCCTAGTTTTAAAATAGCAATAGCTACAAACAAAACCCACCATTCAACAGAAGCTTTACCTTCCCACAACAAATATGCTACTAAAAGTTCAATCATTTTTTATCACTCGCAAATAGCACAACGGTTAAAACAAACAAAGAAATAATAAGTAATATTTTTTCTGTCCAATATCTACGATTAAGCACTCTTGGGTCATGTATTAAATAAGATTGAAGCTCTAACATATCTACATCTTCTTCGACATATTTAGGAGGGACGTAATACTGCCCGATCTTAACTTTGCCTGTGTTGTATGGAACGTTAAAAGTTGGGCGGGAGTACGAAATTGGTCGTTTAGATTTAGCCTTCATAATTAAAGCTCCCAGTTATTTTCCGCAAGATGTTCACAAACAGTCTCTTCTATATCTTCCATGATCTTAGGACAAGAAGCTACAAGTTCATAAATACTAATGCCGTCAACAGGCATCTCGCATCGAACCCGCACATCCTCAATGCTTACACTAGCCCCACACTCAGGCTCTGGTGGACAAAAAGAACCATAAATGTCACATTCTGTGTCGACCACATACATTGTTGTTAAATAGCTATCAGTCATTTTTTCTTCCTTTCTACTTTCTATTCGATACATTACTCTTTGCTGGAATGCAAGTCAAGTAACTTTTGCCACCTCTTAGGACCAAGGATTGCAATGGCGTCAAAGCATATTGGAATTAATGTAGTTAATTTAGTAATTTCCTCGTGCTGTATAAAACCTTTAGATACATTGTCTAAGATCACCATGGCCTCGAGCCGTGATGTTTCAACCATGTTTAACCATGCTTCTGCGTCTTCGTCACTCATTTTTTCTTGGTTTTCCATTACGACCCCTGTGGTATCAATTGTTCATAGGCAGTATCAATCAACCAGGTCATCTCACCACCAATCGTGCGGTTGTCAACTTGAGCCATAGCACAGAGTTTTTTGTAGGCTTCCCTACGAATAGCTACCCCAACCCAACCTCGTTTAGAGGGTGAAACTGGCTTCTTTACTACTTTTTTTATTTCTTCCATATTACCTCCTGTATCGAATTATATAATACAAATTACTTCTATGCAAGTTATTTAGCCTCGCCCCATGATGGGCCAATTTCTACGTCCACCCTACTAGGAACTTCTAGCTTGGCAGCATCAACCATAATTTGTGCGGCTTCTTTTGCTTTTTCTTTGTTTAAAACAGAAAGAGCAATTTCATCATGCACTTGCAAAAGAACGTGATAACCTGCTTTGGATAAAGCTACCATGGCAGCTTTGGTTTGATCCGCAGCAGAGCCTTGAATTAGCCTGTTTAAGCCTTTGTAGGTATACGCTCTTTTAATCCTTTGACCATACTCAATGATTGCCTGTTCTCTGGGTAAAGCTTTATTGACTCCCCACTCTTGGGGTTCCCACAAACTAAAACGGCACTTACGACCTAAAAGAGTACGAATTGTGCCGTTAGCAGCAGGGTGATCTATTCGTTTCATTACTGCATTTATTGTGCCCCGCAAAAAAGGTACATTCAAATGAAACTTTTTAATTAAATCATCCGCTTCTTCAAGTTCAAGACCTAGGCTACCTGCCATCTTTGCTTTGCCCATACCATACATTAAGCCTAGCCCAATGGTTTTAGCCTCTTTACGTCCAATACCTGCCATGTCTGCTACCATTTTGTGGAAGTCTACCTCGTCATCTTTACAATAACCATCAGCGGCTACCTCAGATCCTGGAAGGTCCAAGAGGCACGCATAATGCACAAGAAGTCTTGGCTCTTGCTGTGAAAAATCGTTTGCAGCCCACAATTCCCCTTCTTCCGGTAAAAAAAGGCTCCGAACAAGGGGCCCAATTACTTCGTGACGGGCAGGTACTTGCTGTAAGTTAGGGTTAGCCATCGACAATCTTCCTGTAATAGTGCCCCCATCATCCGAACGCATTTGATTAACGTGAGGATGTATCCTGCCATCGCTTTTTGAGTAGTCTAAGTAAGGGGTTAAAAATGTGCCGTAAGTCTTGTTTACTTCCCGAGTTTCGACAATCATCTTTGCCACAGGATGGTTTACATTATCTAAAAAGTTTTTAGTAAAGCTAGGAGCACCTTTGTCAGTTTTAAAATAAGGGATAGATAAGGTATCAAACGCTTTAGCAATTGAATCAGCAGCCCAAACCTCAATGTCCTTGCCTACAATACGCTTAAGTTCTTTTTGTAACTCCTTCTCCCGTTTTTTAAAATCAACAATTAATCTTTCACACTTGTCTCTATCAAACCGAATACCTTTATTAGTTAGCTCAATTAACACGGGTAGTAAATCTGTTTCTATTTGAAAAATAGACTCAAGTTCTTCTTTACGAAGTAAAGGCTTAAAATGTTGCCAAAGTTTGAGAGTTAAGGAGGCATCTTGCTCTGCATATGCCCCTACATACATAGAAGGCAGTTTCCAAAGTTCTTTTTTAGGATGCACATTAAAGTCTGCAGCGGCTTGCCGAAGACCTATCTCAGATTTAGTTTCTTGCAGGTAATCAAAACCAAGAGCATTTAAAGAATAAGAAAAACGATTCTCGTCCAAAATAGGAGCGGCGAGCATCGTATCAATAATTCGACCACTAACCTCAAATCCTGTAGCTCTTAACCAGCCTACGTCATAGGCGGCATTGTGCATGACCTTGTCTGCATTTGTGGCTAAAACTTCTTTAATCCATCGCTCAACTATCTTCTTATCTAGATTACCCCCACCCGCATGGTCTACAGGGTAGTAGCCACTCCAACCGTCTACTGCTACGGCATAGCCAACAATGTACCCATCTTTACGGGGCCAACCTGGTCCAAACGATTCCATATTAGGATCGCAGGTTTCTAGGTCAATAGCAATCTCGGTTGCGTGAGATAAATCTGGGAAAGAGTCAGGTGGGCACCACTCTACTTGCACTGGGAATAAAGACGCTGTGCTCATATTTGAAATCCTTTTTCCGAATTTTTTGGCAAAATAATATGTAAACTTTTTTTCGCACGAGTAATTCCAACATAAAACAGGCGATGAATAGAATCTGGGTTTTCCACATATTCTGTGGCAAAGCGAGAAGAAAGGTCCGTGAGCAGAGCTACATGGTCTGCTTCGCCTCCTTTTGCTCCATGAATTGTAGATAACTTCACAGGCAAATTACCTTTAAGTTTACGTCCACGACGCAATGCGGCAATAATGTAATCTCTTTTATCCTCAGCAATTTTTGTCAAAGCTTCGTGCCAAATTGCATCTGTCTTTAACCCATATTTTTCTTTTAATGTAACTAGAGTGTGCAACTCATCAGGCATAGCGTTGGGTAATTTACGATAACCTCTGGTTACTGCATTACCATCAAGATAACGATAAACAGTCAAAGCAGCATCTGTATAAATAGATCCCCCTTTACGTAGCTGTTCCCAAGAGAAAACAGCCTCTATCACTGTTTCTGAAATAGAACGTTGACCGTGACGTTCGTAAATAATGCCAAGACTTTTAAGCCACGTATGCACTTCATTAAGTAAATAGTTAGTGGAGGCAAGTACAAGCCACTCTCCCTCGCTCATATCTACATCTTCAAAACGCCGATAAGTCTGTACTGCTCCTTCAAAGTTTCGTGGTTTCCATTCTTTAACTTGACGTTGTTTAATTCTCTGCACAACATCTTCTGCTACAGCATGTATTTTTGCGGGGACTCTCCAAGACTGTTGTAAAACGGTTACAGTGCCTTGAAAGTTTAAAAAAGCCTCTACATCTGCACCAGCCCAAGTAAACACAGCTTGGTCATCATCTCCTGCAATATAAACTCGTTTAGCTTTTGTAGTTAATATTTCAACTAAATTCCATTGCAAACGATTTAAGTCTTGAGCTTCATCTATGATGATAGCCTCAAATTCAGGTATCTTTTTTGGCTCGTATATAAGATGTTCAATTAAATCTGTAAAGTCAATTAAGTTACGAGACTCTTTGTAATGACGATAAGTGCGCTCAACATATTCAAAATGATGCCACTCAATACCAAGGTTGCTACGGTTGTAATAAGCCCTTAAATCCTCGCCCCTGATACGAGCAATATTAATTTCAGAAAGAATTGGATTCTCAGGCTTAACCATAAAGTCTTCTTCGCCCATTTCTGTGTTAATTTCAATTCCTGTTTCTTTACTAAACTCTTTATAGTTTTCTACCTTCATCATGTCGCTGGTAGAAATATTTAAACAGCGAAAAGCTAGACTGTGCAGGGTACGAAACCAAGGAAAATCTGATTTAGCATTTAACAAAGGAAACTTTTCAATTGCTCGAGTTCGGGCTTCGTTAGCTGCTTTTTTGGTAAAAGAAAAATACCCAATACTTAATGGTGATACACCATTTGTAAGTTCTTTTTGTACTACGTCAAGCAGGTAAGTAGTTTTACCACTTCCGGGCGGTCCAAAGATTTTATTAATATGACTCAAAACGGAGAGCCCTCTCTCATTTCTGAGGTTTTAAATGGGGCATCTTGCTTCTTAAAACTAGCCACGGACCAACAACGCACAGTGCGGCCTTTTAAAAACAAGGGCACGGGACTGCCCCCAATATTACGTAAACGTTGTGCCATTTTAGGTGCGGTAAGACCTGTAAAATTATTACGTTTTAAATGGGACTCGAGATCCTTAATCCTAAAATAAGTTTTTCCATCTTCGTCAGATGCCCAAGGGCGACCAAGTAATAGTTCATCTCGGTCCATTGCTTGTTGCATGTGTGTGCAAAATTCTTCTAATAAATCCATAAATTTGCCTGTAATACTTGTATCTTCTGATGCCTCTGTAATTTGTTCTGTTTCAACCATTTCTTTTAACAAGGCATTTAATAGACCTTCCCAATCTTGCTTACGTAAGGTAGGAGGTAAAAGATTTAACTTTTCAACGCAGGACTTTTGAAATGCTGTTTGTACAAAAAGGCTGTCTGTATCAAGTTCAACTCGATTTCCGTTGACGTCAAGGAACCATAGTGGAGGCTCTGAAGCATACTTTGAAAGCGAACTGAGTTGGGGAGCGTCAGGGCCGTCACCGCCAATACCATGCTTCCTTGTTCGGCACAGTCCCGAGTTACAGAAGGAGTTGAGTGGCGCATCTTTGCACTTATAACGGTAATCTTTCTTACCAGCTTGTTTTGTAATGAGCTCAAGTTCTTTCATTCCTAATGGTGGAGTCATGTATTTAATGTTGTACTCCATTAACTTATCTTCCCAGCCTATTGAGTATGCTTTTTTAAGGTATACGCCAATGGCAAAGAGGCCGTTGTTACGTGTGCCTTCGGGAAACCCTTGAGCACATAGCGCCTGCAAACAAGGTGGACCATCCTTAATCGGATTGTCCGCTTCTTTCGGAGCCTCTGGTATCGACAGCGGCGTATCTTGGACGTTTGATTCGTACAGCTCATAGAACTCTGAAAGAGTCGCAGCACTCCCGTCAAATTTGATGGCATAGCGTGTTCCTTTATCTCCTGCAAAGTAAGGCAAGTTTAAGAAATTACCCGTGTCGCCACGGTCTACTAATATCTCAGATTGTTTTGGAAAAATCTCTCGCCCTGCTTCTCCTAATAAAGCAGCACAAGTTTTTAAATAGTTTTGCATCAGGCGTGCAGCTACAGGTTCTTTTACAAATAAAAACACATGCGCACCACCTGATTTGCTACGACATACAACTAAAGGCAGATTTAAATCTGCAATCTTTTTAACAAGAGCGTGATGGTCAAGGGGATACTGATCAATATCAATACAACCCCATACACAAGTATTATCAGCACGAATAGGAATAATGCCAAGGCTAGGCTCAATACCATCCAAATGGTGACTCCATAGTTCATCCACTGGTGGTTGTCGTACCACCACTGCCTTGCCTGCTTGTTTGCCGTCTTCACGTGACTTTTCAACTCGATAGGTGCCATATGCTATGTCTAATCCTTCGAATATAGCTTTAAATTTTGCGATGTCCGCCATTTATCTTTCTCGGTAAAGGGTGGGGTACTCGCTGCGCCTAGCTTGATCAGTATGTGAATTCCTGTCTTACTAGTATCCGCTTTCCCCCTAAAACTATTAGAAGGGTACTGCTTCTCCTACTGTTTCTTCGTCTTGGTGTTTTACCTTAACGTCGCCATTACCTATAGATGAGGCAAAAGTTTTTGCAGCTCCATAAATATTTGCATCTTCTACCGAACCTACTCTTTCAATCTCCCACCCATACCACTTGCCTTTGTCATTTGACTCGGCTTGAGTGGTAAGACGATATATTTGACTATACATAGGGGGAGTATATGGACCATTTACGCCCATTAATTTAGTGCTCATCATCATGCTGTTCCATTTACGGCTCTTTTTAAGCTGTGTAGAACGCATAACAACAAGAGCAGGCGTTGGTATTCCATCCTCTCCAAGCACCATTACGTAGTGATTAGCAGTGTTCTCGATATAGTTACCATTATCAAGATAGTCCTTATTGTCACCCGGCTCACGATGCGTGTGAGTAAGAATATCACTTGTTGCAGGGTGAATTGTTACAGGAGCACCACTTCCTGAGCCCCTAGGAGCCCACTCAATGTATTGACGCACATAAGCTGTAGGGATTACAAGCAAACCCTTTTTACCATCATACAATGCATTGGTAACACTATTAAGCACCATGCCCGGTGAAGCACCTTGCAGTTCTCCAATTTCGGGTGAAGTGTTTGTCAATAACTTTAAAAAAGGTAATGCAAAATCTTCTTGTGTCATGCCTTTGAAGCCTGAAGAAGCATCTGCTTCAAAATTAGAAGAAAGCACTACCGCTGTGTTTGTTTCTTTTGTTGATAATTCGCTTTTTGCCATGTTCTTGATCCTTTGTTCATGCTGATTTAATAGTTGCCTTTTGACCTATGTAAGCGCCAAAAAGCTCTGTCGGGAACTCGTTACCTTGTTCCGTCATCTCTCGAACCCAAGCTTTTAAAGTCTGTGGTTCAATTTTCTCCGTTTGCTCAACAGGATAGCTTTGCGTACGAAGGAGATTTAGTAGTGAATCGCACAATTCGTCTTCACCACGACCAAATCGTACGGACACTGTATTTTTAATGATGTCATCAAAGCCGTGTTCTCTAAGCCATTCAAAAGCCTCAGAACGGCGTGCCTCTGGCACAGAAGCCCCATAAAATGGTTTTACGTCTATTTGTGACCCATCTGCCATCTTAAAAGATTTCATACCAAGCTCGTGCAAAGCTGCTGGAATGGTTTCCTCCAACAACTTACGCATGGAGTCTTTACGCTCTTTGACTACTTCTTCAAGCTCATTAATTTCTTTTTCAAGCACTTTGGCACGCTTAGCTAAGCCAGCAATACCAGCAAGCTGGTCGTCTTTAATAGTTAAAGCGCCAGCATCCTTCTCAAATATATCAGATAAACTCATCTAATTCTCCTTTCTCATGCAGGTCAATCAATACTGGATAGTATCTATTCTCTTTCCTGCTCCACTTCAACATCTTTAAGCGCCCGTTATTTAGTTCTGAGGCAATCGCACAGGCGATACCGATTGCAGCAGGATCTCCAATAAGAAGTAAAAAATCCTCATCAGAAAATTTACGTAGTTTACGGCTTATGCGCCGCACAGTAGGACCGGGTGAAAACGCTATCTGCGATCCCGAGGGTAATAATACTTCAATCTTTCCAAAATCTAAAGCCGAAGTAATGTCGTGATTAATCGTTTCTTGAATCACATACACGGTAGACATAAATTCCTTTCTAATTTCTTAATTCGTAGATATACTATACACTAGTTTTAAAAAGTTGCAACATTTAAGAAAGAAGAATATATGAGTGACCCTTACTTAATGGATTATCCATTTAAAAATAAACCTTTTTTACATCAGCGTGCTTACCTAGAACGCTTTTGGAATAAGGACAAAGCTGCTTTGTTTGCCGACATGGGAACAGGGAAAAGCTTTATGCTAATTAATAATATTGCCATGCTCTACGACCAAGGTAAGATTAATGGTGCAGTAATTGTTGCACCTAAGGGAGTATACAGAAACTGGACAGGGATAGAAATACCAAAGCACATGCCTGAGCATGTTCGCTTTCATATGGCTATCTGGAGCCCCACTCCCCGTAAGGCTGAGGAGGAATCTCTTGATAAATTATTTGACATTACAGATGATTTAAAAATCTTTGTTATTAACATAGAAGCCTTTTCTACAGACAAAGGTGCAAAGTTTTGTAATCGTTTTGTCTTAGCGCACGACACGTTTATGGCTATTGATGAAAGCACCACAATTAAATCGCCACAAGCACGGCGGAGCAAGAACGTACTAAAAGTTGGATCGTTAGCAAAAGTAAAACGAATTGCAACAGGTTCACCCGTAACAAAATCTCCACTTGATTTATTTCAACAATGTGCTTTTTTGGGCTACGATTGTTTAGGGTTTTCTAGCTATTACGCTTTTCAAGCTAGATACGCTAAAACCATTGAGCGTAACCTTGCTACACATAGCTTTAAACAAATTGTAGGATATCAGAGAATTGAAGAGTTACAAGAAAAACTTGCTAAATTTTCTTTTAGGGTTCGTAAAGAAGAATGTTTTGATCTTCCTGACAAAACTTTTGTAAGACGAGAGGTTGAACTTACAGAAGAACAAGCTAGGGCTTATAAACAAATGACTTTAATGGCTTTAGCTACTTTTGAAAAGGGCATTACCTCTACCGTTAATGCTCTTACCCAAATTATGCGTTTGCAGCAAATTGTGTGCGGTCACATAACGTTAGATACGGGGGAGATTGTATCTCTTAAAAACAACAGATTAGATGAGTTATTGGCTACAGTAGAAGAAATAGATGGCAAGATAATTATTTGGGCCTATTTTAGGCACGATATTGAGGCCATACGGCTTGCTTTACAAAAAGTGTATGGTATGAACGCCGTTGCTACTTATTTTGGCGACACAGAGGCTAAAGATAGGGAAGAAATTGTTAATCGTTTTCAAGACGAAAGCAGTGAATTACGGTTTTTTGTTGGTCAACCTAGGACAGGTGGGTACGGGTTAACCCTAACAGCCGCTAGTACTATGATTTATTACTCTAATGGTTACGACTTAGAGGTTCGCTTGCAATCTGAAGCAAGGATTGATCGTTACGGACAAACAAAAAAAATGACTTACATTGATCTAATTGCACCAAAAACCGTAGATGAAAAAATTGTGGAAGCTCTTCGCAAAAAAATTAACATTGCTAACGAAGTAATGGGAGAGGAATTAAAAGCGTGGCTTATTTAATTAATACATTTAAACGTTATAAATATGAGTCTTTAGAACGTAAAGATTTACCAGAAGGCCGTAAATACGTAACAGCAGCAGGCGAATTTTTACCTTCTGTAACTACAATTTTAAATGCTACAAAGGATAAGTCTCACCTTGAAGCGTGGGCCAAGAATGTGGGTCAGGAAGAAGCAGATCGTATTAAAAATGAGGCTGCTTTGGTTGGTACTCATATGCACGGATGCTTAGAACGATTTATAAAACATCGCCCTATAGAAGTGCCTACTTCCTGGTTAGCGGTACGTGGTTATCGAATGGCAATGATCTTAGCTGAAACTTTTTTTCCTAATTTAAATGAAGTATGGGGATCAGAGGTAGTTGTGTATTACCCTCAAAAGTATGCTGGATCAACCGATATGGCAGGCGTATATCGCAACAAATCTTCTATTGTAGATTTTAAACAAGCAAATAAAATGAAAAGAAGAGAGTGGATTGAAGATTACTTTCATCAGCTTGCCGCTTACGCTTTAGCGCACGACATAATCCATGGCACTGAAATAGAACAAGGAGTTGTACTAATGGTAGCTCAAGACGGACAAGTGCAAGAATTTGTGTCGGTCGGACGAGAATGGACGCAATATAAACAAAAATGGTTTTTGCGTCTTGACCAATATCTTGCTTCTTAAGTTATTGTTGTGGCTGTTGCTGTTGCTTTCTTAACTGAATTGCTTGTCCTAAGGGATCATTTGGAAATAAAGATTGGTACATTGCCGCTGCATTATTATCGGATCTTGGAGGTGGAGTAGTAGGAAGAGCTGGTTTTAATTCAGGAATTCCTTTGGTTGGAGGTGCAGGAAAACGTTGATTATATTGTTGCATTTGCTGC
>Ga0181350_1000623_pt1 | contig 10438 bp, 24 predicted proteins | sample Su13VDMM110DCMD_FD_130105 | JGI IMG/M metagenome (GOLD analysis project Ga0181350, IMG submission 130105) | Freshwater viral communities from Lake Michigan, USA - Su13.VD.MM110.DCM.D | ecosystem: Environmental > Aquatic > Freshwater > Lake | place: USA: Michigan | collected 2013-07-16
GGTGACTTGATTAAGATGGGTGTTATTGACCCGCTTAAAGTAACACGTAGTGCATTACAAAATGCAGTGTCAGTTGCTGTAACAATCTTGAGTACCAATGCAATTATAACAATGGCTCGTTCATACGAGCAAATATAAACGCTATGCAACCAATAGGGAAATAAAAATAAAATCATTATCTTTGTTTAATGAAAAATAACAAAGTAGTATACTTACATAGAAAAAAAACAGATAATTCTATTTTTTATGTAGGCATGGGAAATTTAAAAAGAGCTTATTCTAAACAAAGATCTAAATGGTGGAATAGAGTAGTAGATAAATATGGTTATGTAATTGAAATATATAAAAATGGATTAACTCAAGAGGAAGCATTTGAATTAGAAATAGAACTTATTAATAAATATGGAAGAATAGATTTAGGGAATGGTCAACTTATTAATCAAACAAAAGGAGGAATTACAGTAGAAAGTTTAAGTGAAAAGAATTTAAAAAAAAGAAGTGAATCCTTAAAATCTGTTATAAGAACTGATGATTGGAAAAATAAAATATCTTTAGCTCATAAAGGAAAAATTAAATCAAAAGAACATAGAGATAATATAGCTAAATCAAGAATTGGATCAAAAATTCCTGAAGAGGTTAGACAAAAAATGAGAATATCTAATAAGTCAAAAATAATAACGGCTGTTCCTATATCTTGTTATGACTATAATACTTGTGAATTTATTGAAAATTTTACTTCAATAAGAGAAGCATCAAAAAAATTAGAATGTTTGGAAACATCAATATGTAATAATTTAAATGGAAGGTCTAAAAAAGTAAATAGTAAGACATTAAATAAACAATTAAAATTTAAATACAAATGGCATTACAACCAATAGGGAAATTTATAGTTATCAAAATAGTTGAAGAGGAATTGAAAACACAATCCGGCATGATATTATCTGCCGAAGATGTAAACCAATTCAGATACAAGCGCGCGCTTGTTATGGCATCAGGAACTGATGTATTGAACATAAAGAAAGATGACGAGATATACTATGACAAAAGCCATAGTTTTACGATGCTAATCAACGGAGAGCAGTGTACGATTATTCGGGAGTCTGATGTCGTTGTTGTTTTATAGCTTCGTTCATCTTGATGATCATATCACGATAGACTTTATCGGTATAAGATACATTCTTTAAGAACATCTTATTAAATGAATTACTAGTGGGGATTTCTTCCCCACTCATTTTTCTATACATAGACTGAATAACTCTTCTTGCCTTAATTGAGAGTTGGTATAGAGCTTTATTATTCTTCAGCCTTGGTCTAAACACTTCGATCCACCCTCTTGACCTTAGACTTTCAAATCTATTCATGTCCCAATTCAGTATGGTATCATACTCTGCAAACTTTGCTCTATCGAAATATTTTTCAGAGTATAAGAAAAACATCATGTCAAGGTCTGACTGAGTTAGTTCATATTTAACTTTTGCGAATTGGCGAATGACTCTCCAATATTTCATATAATCGTCTTGATTTGATTTCATTTGATTTTTTTTTATATATTTGCTACAAAGTTATTAATAAAAAATAATAATCATGCCACAAGAAACACCAAAAAAACAAAATAGAGACTATCCGTTGGCGAATACCCCTGAGCCACTGCCATTGTATTTACAAACACAGGTTGGAATACAAGCAGGAAGAACTGCACTTGAAACTCTAAGAGAAAGAGATTCTAAAAGCAAAGCTGAAAAGCTTGCAAAAGAAGCTAGAGAAAGGCTATATAAAACACGATCACCAAAAGATATGGATTAGTAAAAAAATAAATAATGAAACCAAGTATAAAAAGACCCGACACTCCATTAGCTCCTACACCGGAGCCAATGCCTGTTAGCTCAGGATTGCAACCTAGTAATCAAATGGAATCGATGCCTACGAATAAATTTCAGGCTACTGCTGATGCGGCTATAAGACAAGTAGCTGAGATGGGTGCTGCTAAGACAGCTCAACCTCAACAACCTCAACAAGATCAACAAACTCAACAACAACCTCAAAAACAATAGTTATGCCACAAGAGAAACCAAAAAGACCGGACACGCCATTGGCTCCTACACCTGATTACAGTAACATGATAACAACCAAAAAAAGTTGGTTCAAGGATAGACCATATACACCTACAGCAAAAGATAGTTCATACTACAAACAAGGCTTTGATATGGCTTTAAAAGGAAAGTCTGTTATACCTGCTTATGATATGAAAACAAGACAAGGTATGGCAGGATATTATGAAGCTACTAACAAAGGTTTAAACCCTAATAAAAAGAAAAAATAATGGCTATTAATCAAGTAAGACCCGACACTCCATTAGCAAATACTCCTGAACCAAGATTTGTACAGGATACAATCAAGCCAAAAACTTGGCAAAAAATGTCTTTGGAAGAAAAATCAGCTAAGAAAAAAGAACTTATTAAACAAGGTGGTATTGAGCGTTTCATTCAGTATAAAGATTCTGTAAGTTCAGCAGCTGAGGAAAGAAGAAATGCTGCTTTTTCTAAAGGTGCTGCTCTTAGAGGAATGACAACAGCTGAGTACTCAAGATATTTAGAAAAAAGTAATAAAAGACCTGATGCGCCACTTGAAGGTTTAGAAACATCAAAAGCTTGTAAAAGAGGTTCGTCTAAAGGAAGTTGCTCAACAGGACAAAGAAATAGAGGAGAATCATTAAGAGATAATAGATAATGAAAAAAGAAAATAGAGACGCGCCATTAGCACCAACATCGGTACCGGTGACAGAGGCAAATTTATTGGATGAACTTCAGAAAGCATCAGCTGCTAGATTGAAGGCTAAGAGAGAGCAAAGAGCCTCAGAAAAAAAAGAAGTAGAAAAACCAACTCAAACAGGAGCAGGTAAACTTCAAGGATTGGTATCTTTAAAAAACACATTAGGCAAGCAATATTACAGACCAACAACTGAAACGCTTGCAAAAAGAGTAAAAAAATAACAACTAAATATTAAACACAATGGCAAAAGCAACACCAAAATTACCGGCATCATCAAAATTGAAAGCACCTGCAGCAAAAACTGCTACAAAAGCAGCTATGAAAGGAATGGTTAAACCTATAACAAAGAAGAAATAATGGCAAAAAACACTCCAAACTTGCCGGGTTCATCTCGTATGCAAGCACCAAGTACAACAGGTGGTAACAAAAGATTATCCATCAACCAAAATAGCAAAGGCGCTACTAGCAAAGTAATGTCAGGTGCTAAATCAGGAGGAATAAAAATGAAAAAAAACTGTTAATTAAAATGGCAAAGAAAAAAGAAGAAACTGTAGAAGAAAATACAGTTGTAGAGACTACAGTTGTAGTAGATGAGACTCCTGTTGTAGAGACAGTTGAAGATCCGGGGCATAATACAAGAGCATTTAGACAATAAGCCATGGCTGATAAGTCTAAAATGCAATGCAACCGCCCGACTGCTTCGGACAGACCGGGAAAGAAAAAGATGGTAAAAGCTTGTAGTGGAGGAGAAGAAAAACTCCTTCACTTCGGAGCTAAAGGCTATGGCAACAACTATAGTCCTGTTGCTCGTAAAAGTTTCAAAGCAAGACATAGTTGTGATACAGCTAATGATAAGTTAACCCCAAGATATTGGGCGTGTAAAAATTTATGGGCGGGACCGGGAGGTTCAACCACAAGTAATCCAAGTAACCGTAAAGGAAAATACTAATGAAAAAAGTAATTGAAAAAGCAAAACAGTACGAGTCTAAGAAATCCTTAGATGGTAAAATGAAAATGTTAAAAGGTAACGTAGGTAAAACTACAAAAAAAGGATTTCCTGATGCTAGTGGCGATGGTAAAGTTACCAAAAAAGACATTCTTATTGCAAAAGGAGTGATCCCTGCTAAAAAGAAAAAGTAAGATGCCAAAAGATGCATGTTATAAAAAAGTAAAAGCGCAGTACGATGTCTTTCCATCTGCAAGAGCTTCTCAAGCTATTGCTAAATGCAGGAAAGGGTCGGGTGCGGTAAGAAAAACCGAGGCAGGAACATCTTTAAAAAGATGGGAAAAAGAGAAGTGGACCGATACAAGAACAGGCAAGGCTTGTGGTGCAGGAGGAAGTAATGAGTACTGTAGACCAAAAGTAAAAGTATCGTCAAAAACCCCAAAGACTATATCGGAGATAAGTCCTTCGAAATTGGCTTCTAAGAAAGCAGAAAAAACAAAAATAGGCATGGGTAAAAAAGTTTCAAAAATTTAATATCTTTACAAAATGAAATCAAAAGGATTAGGAGACACAATTGAGAAAATAACAGCTGCAACAGGAATAAAAAAGGCAGTTGAGTTTGCAACAAAAGCATCAGGCAAAGACTGTGGCTGTAAAGCAAGAAAAGAAAAGTTAAACGATCCAAACTTATTGGTAAACAAAATATTATATAACAAAAATTAGAAACAATGTCAGTATTTAAAACAACATTTTCAAGAGCATTAAATGTATTTGCATCAAATGATGCTAATATACCTTATCCAACTGTAATAACATCAGGAACTACTACAGATGCTGTAGTTGAAAAATTAGAAGATTCTGCAGCTACATTTATTACAGATAACGTAAAAGTGGGAGATATTGTTTATAATATTACAAATGGTACTGCAGCTACTGTTGTAAAAGTAGCAAATGAATTTCTCTTAGGTTTAAATGCAGATATATTTACCGCTATAGGTCAAGAATATGTTATATATCAAGCATCACCTCAAACAGGATTAGGTAATCAGGGATGTTATATTTATATTGGAGATTCTGATACTAATTATACTGTTGTAACGATAGGTGGAGATCAAATTATATTTATTGCGCCAATCAAAGGAACTGTTTTGCCTGTTCAGATTATAAAATTGATTTCAGGCGGTAGTGCTATAGCTTTTTGGTAAGATGGCAAAGATTAAACAGCAAGATAGTACTTATCAATCTAAACCAAGGAAGTCAGGAGTAGCATCTAAGACTAAAACGAGTACCCTTAAAACGAGTAAGAACTACGTGAAAGCGTACAGAGGACAAGGAAGATAATGAAATACATTAATTATATATTGTCATCAATAGTATTATTATTTGTGCCAATACAAGGTCTTTTAATAGCTGTGGCTACAGCAATAGTTTTAGACACTTTTACAGGAATATTTAAAAGTGTAAAGCTAAAAGGTTGGAGCAGTATTAGAAGCAGACTTTTATCAAATATAATATCAAAGATGGCATTATATGAAATATGTATTTTATTATTATTCGTTATAGATAAATATGTTCTGAATGAATTTATAATTAGGTCATTTGGAATAACATATATGTTTACAAAAATCTGTGCTATACTTTTAATTTTTGTAGAGTTGGTATCTATAAAAGAGAATATTGAAGAGACTTTTAAAATTGACATTTGGAAACTATTAAAAAAAGTTTTTATTAGAGCAAAAGAAATTAAATCAAATATAGACGACTTAAAAGAATGACAACACAGCAGATTATAAAAAAATACGGAACCCCTAATGAAACAGGGGTTGGTTATTTAGTAAAGATTCAACTTCCATACCCTATGCGTCTTGCTTGGGATACAGACACTACAGTAACTACAATGATGTGTCATAAATTAGTAGCTGATAAATTAAAAGCAGCATTTACCGATATATTAGCTGAGTATGGTTTTAAGAAAATTAGAGAGCTAGGCATTGATTTATTTGGTGGTTGTTTCAACTACCGAAAAATGATAGGTGGTTCTGCTTGGTCAATGCACGCTTGGGGAATAGCAGTTGATTTGGATCCGGGAAGAAATAAATTAAAAGAGACATCAAAAACTGCACGATTTGCACGACCTGAATATAAGCCAATGATTGACATATTCTATAAAAATGGATTTGAGTCATTGGGTAGAGAAAAGAATTACGATTGGATGCATTTTCAAATAAAAGACTAATGAGAAAAATAATTATTCTGTCCCTAATTTTGTCAATATTGGGGACAAGTTGTGCTTCGAGAAAAGTAAATATAGACAAAGTAGATTCTGTAGTTAAATCAGACAGCACTTCAGTAACAAAACAAGAAGTGGTTACTACTCAAGATAATCACGTTAGTGTTGTTACAGATACTGATGAAATAGAGATAAGCCCGGTATCTGATACAATACCTATGGTTGTGAATGGAATAACGTACATAAATGCAAAGCTAAGACACAAAAAAACAAAAAAGGTGTTAGTAGATACTACAAAAATAAAAGTGTCTGAAAAGGCTTCAATTGAAACCACAGTAAAAAAGAGTGCAAAAATAGAGATGGTGAAAAAAGACATTGATAAGAAATCAAATAATTGGTGGTGGCTTTTGATATTGTTATTTATTGCATTAGGATATTACACTTATAAAAAATTAAACAAAACTTTATTTTAAAAATTATGTCAATTAAAAGACCCGATACTCCGTTAGCTCCTACTCCTGACCCTATAAAAAATGTTAGTGTAGAGGCAAATTTAAAGACTTCTAACAATAACGGTAATTATAACGAGAAGTCTTCTACAAAATCTGTTACTACAAATGAAGCAGGAGAAATAACAGGTAAAAGAATATCAAGTAATAAAGATGGTAAGTATAGGTCTGCTACTCTTAGTTTTGATTCTGATGGAAATGTAATAGGGAATTTTGAAAAAGGAGATAGAGGAAGAACTATTATTGGTAAAAAAGCAGAAAAGAAGTTTAATAGAATAGAAAAAAGAAATAATTAAAACTAAAAAAAACTTTATTTTAAAAATTATATATTTGTACAATTAAATTAAATAAAAATGGAAACATTAACACAAGAAGAATTAGGAAAAATTCAAGAATTAAACGCAGAGTTTAACAAAGTAAAAATGGCAATTGCTGATGCTGAATTGCAAAAGCAAACATTAATTAGAGTTGTTGATGAGATTAAAGCTCAGTTCTCTGCGCACGAACAATTATTGATAGGGAAATACGGAGCTAATGCTGTTATAAATATTCAAACAGGAGAAGTAACACAAAAAACAGAGTAATATGACACCGGGTAAACTTATCGGAACATTGTTCCAATCAAGAGATGCAATGCACATCGCACACCTTCAAACGACATCGTTTGCAGAGCACAAAGCATTGAACGCTTATTATGATGGAATACTTGATTTGATTGACAAATTTACTGAGGCATACTTTGGTAGAAACAAAAGAGTTGAGATAGTTATCCCTGAGTCAAAGAACACAGATGCAACTACTCACTTAAAAGAATTACGTTCAACTCTTGATACTGAGAGAAACAATTATCCATCAGAGTTGCAAAACATTATAGATGAGATGATTGCTTTAGTAGACAAGATTCTATATCTATTAACTTTAAACTAAAATAAAATGGCAAAGATTAGTACATACCCTGATGCGATACCTCCTGCTTTAGATGATTTTCTTATTGGAACAGATGTTAGTAATTCTGATGCAACAAAAAGTTTTGTTATTGCAGATGTACTTGCTCTTGGCGATGGATATAATGTGTATAGTGCTCTAATTAGTTGTACTAATAGCTCAACTGTTACTACAAATGTTTTAAAAAATAATATAGGATCTATAGTATGGAGTAGAAATTCAACAGGTAATTATTCAGCTACTCTTGCTTCTGCTTTTACAATAGGAAAAACAGTGGCTATAACAAATGTAAATAATGGATATCTTATTATTGCTCCTTCTACAACAAATATTAGCGCTAATGTAATTTCTGTACAAACAAACCTTTCTTCTTCAGGAGCCTATGTAGATTACATAGAAAACCTTTATGTAGAGATTAGAGTTTACAATTAAAAATAAAATACATAATGTCGAAGATAGCTACTTACTCCTTAGCGGACTCACCTTTACAATTAAGCGATAGGTTAATAGGGACAGAAGCTCCTCGACCAACACCATCAGCTACTCCTCTTGCGACAAAGAACTTTTCGTTAGGGGAGTTGTTGAATTTGTTTTCAGGTAACTTTCCGGCCGCAAACCTTCAGGCCGTTCTTGATGCAGGGAATACTGCTACACAAAACATTACATTAGTAGGGACTATTGATACCACATTAATAAGACCTGATAATATTGAGGATACAAGTGGTAGTCAAGGAACAGTTTTTCAATTCCTTAGTAAAGGAGCTGTAAGTATAAATTGGGTTGATTTGCCGGTAGATAATCTTCAGGCCGTTCTTAATGCAGGGAATACTGCTACTCAGAGTATAACTCTTGTTGGAAACATTACTTCAACAAGAATAATACCGGGAAATATACAAGATGACACTACAGGTATTGGAACAACAGGTCAATTTCTTTCAAAAACAGCATCAGGTATAAGATGGGTAAATGCTCCTGCAACAACAACCCCGGGATTAGGAGATGTATTATCTGTAGGTAATACTGCGATAAATAACATCAATCTAACAGGTAACGTAACTGCAACTTCATTTATTAAAACAGGAGGCACAAACCTACAGTATTTAATGGCAGATGGTTCTGTTACTACAGGAGGAGGTGCTCCACTTTCAGCGTTACCATTTACAACAGACCATCTTTCTGCAACAAATAATCAATATGTAGTAGGAGATCTTGTTTGGTATCTTGGAGATGTATATAGATGCATTGCTAGTAATGATTCTATTATACCTACTAGCACATTATATTGGACTAATTTAGGAGCAGGTTTTCCATTAGTACAACAACCTGCAGATTGGAATGCAACAAGTGGTAACAATCAAATACTTAATAAACCAACAACTCCAACACTTCAAGAGGTTACTGATGCAGGGAATACAATAACAGATGGGACAGGCGGTAATTTATCATTAAATACCACGGGAATAAATATTAATTATAGTACATCAGGTGAAACTGCTTTTTTAGGGTATGATGGATATAGTCTTATTAATTATTCTGAAACCGTTAATAATAGCAGCGTTTTTTTAACTCCAATTGGGGGTTTATTACTTACTAATAATAATGAAATATCAAGTTTAAATTATAGTATTTTAGGTTTTGGCAATGTAAACTCAACTGCTTACTACGGCATACATGGTTTTTCAAAAACACATTATCCAAATCCAAATAATCCCAAAACAATTATAATTAATTTTCCAACTTCAATAGTTGGTACAGATAAAACACAAACTTTTCAAGATGCCGATGGAACAATAGCCTTAACTACTGATATAGGTGTTACTTCAGTAGGATTGACAATGCCATCTGCATTTAATGTAGCAAATAGTCCAATTACTTCAAGTGGTGATATAGCTGTAACAGGAGCAGGTTTAGTATCTCAATATGTTAGAGGTGATGGTACTCTTGCTAACTTTCCAAATTCAACAGGTGGCGGTTCATCAGTTAATTATTATCTTAATGGTTCAGTTTCACAAGGTACATTTGGTGGTGACACTTATTATCAATTAAGTAAAACACCAATACTTGGAGCGGGTACTAATTTTCAAAGAACAAACGCACAAGGTAATGGATATATTGCATCTTTTATAACTGATGCAGGTGATCCTAGTCAATTAAATATACCCGGTGGTAATTGGAATGTAGAGTTTTATTTTCAATCATCTTCAACAGGTGGTAGTCCTAGTTTTTATGCTGAGCTTTACAAAGTAAGTGCAACAAATGTATTTACACTTATTGCAAGTGATTCAGCTAATCCTGAAGGTATTACAAATGGTACAAGTGTTGACCAATACTACACTTCAATTCCTGTGCCTCAAACTACATTACTTGTTACTGATAGGTTAGCTGTTAGAATATTTGTAACAACAAGTGGTAAAACAATTACACTGCACACTGAAAATGGTAATTTATCAGAAGTATTAACAACATTTACAACAGGATTAACTGCATTAAATGGACTAACAGATCAAGTGCAATTTTTTGATGTTGGAACAGGAGCTACAAATTTTAATATATCATCAAGTGGCGATACACATACATTTAATCTATTATTCAATATAAGGAGAAATGCAAACAATTCTTCTAATAATAATATAAATTATAATGGATATGCTGTAACAGGTTCAGCAGAATCATCAGCAGTATGGACAATAACAAGATTAACAATAGCTGCAAGTGGTTCAATTACAACAGCAACTGCTACAAACGTAGCTTGGACAAATAGAGAATCAGCAATATATACATAAAAAATATAAATTATGCCAATTACAAGTACAAACCCGATTGAAGTAGATGGAAATGTTTATCCATATTTTATGGTAAATTTAGCAATATCACCATTAGTTAAACCAACTGATATAGGCGGTAGTGTAGCTATGAGATTAACTCCTTATAGAGTTTTAGAGGATGGAAGTTCAGTAAGTCTTCCTGACAATTCAATCCCTATAACCTATATGGATGTCTTTGATAGTGGAGATGCAGACGCTATAAATGCAGCGGCAA
>Ga0181350_1000624_pt1 | contig 10431 bp, 14 predicted proteins | sample Su13VDMM110DCMD_FD_130105 | JGI IMG/M metagenome (GOLD analysis project Ga0181350, IMG submission 130105) | Freshwater viral communities from Lake Michigan, USA - Su13.VD.MM110.DCM.D | ecosystem: Environmental > Aquatic > Freshwater > Lake | place: USA: Michigan | collected 2013-07-16
CGCCGGGCAGGGGGTCGAACTTGTAGCCCTGCCAGTCCGTCTGGGTGAAGAACCTCTGCCGGTAGGCATAGAACGACCGACCCAACCGAAGGCCCTGATCCAGGATGAAGACCTGCGACCACAAGTCCAGCAGCGAGTTGGGGGTCGGCGTCCCGGTCAGGATGTATCGGTGGGGGATAGCGGCCAGAGCCTTCCGGAGGATCTTGAAGCCCTTCGTCGAAGGGTTCTTGAACATGGACGACTCATCGATGACCAGAGTGGCCCAGTTCTTCGCCGGCAGGATGTGGGGCAGCATCTCCCGGTTGGTCAGATAGATGTCGGCTCCGATCTTCAGGGCCTTGGCCCGCTCCGTAGGCGCGCCACGGGCGACCGAAAAGGTTAGGCCTTGGGTAGGAGCCCATTTCTCTGCCTCCTGCCTCCAGACCGTCTCTATGACCCGAATAGGCCCTACTAGCAGGACCGGCTTCGGTAGGCCCTTCAAGGCGTGAAGAGTCGACGCCGTTTTCCCCAGCCCCATGTCCATGAACAGACCGGCGTGGGGGCGGGAGGACAGGAAGTCCCGGGCCTGCTCTTGGTAGGGGCGGAGTTTCATTCGCCCTCCAAACTCTTCCGGTAGACCAGGGCCTGCCGATCGGGGACGAACATGTGGAGCGAAGTGATGTGCATCCGGAAAGTCCCCGGAGTCACGATCCCCCAGCCCACCGCGTCTTGCTTCCGGCACTCTTCCAAGACCCACAACAGGAGGCGGATCGTCAGGTAGACGTCGTCCCGGAAGTGTCGGACGAAGTCGCAGGACCTCATGGGGTAGACCACGTGGAGCTTATCGTCCCGGCGGATGAAATGATAGCCGAGTGTGCACGGCACTCGGGCCGGGGCGTTAGCGGCGGCGAGGTCCTCGGGGAAGAAAATAGGCAGATAGGCCTGCCTGGTGAGAGGGTCGCTGACGAGAAGGGTGACGAGGTCGTTCAAGTCCCCGTAGGGGAACCGGATGCCCACCGGGCCATTTTCCCCGGCTTCTTTCGGCCAGTATCGCTCAGCGTAGGAATGGTCGAAGATCTTGTCCTTCAGGTGTCCCTTAGCCGAATGCCCGTAGGGCCAGATCTTCCACGTCTCGCCGGGGTTGATCGGCCGGCCGGACACGCGCTCCTCTTCAAAGTGCCGATCGGCCCAGGGGAGGTTCGGCTGGATCGCCCACCGGAAAACTTCGAGGTCTTCGGCCGCCTCTAGGTCCAGCTGGAAAGTGTGGTTGAACAGTTCGACCGTCTCGGCCGGGGCCGCGATCGACTGCCACCAAAGCCCCTTGACTACAGGGGCGTTGAGGAACAAAGCCTCGTAGGTCCCGAAGACCCGGTCAAACTGCTTCTTCAATGTGCTCATGGATGAACTCCTCTAGCTGGACCTTACCCTCGACCCTCATGAAAATGAACCCATTATTCTGGAGATATTCTTTCCAGACAGATTGAAGGCGAGCCACCCTCTTGGTGGTCTGGGCACCCTCCCGCTTTAGCTCGATGAAGAACACCCTCCCCCGGGGGAGAAGAATGAGCCTATCGGGGATGCCCCGGTAGATACGGGCCGGCAGTTTGATGGACCGACCCTTGGCCTTCTTCACGGCCGAGGTCAACCGGTTTTCCAGGGCGGCTTCCGAACTCACTTCTTATAGGTCCGGCTGGCGTAGCTCTCCATCTCGATGGGGAACCCAACAGCCCATTCCGACGACTGGCACAGGAGACGCTCGAACTCTCTTAGGTCGTCCTTGTTGTCCCGGCCCTCGGCTATGGCTTCGTCGTGGCAGTGGCCCGTGATAGCGAACCCGGCTTTGTCCGCGGCGATCATCCCGTCCCGGAGGATGTCTCTAGTCAGGGCCTGAATGATGTTCTCGACCAACGACCCGCCGAAGGTATCGGTCGGCACCCAGGCGGTCTTCCAGGGCGTCCAGAAGTTGAACGTGGCCCGGGTATCGCCCCAGGGCGTTTCGTCCTCTCCCAGGAACGGGGCCGGGTAGGCGATCGAGCCGCTGGGCATGTCGACGAACAGGACCTTGAACCCGTTCGGCAGGATCTCAGGGCGCATCGTATATCGTCCGCACTCGATAGGCTTCCACCGGCGGAGGGCGCGGATGCAAGCCATCTCGACGTCTTTCCAGAAGGCTACGATCGCCGGGACGGAAGCCCGGTAGCCCGCGACCGCTTCCACGGCTTCTTGGTCGGTCAGGACCCGGCCGAACTTGGCGCAGGTCTGGGCGAACCGGGGCGCGCCCATCCCGTAGCCGCAGCCCAGGACCAACTGCTTCCCCGTGAACCGCTGGTTCTTGTCCACTTGATCGGCCGGAACCCCGTAGACCCGCCCGGCGGCGATCTTGTAGGCGTCCTGCTTCTCGTGGTAGGCGGTCAGCATCCAGTCCTCGTTAGCCGACCATGCCAGCCCCCGCGGCTCGACAGAGGCGTAGTCGGAGACGAGGAAGTGTTCGTCTGACTCGAAGAACCCCCGGATCGACTGCGCGATCACCGTCAGGGGCCGGTTGAACATGAGGGCCAGGTCCCGGGGGTCGTCGTCCAGCAGGCTCAGGGCCACTTCTGGGTTTGACTCCCCCTCGGGCTTCTGGAGGTTGTGCATCTGCACGCCGGTCGAGGACCATCGCCGGGTTGACGCGGCGGAGAACAGGAAGCCGCCTCGGACCCGGCCATCGAGTGACACACAGTCCTGGATGGCCCGAAGCTTCTTGGTGCCTGCCCTCGACAGTTCGATCCTCGAGTCAAGCAGTTCCACCAGATGCGGCGGGAGACCCGGCCGAAGGGCCAGTTCCTCTACCGTCGCCGCCTGGAGATTGGGCAGGTCTATCCCCTGCCCCGAAAGGAAGGCGAGGGTCTTCTCTCGTTGGGTCGGCCGGCAGCCACTGATCTCGACCGCCCGCTTCATCAGGGTCTCGGAGTACTCCTGAACGAACCCGTCGGCGGCTTTGACCCGTTCGAGATTGACCGGCATGCCTCGGTCATTGATCTTGTAGTCAAGGGCGAAGGCCTCGGCCTCGACTGACGACAGGGGCGGAAGGATGCGGTCGAGCTCCTGCTCGACTACCACGTCCTGGCGGCAGTATTCCATGAAGGCGGCGAAGTCATCGGGTCGGTGGTGTGGCAAGATCCTGATCCCCGTCTTCGGCTGGGGCTTGCAGAAGAGGTTGATCAGGTCGGCCCCTCGTTTGTCCTTCGTTTGAAGAACCCCCAAGGCGTTAGCCGCCCCGTCGAGGGAACCCGGGATGGCCAGCATCCTGGCCCGTGCCGCGGTGCAGTCCCACTGCCGGGGTTCTGGGTTTACAGGGAAGCGGCAAACCTTCTCAAAGATAACTCTTTCAAAAGACGCATTGTGCGCGCACACCGGAACCCCGGACGCAATGAGGTCAAAGAAAGGGGAAAGCTTTTCGAAGGCCCCGGGCAGGGTCATATCAACAGCCACCGGGGGTTCGTTATCTATAGCCCACGCCAGGATCAGGAGCTTAGTCGAGGGGTCCTCGGCGTAGCGGAACGCCCCGCAGACCTTCAGGTCGCGGTCGCTGTACGTTTCCACATCCACGTGAAGTTTCATGGCTCCTGCCCTACTATCGACCAACCCTGAACATGGTGTCCCGGACCTTTCTTTTTTAAGGCTGAAAAGTTAGGAGCAGAAAGCTCTAGACGCAAGACTAGATCATGATGAGTCCCCCGTTCAACCCGACCATCCTTATGCCGTAAAGTGAACTCCTCAGGTTTGAAACAGGGGCTAGCAGAGCCTTTCATCCCCGGGCGTCCCGTAGCGGCACGAGTTATTGCAGCCCTAGTGTAAGGGGTCCGTTTCATCCCCTTGTGGCTCGCCCCTATTTTTGACCTGTGTTCCGGGCTCAGGGGTCGTCCGAGCACAGTTTCCCTGGCTTTCGCCGCGGCCCGAAGTTCCAGAGCCGTGGGGGTAATCCGGAGGCACTTCCGCTTAGAGGACATGAGGAGTAGCGGCAGCCAATGCTTACCCCCTTTCCACTTCGCCAAGATCAAATGGGCGAATAGATGGTCTCGGGCCGATAGTCGGATCAGGTTCTCGGGTTCGTTGCCCCCGCCTTCGCACCGGGGGACAATGTGATGACTTTCAGAATATTCTCCCGGCCCGAACACACGACCCTGCCGGGACTCTATGAACCGGGAGTAGAGGGCTTCGTAGTTCACTTCGGCTATTCTACCAGTTCGTAAGTCAGGGCGCGGTTGACCAGTTTGATCCTGACAAAGCCGCGCTTCTCAAGCCGACGGGCCAACTGAGAGCACTGGAAACTGGTGATGCCCAGGGTCTTGGCAATGCGGCCCGAAGGCATCCCTGGGTTCTCCCGGATCGCTTCGACCAGAGCCTCGAGGGTTTTCATGGTCAAGGGGCTAGGGGGCCGGCCGGGTCCGTAGTTGTTGAGGTCCATTTTGTCGCCTTGAAAAGTAGCCCCCTCCCCGATACGGGAAGGGGGCCAGGTTGCGCTGGTAGGAGGGGATCAGCCCAGCGGGTCGTCTTCTCCGAAGGCCGACGAAGCCGAGCGACGCCCGGACTTCCGCTCACCATCGGAAAGCTTCTGGAAGGAGTTCAGGATGCACGACACGCCCTTGTTCGTGGGCTGGTCGAAGGCGTACAGGTAGATGTCCGCCCGGCCGAAACATCCGGAGTAGACGCCCATGGTGTCCATGAACGTCTCGAGGTTCTCGTCGACGACTTCCGGCTTGTCAGTCGACCGGCAGGTGATGAAGTACTTGCCGGCGAACTCCTCCTCGGAGGAAGTGCCCTGCTTGTCCGAACCCGGACGCAGGGGGTTCTTGAGCTGACCGGAGGCCAGTTTGGCCTTGGCCGATGCCCCGAACTTAGCGGTAGCCACAGACAGGATAGCTTCCTGCAAGCGGGCAACCTTCGGGTCGTTTTCGTCGAACAGAAGCGTGACCGAGTACTGGTCAGGCTTGCTGGGGTCCATCGCCTTCTGGGGACGGAAGAGGTTGACGTAGGCGGTCTCGCCTTTAGGAGTAACGATTTGCATTTCAGTCTTTCTGGTTTTCAGTGGTGAAGACCAACTTCATCCCGGAGGACTCATTGGTCACGAACTCGGCTACGTTCTCCCGGTAGGAGTTTCGGCCGAGGGCTTTTTCCGCCTGGGCAGGTGTCAGCGCCTTTCGGGGCGCCACAGTGTCCAGGTCGGAAAACCGGAGAAGCAGAGGGATCATGTCAAGACCCTCCTGCCATTTACGAACGGGGCGGATAGGTTCCAGGCGGACGTGCTGGAACTCTGCCCCGGATTGGAGGGCCTCCAAGATCTCAGCCTCTACGGCGGCGATCCAGGCCTTCATGATCGGGAGATCGACTGCAATGCGGTCCAGGTCCTCGTTGGTCATCATGGCGCTTCCTCCCGGAACCGGTTGATCGACTGCTGGGCCACGGCCTTGCATCGCCCTAGCGCATTGCAGTAGTTCATGCACCAGTCACCTGGGGTGGCAGGGGCGTCGTGCTTGTAGCTGCCCCGGATAGCCACTTCGAGTTTAGCCTCAAACTCCCGGAGCTCCTCATCAGTGATCTCTACCGCCCGGATCGGCCCGTCTCGGTGCCACGATCGAGGCTGGGCGATGCACATCGAATAGGTCGGTCGGCGCCCGAAGGCGTGAACTGCGCCTACTAGATAGCAGAGCATCTGGAGGTTGTCCTTGGCCTCGACGGCGTGCTTCCCATACTTGAGGTCAGCGATCGTGATCTTGTCAGGGCTGACGAAGACAAGGTCAGAGGTCCCAGTCAAGTCTACGAAGCCGAAGGGCGCCCCGTAGTCTACGCGGTGCTCGACATAGCGGTCGCCCTTGACCGATGCAACCCATTCGGAGACCATGAACAAGTAGTCGGCCATCTCCGGGTCTTCGCAGTCTACCAGGTCCGCTTTGCCCTCAAGGTGATTAGCCAACCACTCGTGGGCCAGAGACCCTTCGTCCGCCGCGGCGGAACTACGGTTCGGGATGACGGCGTTGAGACGCCTCCAACCGTGGCAGTAGAACCACTTGTCAGCCGAAGAAGGGGGAAGTTCCGAGTGGGACATCTACAAGCCCTTCAGAAGCTCATAGACCTTCGGGTAGCCTGCCGGTTCCAGGCCGGAGAGGTTCTTGACCCCCATCTCCGCCAAGACGCCGACGAAGTAGTCCCGCTTGCCGGCTTTGATCAGGTCAGCCCCGAGCTGCTGCAAGGTGGCCAGTGTGATCTCCGGGAGCGCCGGGATGACTTCTTCGATAGGGTCGGGGCCTACGTCGCCGAAGTGGGTCAGGTCAACCGGCGGTCGTTCCGCCGGGGCCTCCAGGGCGTCGGCGAGAAGCCGAAGTGCAGATGCGATCTTGTTCAGGTCCATGTATCCAGTCCTTTATAGTCCTAGCCCCTTCCTACCCCAGTTTCGGGGGTTTCGAACAGCGCAGACTATTTTTTATTAAAAATGCAAAGGGGGATATTATTCTGTCATTATGATGACAGACTACACGGACCAACCAGGAGATACCCAGATGGCTCGCACCACAACCCGCAACGAGATCGCCGCCCTCGTCCAAGGACAAAGCCCGGTTTCTATCGAGCTGGTTAAAGGCGAAGGCTACTGGTACTTCACCGCCTCAGACTCGACCCGGAACATCTACGACAGCCACTCTGTCTATACTATGAGGCTCTCCGACCAGACCCCGGCAGAGTGGGCGGCTATCGGCACGGCCTTCCTCAACCAGGTCGAACAAGACTACTCCGACCGCACTAACTAATCCCTAACCATCCACAAGGAACCCTGACTATGGACACCGCCCTCAAAACCCTCCTCGAGACCCGCGCCGCCTCGGTCAACGACATCGTCGAGACCCTCGGTCGATCGGCCACCTGGGTCCGGACCCAGCTCAAGAACCACGAGGACATCATCCTGGACGCCCCCAGCGCCCTCCACCCTCGCACGACCATCTACTACCTGCCCGCCCCTCAAGAGCCCTCCGACGAGCCTTCTGAAGCGGATGAGGACAAAGCCTTCGACGCCGACGAAACCCCGGGCCTCTTCTGCAAGTTCTGCTACTCAGGCAACGTCTCTGCCGCCGGGGAGATCGGAACCTTCCTGGGCGCTGCTACGGTCTGCGGCGACTGCGGCAAGACCTACAACACCTTCTCCGGCGAGGAGATCACTCCTTCGGCCACTGCCAGCGTCAAGAAGAAGCGCCAGCCCCTTAACCCCCAGTACAAGATCAAGGCTAAGGTCGAGGCGGTCGAGGCCGCGGGCGGCAAACTGTTCTTCGAGAAAGAGTCCCGCTTGTGGGTCTGCTCCGCTAAGGACGAAAAGGTCGCAACCTTTACGGCGGTAGAGTTCTCGACCCTGACCCCCGAGACCTTCTCCTTCCTGCTCGGGGAGGGCTGATCCACTTAAGAATCTTTTTTGTCTAGGGGGATATTATTCTCTGCTAATGATGACACAAGTAGTTGCATCAACAAGGAGACACCCGATGACCACCACCCGTAACCAGACTCAGCATAATGCCTATATGAAAGGCGCCCGTGACGCCCACGATCGTAAGCCCATGAGCCGGGGCTGGGTCCAGTCGTTGGTCCCCGGAGTTAGCTCCTCCTACAAGGCGGGCTACCAGGCCGCGAAAAACTAATCCCTAACCATCCACAAGGAACCTAGACTATGACCAACTTCCTCACGACCCTCGACTCGCTCCCGGCCACCCGGCACCCGGAGAAGACCTCGGACAAGTACATGTTCCTCGACACCCGCCGGGTCGTCGATGACATGCAGGACCTCGGGTATGAGGTCACCGGGTTCGAACGGGCCAAGACCCGGACCGCCGGCGGACCCTACGGGCTGCACCAGGTGCGGTTCCAGAACCCCACCCATCAGAACCTCTCGCGCCATGAGGCCCCGACGGTCCTGTTCGTCAACTCTTACGACGGCACCCGCCGCGCCCGGTTCGTGGCAGGTCTGATCCGCTTCGCCTGCCTGAACGGGATGATCACCGGCAACCTCACCGCCGACCACTCCTTCCTCCACATGGGGGACTACGAGGAGGCCCTGATGGCCCGGATGAAGGGCATCGCGGAAGAGACCCATCGGACCTTCACGAAGATCGAGGACTACCGGGACGCCTACATCGAGCGCGCCCTGCTGATTGAAATGGCCGCCGAGGCCCTCTCCATCCGGTTCGGGGATGACACGACCCTCACCATCGACCCCCGGTCGCTGCTGATGCCCCGCCGGGCGGAAGACCTGGCCCAGGACCTCTACACCCAGTGGAACGTGGTTCAGGAGAACATCCTCCGCGGCGGCGTCCCCGGCCTCAACAAGGATGGTCAGATCCGCCTGTCCCGCCCGGTTAATCAGATCGAGAAGTCCAACCGCATCAACTCGGAACTCTGGGGGCTTCTGGAACGGACCGGCGAGCTGGTCTAGCCCCCGGATGGCCTTTTCCCCCTGGTTAGGCCTACAACAGCGAACGGCCCGGCGACCTGAGGGGGATCGCCGGGCCTTCTACCGTATCCTTACTCAAACGACTGAAGCAAGGAGCTTCGATTATGAAGTCAAACAACCCAGAAGGCCACCCTTTTGACAGGGAGCCGCAGTCATGAACTACGAGTTGCTTTACGCCCGGTTCATTGCAAGCAGGCAGGGTCGGGTCTTCTCCCCCGGAGAATATTCAGAACGCCACCACATCGTGCCCCGGTGTGAAGGGGGAGGAGACGAACCCGAGAACCTAATCCGGCTGTCTGCCCGAGACCATCTATTCGCCCATCTCATCTTGGCTAAGTGGAAGGGTGGGGTTCACTGGTTCTCCGTTTATAGAACATTCGGGAACAAGGCCCGGTGGAATGAACTGCCTACAGCACAGGTTGTTCGCCTCGTTGCTATGGCTAAACAGAAGTTTGGTGAGGAGAACCGGGGGGACAAGAGTCTTATGTTTGGCAGGGTTGGTGAAAAGTGCCCGATTTTCGGAATGAAGCGTTCCCCCGAAACCCGGGCGAAAATGTCTGCGGCGAAAAAGGGGAGAATCTTCTCTGCCGAACACAGGGAAAAACTCTGTGCAGCAAAACGCGGCGACAAGAATCCTTGGTCCGGGTTGCGGCATTCCCCCGAGGCAAAAGAAAAAATGTCCGCGGCGGCCAGGGAGGTTTGGGCCCGCCGTAAAGCCATTGCACAGGAGAGCGCAGCATGACGGCCCTCAACCTACATCCCCCGATAACGGAGGTGCTTCCCCCGGCTCTGCTGGAAATGGACCGTTGGCTCCTGTGGAAACAGAGCCCCCATCCGAAAGAACCTAAGAAGACCCGCAAGACCCCCTACTACATCTCCGGGGCTATCCGGCACGGGATATTGGACACCGAAGCCGACCTCGCCCAGCTGGGGAGCTTGGCCGATGCCCTTGACGAAGAAAAGCGCGGAGGTTACGCCGGGGTCGGTTTCGCCCTCTCGGGTGAAGGGGTCGGGGCCTTCGACCTTGACTGGATCTTGGACGGGAAGGGCGATCTCCTGCCGGGCCACGCAGGGTATGACCTCGCCGTCAACGCCCTCGTCGCCGGATGCTACATGGAAAAGTCCCCCTCCGGGTTCGGGCTTCGCATCGTCGGCCCCTGTACGAACACCACCGCCTATTCGAAGGACGGCCTGGAATACTGGGGCGCCAAGCGGTTCGTGACCCTGACCGGGGACATGTGGGCCAACCCACAGGGCTGGGTTTCGCTGGACGACCTCAGGAAGCCCTATGGATCGGCCGAGAACCCCGAAAAAACGGCCGTGGACGCCCAGGACGATGAAGATGGGGTGATTATGACCCCAAGGGTCCTGGACGAGCTCCGCAGCGCCCTACAGGCCATTCCGTCCGATGAACGGGAGCTCTGGATCAGACTTGGCATGGCCCTGAAGACCATCGGGCCTAAAGGCAGGGAGCTCTGGCTGGAATGGTCCCGGAAGTCCGAGGCCTTTGACGAGGGCGACGCCTTCCGGGTCTGGGAGTCTTTCCGACCCAAGAACACGAACTACAAAGTTGTCTTCGCCGAGGCCATCCGGGAGTATGGGTGGACCAACCCGAACCGGAAGACCAAGGCCGAGGACCCCGACGAGGTCGATGCCCCGCCTGACAAGGCCTTCGAGGTAGGGCTGGGCGAAAACCGGCTTCGGCCCACGGAGTTCGTCCTGGATGGGTTCCTGCCTGTAGGGGTTTCGGTGATCGCCGGGGCCTGGGGCGCAGGGAAGTCGGTCAACCTAATCCCTCTGGCCTGTTCCATCGCCCACCTTGCCCCAGAGCACTGGGGGTTCCGTCCGGCCCTTAGGCGGAAGGTCCTGTGGGTGACCGAGGCGCCTGAACAGGCTATCGACACCATCTACTCGCTTGCCAGAACCGAAGGGTCAGCGCCCTGGGAAGAGATCGGCGAGTGGTTCCGGCTGTTCCGGGCTCA
>Ga0181350_1000627_pt1 | contig 10410 bp, 1 predicted proteins | sample Su13VDMM110DCMD_FD_130105 | JGI IMG/M metagenome (GOLD analysis project Ga0181350, IMG submission 130105) | Freshwater viral communities from Lake Michigan, USA - Su13.VD.MM110.DCM.D | ecosystem: Environmental > Aquatic > Freshwater > Lake | place: USA: Michigan | collected 2013-07-16
AGTTCCGCGTTTTGTAAACTGGTTACTCCAATGGCGCGAAAATCTTTTATGTTTAATTACCGGCATTATGAAAATGTTGTGGCTCCAGATACATATGATTTTGAATGTGAAACAAATGCGTAGTAAATGCCGGTTTTTAATTGTGCAAAGGGTTTAACAATGAACATCATTAGTTTGGGTGCGGGAGTTCAGTCATCAACCATGGCGCTCATGGCTGCTCATGGCGAGATTACACCGATGCCAGAATGTGCAATCTTTGCTGATACTCAGGCTGAACCACACGCAACATACGATTACTTGAAATGGTTGGAAACAATTCTTCCATTTCCAATTTACAAAGTAACGGCTGGCAGTTTGCTGGATAACATATACGCCAATAAAACATTGTCTGGACATGAGTATCAAGACGTCCCATGGAGAACCCAAGGCGGGATGGGTAAAAGACAATGCACCACTCAATACAAAATACTTCCGCTATACAGGAAGTTGAGGGAAATGGGAGCCAATCACAAAGACCCAATTGATTTCTGGATTGGGATTAGCGCAGATGAAGCAGACAGAATGAAGCCAGCAAGGGTGAAGTATGTAAAAAACCGCTGGCCGCTTTTGGAAAAAAACCTTACGCGTCTTCATTGTCTTGAGTGGCTTACTAAAAATAACTATGCTCACCCTCCGAAGTCAAGCTGCGTATTTTGTCCATACAAGGGTAACGCTGAGTGGAGGGCGCTAGATGCTGAAGATTTTGCCGTTGCCGTAAAGGTGGATAACTTCATTAGAACTCTTTCTGTTGAGCAGTTTGTTCACAGAGATCTCAAACCATTGCAAGATGTTGACCTGAGAAGCGCCGAGCAAGCCGGCCAGATGGCTATGTTTGGCGAAGAATGCGAAGGAATGTGTGGACTATGAACAACAAGCTAACGCCGGCAGACAGGCGACATCTAGGTATCATTAAGGAGATGCCCTGCGGTGTTTGCGGCGCTGCCGGCCCTAGCGATGCCCACCATATCAAGCAGGGTCTCCAATACACCTGTATCCCACTGTGCAAGGACTGCCATCAGGGTTCCCACAACGGCATCCATGGGCAAAGATCGATCTGGAAGGTCTTGAAAAAGGATGAGCTATCCGTCCTGAACGACACCATCAAAGCCGCCCTTGAATAGGCACATTGGCCTGGATCTTCCGTGGCCTCCCAGTGTTAACCACTATTGGGGGCAGTTTGGAAAACACCGGTTTATCGGCAAGAGGGGTAAGGAGTTCCGTATAAAGGTGCTTCAGGCGTGTCAGGATGGCGGTATAGAGCCTCTGGAGGGTAGGTTGGCTATGCATGTATCCCTTTTCCCTCCAGACCGCCGTAAACGCGATATAGACAACGTCCTGAAGAGCCTCCTGGATGCCTGTGAACACGCTGGCTGTTACGCCTCAGACTCCCAGATCGACGAGCTACACGTAGTCAGGCTGGAGAACCTCGCGGGTGGAGGCTGCTCCGTCCTTATCATGGTTAGGGACTAAAGGCCGCTTATACTCCGCATCTTTTCAACCCCAGTAAGAGTTGAATTTTTGGCGCGCTGCAACAACTCTATTGTTTTTCTCTTTTCCTGCGGGGACATTGGGTTCATTTGCCCTTCTGAAATTTCTCGAATAATTTTGTTTATTCTACTCAGTTCTTTATTTGTATTGTCTACATAATCATGCATTGCAATCAATCGTTTGTTCTCTTCAACATTAGATAGAACTCCCTTTACATTTTGACGATCAATTTGTAGTTCCATAGTTTTGTATTTTTCGTCAACGCGTTCTTTAAAGTCATAGAACAAATCTTCTGGGCCACGCTGGACTGGTTTCACAAATGCCCCATAAAACGGGTTCTGTTTGTCGGTCATTGCGGGACGTTTTTCAGCCGCCTCTCCAATCAAGTTGGATGCCCATTGCGCCAAAGACCCAACACTGCCAAAAAAACCTCTGATAATGTGATCAGCTTGTATTGGGTTCAGCGCACCTCTGGTCGCCGATGAAACATATTTGCCTAACTCAGAGGTTGTCGCGGTGTATTGTTCTGCTGCTTCAACACCATTAAGCCCGACTGGAACAACCGGTCGCCCTGTCAGGAAACTACGATTTATTCCGATTTCGATAACCGGTCTTGCGCCAGATGGCACTGGAGTTGGGCCAAGCAACATGTCAATCGCGGCGGTTTTAAGAGCTTCTTTCAGGCGCGTTGCGTCTTTTGGCGTTGCAGTAGATTCCTCAATATACTTATCGTATAGAAACTCTGGAAGAACCTTAAAGAAAAAAGCGCCGGAGTTGTGCATTGGCAACATGATGTTGGTTCCCGGAATTATATAATTACCATACCTGGTTTTATCATCATATTTTTTATATTCATCGTCATCGCCAATGGCGCATCTGAGCAATAGCGTAAGAATGCCCAGCGACGTTCCTGTGATAGCCATTTGCGCAAATGCGGCTTTTCTAGACTTACCTTTAAGTCCTCCGCCAGCTAATGTCTGAGCCATTACATCCGTTGCGTTTGCATAGGCCGAAATGAATGGAACTGTTTTTACAAGAATTTGCGCTACCTGTCCAGATCCGCGATGGTGAAAGTTAATTACGTTCGCCGCACGATAAAGAGCCAAAGCCTCATCGCCAGTTTCAGCCAGAACCCGTTTATATGTAGCTATACGCGGAGCAACATCCGATGAGTCTCCAATGTGATCTAGCGCCTTTAAAATAAATTGAAAGGCGTTTCGATTCATAATTCCAACCTGCATCTTTACTTCTTTTTCTGCCGTTCTGGATGGGATGTGATATCCGCCAATGCCCGCCAATTGTAATGTTCTAGCAACAGGCTCTATGTCGAAGTTTTGATTTCCGGTAAGAGTAACTCCCACTTTATTTGCAACAGGCCTGACCAAAGTATAAACAAAGTTTTTATATACCCCGCCAAGCAACTTATACCAATGCTTGGTGCCAGATGCCCACGCTGCCACGGGCGCATCCATTAGTAATTGTTTAAGTTGAAATTCTGGATCTATCGTAATAAGTCTTCTTGTAAAGTTTGCAAGGTAATTAAAACCGTAAAGCATTTTTATGTCTAGGTTTTCCATCCCAAATACAGCTTCTGCAATAAGCTTGTCTTCGATTTCTACAACGATATTCCTGCCATTAGAAATATGAGTAAAGCGGCCTTTGTCCTTATCTACCTTTGGAAATACTGTGAGCTGGCCATTCAAATTGCGTGTTGCGTAACGATCAACAATATGGTTTGCGGCGTTTTTACGAAGTCCGTTCATGGTCATTCGCATAACGCTGCGAGTCATGTTGTCAACCATGTTTTGAATTTCGCGATTGGTTTTAAACTCAACAATATCGCCTTCGTTTATTGGAACATTGATCGTTACCTCTCCGTTCGGAGCGCTTCTTACATCATTTGGATTTATTGGATTTTCATTTATTTCAACCCCAACAACGCGGGAAGGTTGAATTTTAAAAGTCTGCTGACCTTGCTTTGCCTTGAATCTTGTGGAAACAGATGGTCGGCCAGCTTTAAACAGTTTTTCCCTGCCTATGTTTGTCATAGACCTGGTAGTGCTTTGGAGCGCGGAACCGGCCTCGTCGGTGTCTGCCGATATAGTGCCGTCTTCCATGATTCGATACCATGGAATATAGTCTTTTATGTTTGACAATAGTTCGTAGCGAGCCTCACTAATCAAACCAACATCTCGCCAGAACACAAGCAAGTTTTGGTTAACGGCGTTGTAATTAGTCATGATGTCGCCAAGCTCGGGATGCGCCCTTGCTCTACTCAAGAAGTCTCTTATTTCCCCGTTTGACATGCTGACCTTGCGTTCAACCAATTCAATAGCGGTCAAAGCCTTTTTTGCTTCCGAAATTTCCATCTTCAAGGCGCTGATATCATCTGGGTCAGCATTGGGATTGGACTTGAGTGTAATTAAATCAGCAGCCAGTTGATTTAACTGATCTTGCCGCGCAACCAATTCGTTCCTAATACTTAAAGAACGCTTTGCCTCCAAATACCCTTGAATTATGTCCGTGCCTAACTGATTTCCAAGCTTTTTCTTTATGAGTGATTCGGCTTTGTATACGCCGACCATTCCTTTGTCGCGTTTCTCCGCCACATAACTCAAAGAATTAGGGTCGTATTTAATACCGCCATTTAATACCACTTGAGATGAAATGGCGGTAGCGCGAATAGCATTGTCCAACGCTATGGACGCATTTACTAAACCGTTCGCGTCCCTCATCTGGCCGTTGAATGCGCTGTATTCGGCGGCGTCTAAACCAGTGCCAAACCATACGTTTTTGTTGCGCATATATATGGTTGCTCGATCAGCCGTCGTAATGGCATCTATAGCCAAACTCTTGGGGTCTTCAACTCCTTTTTTAAATATTTGTTTGGCTGTTGTTGTGGCGGTAAGGACGGCTTTCTTAAGAGAAGATGTGCCTGAAACTGGAGTATGTGCGTGACCATACCTTTCCAACAGATCCATGTCGTCTTGTAGGTTATTAAGGGCGACAAAATCTTTGTCGCCGGTAACCATATCAACCAATTGACTGCGTGAAATCCTGTTCATTTCACCAGACATAATCTGATTAAATACTTTTTGGACTGCGTATTTGTTGTCAAAACCAAACACTGATTTCAGACCTTCAAACATCCTTTGAACAAACAACTTGAACCGTTGCCATGCGGTTCCAAGCTGGCTTGCCATAAGCTTTTCTGCGTTAACTGCCCAGTATTCTGATGGGTTGACGTATTGATACATCTCATAGCCAGGCAAAGCAGCCATGGCTTTTTCATGGTTAGCCAAACTAGGATTTTCTATAAAATTTAATACCGCATTAAAAAACTTTTGATGAAGCTCATCTTGGTTTTTTTCTGATGCTTTTTGTAAATCTTTCAGCCATGCGTCAAAAACAACTTGACGCTGCGCGCCAGACATCATTTGCTCTAATGAGTGGTTAAGCTCGTGCCGTATTGATTTTGGGTCGGTTGCGCCAGTTGTAGATTTAAACAGCCTTACTATTCTGGCTAACGGAACAAACATTGCCGCCGCTCTATTGTTGCTATCTTTGCCGTGAGACCTAACGCTAAGCCTTATCCCGTCAAGTAGCTGTGGATACTTGTTATACGCAACTTGAGCAACGGCAAGCACATCAGCAGATATATTGCCCGCATCGTATTCGGACAAAGCTTTTGCCAAGAATGTTTCTGGGGATGTGCTGGTGGGGGTGCTTATATCAATTGCGGTTTTTAAGTAACTGCTTCTGCCCATCAAAGATGAGAGGCTTCTTTGGAGATCTGTGGATACCTCTCCTTCCGCAACCTTACGAACAGCGGACGCCATCCGACGCCTAAGTCCGGCGTATTCGTTTATCTGCTCGCGCCGAATGTCGGTATTTCTTTGCGCAAGCTCTCCGGCTGAAAGGGGAGGCTGCGAGTCTATGTTGAAAAGAAAGTCTTCTTTCTTGCCAAAGGTGACGTTCTTGCCAAGAACCATGTTACCAATTTGAAGAACTTCATCAGCCGAAATTACTGGGACTGTTGTGCGACGGTCGTAGAAGTAAGAATGACGGGTGGGATTTAAACCTATCTGCGTCCACGCCGGGTCAATTAATGCTAACTTTGCTTGCTCATAAATTTGTTCAGGAGTTGTCGAAACATAAGAACCTTCAATTGTTTGAAGGGGTTTTTTTGCCTCTCCAGCCGCTATATTAAGGGCCGCGCTTTGATTGCCAGGGCTAAATTTAACATTGATAGCTTTAGCCGAACTACTATATCCAATTATTCTTCCAGAACCAGATTTTGTTCCTTTTTCGTGAATAGAAACAACATGTACGCCTTTGCGATTAAAAGACGGAATATCAAGCCTTAAACCAACGGCGGTTCCATTGGTAATTTTGGGGTTGACTTGTTTGCCTTGCGTTGAAGTAAGTGCATCTACCATTTTTTCAATGGTGGCTGGAACTAATGGATCAGTAAAAATGTAAATCGGTTTGTATTTATTAACCAGACTATCAAACTGAGCGGTGGTCATGGTGCCGTCTTTGACCATCTGCGCGGCAGCAGCAAGCTCTGGAGAACGACCAGGCGGGAGCTTTTTCTTAGCCGTTGGCAGCTGATCCATTTCGTTCAAAGCCTTGGACTCAGCTGGATTCGCGGCGGCTATCTTGTCGGTAATGTCAGACTCGTTTTTAAGGTCATACTCCTTTGGTATAAAGCTAGTCCTGCCGCCGTCCTCATCTATTATTCCATCAAGTCCGATTGAATATAGCGCAGAAATTGCCATGCTTAATTCAACAGGGTCTACTTGGCGCTCATCATTCCTATTGGACATAACATCCAACAATTCTTGTCCAGTAACGTCTTCGTCTACCAAATTAAGGAACATGTCTTCCCAAAGAACGGCGTCGTCTGTTGTTCCCCGAAACCCCGCCGCAAGGGCCTCACGCACATCGGCTGGCTGTTCTGACAAACGCTTGTCTCCAATTAGATTGGTTCCAGCGTCTTTTGCGCCCGCCTCTCCGGGCTTGCCTTCCTGCCTTCTTCTGCTTGGCAGCGTTACGTTGGTGCGTGGGGATCTAAGCACACCTTGTTCGGAATGCTTTGATACATTGAACGCACTTTGTGGGTTGCTGACAATGCTTGTAACAACGGTAGTTGTTGGTTGATACCCAGCAATACCCTCAAACGTCTGTTCCAGAGTCTGGCTCATTGGGGTGATGTATTGAATACCGCCATCTGCAAACTGTTTTTCTATGTGATCGTTGTAAAATTTTTCTCCGTAATTAATGCAGCCATAGGATATGAAGTTATCATCCGCAGTTGGCGTTGAGAGGCGTTTTAGCCTGTTTTCTGCCGGGTTTCCTGTATATGCAATGTGACCAACAAGAGAAGAGTTGCCAAGTTTTATAAAATCAAAAGATGTCCCAGATTTACGCCGCTCTATTTTTCCTTTAAATCTGCCGGCTGGAGTAACCTTTTCTTCTTTTGTTGTTTGCGCTACTGTCTTTTCAATTGCAGAACGCGGGATAACGTCTTTATCTTTGGCAGCGCCCAACAGAACTGGCGCGGCGGCAACAAGATTTCCCTTCGCATCAAATACATAACTAGTTGCAATTGGTTTGTCAGTTATTATGAATGGCAAGCCTTCGTTATCGTTAGTTCCGACAACATAGTGGGCAAGCCTAGCGGTGGTAACTGACGGAATTATGGCACCAAAGTTTGCCTTTGGTTTCTCTACAATTTTTACCAGTTCTGTTGTTTGTATAGAGGGTATGTTGAATGCTTGAGATTCTGCGTTGAATGTAACCGGATTGAACGCAACACCAACAGCCAGGATAGTGGCAAGAAGTTTCTTAATAACATTGCGTATGCCTTTGGCTACAGCATTGATGCCCTTTTCAATGGCACGCTGTATATCGGCGCGTAACTTCGTGGCAAACCCATCCGTGTTTTTCTTATAACCGTAATGGTCTTCAAGCTTCTCAACCTCTTTGTCGTTGAGTTTCTCGAGGGCTGCGTCTACTTTTTTGTTATCCGACTCTTCTGTTTGAGCAGTTGTTTCGGTAGGTTTAGTCGCGTCTATGGAAAAATAATCCGTGCGCCGTTCTGGAAAACGAGCGCGAGCCACATCACCAATTGCCCATAATTGCAGGCTATCTCTGTTGACAACGGGTTTTCCGTTTACAACAGGATGAGCTAATACTGAACCTTGGCGCGATGACCACACCTCGAATTCGTTACCCTTGCCGTCTTTGAAACGATCGCCTTTTACCGGTTCTCGTTCTTCTGTCTTGACTTCATCCGTCTTTTTTTCTCCATCAAGCATATCACTCTGACGAGACAACTCTTGCTCGGCCTTCTTCTTATCAATCTCCGCCTGCTCTGCCTTGCTTACTTCTTCAGATGGCGTCAGCGAAAAATCAGCCTTCTTGGATGCTTCGGCAATAGCCTTTTTGTCACGTTCTTTTTTTTCTTTGGCCTCAACTTCCGCTGCGGCTTTTTCTTCCGCCGCTTTAGCTTCTTTCGCTTTTCTTTCGCGTTTTCTAATCTGGGCCTCGGTTTCGCCGGTCAGTATTAGCTCTTCTGGCTTGGCTTCGCCGGTTCCACCTTTTTCATTTTTTCCAGGTATTCCTGTTGCGCTGGGTTGAGGGGTAGCCCCCTCAGCATTTGCCTGAACAGCCCCAGTCCCTTCGGTTGTTGCCACATCTTGCGCGATTGGTCTTTCATATCCATCCCTTATTTTATTCAGAACGTCTTCTCGTGTAGCGCCTGTGCCAAACATGTCTGTAGATGGTTCAAAAGCTGTTTTGTATGCAAGATTTGCGGCATTTCGCAAAGCCACTATAGCCGCTTTGTTACTGCGCGGGTTTGCCGCAAACAATGCAACTATAATCTGTGCATCTGGCGACATTTCTATATCAGATTGAATGGCGGCTTCTTTTAAGTTAAGACCCCTGCTCCTAGCGTTAAGTATGGCTATCGCACCATCAGTAACAATGTCTCTTATATCAAGTATTCCCGCTCCTTCAAGCCGCGACATTTGCGGAGCCACTTGGGCCAAAGCAGATAAAAGCAATTTACCTTCGGCATTATTTGCCTGCGAGAACAAACCAATAAGTCTGTCGTTGTTATACGCCTTGGCAAATATAGCTGCCTCGAGTCTTGCGTAAGCTAGTTTGGACGGAACACCTTTTTTGTCCATTAACTCTTCTAATTCTGTTTCTGGCATTCCGCGTATGAATTGCCTTACAGCATTAGCAGTTACATCGCCATCATCATTAAATTCTAATGCGTTTAGATCAACCCTATTGATATCGTTTTTGGCTTGTGCAACAGCACTCAAACCAAGACCTGTTCTAATGTTTGAAACGTCGCCTATGTCTGAGGTTATATCGGATTCCGACATAATCCTTACTGTCATTCGATTGGGTATTCTTGCAACTACTTCAAGCGATACGCCGTGCATACGATCTTGAATTAATTCGCTTTTGTATTTATCGGCTGTTCCGGCTTTATACGCTTCTTGTATTCCTTCTTTTCTACCATTTCCCGCTATTGCGCGTGGTTGCTTGATACTAGAATCGTTGTAGTCTTTATTAACCGTTCCATCTATAAAGTTAGATGCCAAAATAGAATTTGCATCTACAACTGCGTATTGAATTGGTATGCGACGCCCCGTTGCCGTAACAGCAAAATCCTTTCTTCCTAACTGTTCAATTGGAATGTTGCCACCGGCAATTACGGGAGCGCCGTTTGCAAAATCTCTAGAAAACCCAAGACGCCCATAGTCAGGGTCTGCGGCGATCCCTTGCATCTGGTTAATAGATGCATCGCTCGACCGGTCCCTGTTTTGAAGAATCGGCGCGGGAGTTTTCTTTTCAACTACTTCGGCCACCTCTTCAGGTTTGACGCCGGCAGCGCGAAGCATGACCTCTTTGTCCCAGAACCGACCATCCTTTAGGTCAAAGGAGCCAGTGAGCGGGTTTATTTTTACAATCTTTTCTTCTATTAATTTACCGAGGGCGGCTCTTGCTTGCTCTTGGGTAAGCCCAAACTGCTCCATTACCGAAGACTCAAAGCTGTCCATGGCTGCTTTACCGCGAGCCACAAAACCTGTTACCGGAGGCTTTTCTTCAATTCTTTCGACAGTTTCGGCTTTAAATGCCTTGCGTGCGTCTTCAATTGTTAGAAGCACGATGCTGATGGTTTTTATACCGCCCTTGGTGAGAGACTCGATTCGCTGAAGTATTTCCTCGTCGGTGCGGCCTTTGGCTACTCCATTGCGTATCTCAATATCCACCATATTACGCAACAAATCCTGCTCCTCCATCGGCAGGCTCTCGTTTGGCGCATCTACTTTTGCGGGGCCGTTAATGACTAACCCGCGACCCTTTACGGTAACTTCTGCAAGAGTCTGGCGGGCAGCGGTTGTTGCGGCAGGGGTAGTTTCAATAACCGTCCGCGACCCGCTTGCGTCCGCAGGGCTTACAACACCGTTGCGCTCCATTTCTTCTATGAGGGCTATCGCCTCGTCAAAGCGTATGTTTAACTGTCGTTGCACTAAGCTCGGGGAGGCTCTATCAGTTGTGCGGACAATCTCAACGGCTTTGTTGTACAGATCATCCGGCGCGGCAGTCTTGGTTTCGTTGGATGATCCTTCTAGTGTAACACCTGTTACACTAGGGTCTTCAAGATCGTCAATAGCGGGAGCCTCAAAATCACTGGGCGCAAGTAAACCCTTGGGGACTACCCTCTGCTCCTCAGGTGCAGCTTCTCCCGCCGCAGGGACAACTTGGGCTGCTTCTGTTTTTGGCTCTGCTGCTACAACTGCTGGAGCTATTGGTGCGGCTGTTACCCTGCCTTGTGGGGGCTGCGGACGCGCCGCA
>Ga0181350_1000628_pt1 | contig 10408 bp, 17 predicted proteins | sample Su13VDMM110DCMD_FD_130105 | JGI IMG/M metagenome (GOLD analysis project Ga0181350, IMG submission 130105) | Freshwater viral communities from Lake Michigan, USA - Su13.VD.MM110.DCM.D | ecosystem: Environmental > Aquatic > Freshwater > Lake | place: USA: Michigan | collected 2013-07-16
GCGGTAGGTGGCGGCGTCTGTCATGGCGCATCCCCCTCCTTCCGCGCGGTCAGCAACTCCGCCTCCGCCGCCTGCAACCGGCGGATCATGGCCAGGATCGTGGTGGGGTCGGCGGCGGCGATGTAGGCGGCGTTGGCCTCCATGATTTCATAATTGGTATCGTAATCTCCATACATTTCCGCGATATCACTATGGTAGGACGTCACGAATGTATCGTCCGTTATAGCAGTCTTCCACGGCCCAGGAGTTGCCGCCTCGGCCAGCGCGGCTAGGCGAAGAAGGTTGAGGTCGGTCACGTGGCGTCTCCTTTAATCTTCGCCTAAGAAGCCAGAACGAGCCGGGCGACGGCAACAGTGTCTTTAATGATCCGCTCTGGGTCGGTCGATTTACCGGCCACATTGCCCAGAATGTAAGCCATCAAATTTATGGCTACATTCCCGTCTTCTTCGGCCATGATGAAATCGACAGCCTTGATAACAAAATCGTTGCAAAGGTTGTCGTGGTCTGGTGCGGGGATGTTATTGTCGTTCATGCGCCGCGCTCCCCATCGCCGGTCAACTGATCGAACCACGCTCGCCGCGTCAGGAACGCATCGGCGCACACCTGCCAATCGGGCGTACGCAGCATCGGCGCGCGGTCCCTGAGCGTGTCACACCACGCGCGGGACAGGTCCAGCGGTGTGCGGGCGCTGGTGTATAGCGCGGCCAACTGTTCGGCCGTGCGGTGGATGCGGGGTGTGTCAGGCATGTTCGGTCTCCAACAGGCGGGAGTTCGGCGTCAAGAGGGTTGCGGGTCATGTGCGGCCCTCCGCGCGGGCAATGATGTCCATGGCATCGGCCTTAAAATTCACGCTCCCGTCTTGGTTATTTATGATTTGTAGTGCCCATTTTGCGATGCGGAGCAACTCCGCCGCCGCCTCCCGCACGGGGTCGTGGTCGTGCATCGCCAGTTCGGCGGCCTCCTGGTTGTCGCTCCTGATCTTGTCCGCGTCCGGCCCGGGCGGAATGCCGTTATGGCGGTGCTGGAATATACGGTCGTTGGCGGTCGCTTGGTGGCTAACGACAGCGCCCAACTTTTGGCGCAAGGTCCGGGCCATCCGCTCCACGTCGCTGATCGCGGCGTCGAGCGCGTTCCACGCTGCGATGGCGTCGGTGAGTTCTGAGTTGTCGGGCATCACACCACCCCCGCCGCAACCTGGATCACGCCAACCCGAGCGAGCGCGTCCTTGTTGTCCTTTGCGGTCCAGTGCGCGATTGCTTGCGGGATCGTGAACCAACGACACCCCACCGCGACATACCATTGGTCGTCGTGCTGGACCCCCAAGAACCGATATTCGCGCGGATCGGTGCCCGCGCATATGATGCCCATGGCGCCGACCAATCTGGCGCCGACCAAGCTGGCGCCGTCCAATCTGGCGCCGACCAAGCTGGCGACGTCCAATCTGGCGCGGCCCAAGCTGGCGCCGTCCAATCTGGCGCCGTCCAATCTGGCGCCGACCAAGCTGGCGCGGTCCAAGCTGGCGCCGGCCAAGCTGGCGCCGACCAAGCTGGCGCCGTCCAATCTGGCGCGGCCCAAGCTGGCGCCGTCCAATCTGGCGCCGTCCAAGCTGGCGCCGACCAAGCTGGCGCGGCCCAAGCTGGCGCCGTCCAAGCTGGCGTCGTCCAAGCTGGCGCCGTCTCTGACCGCTATCTCAAGCGCGGTTCGCAGTCGCCACCGTTCGCCAATCTCCATGGCAACCTCGATTTTGAGCGCGGCCCGCTTGGTCCACGCGAGGAACGGGATTTCGACTGTTACGGTCTCGGGTGTGTCGTCCGCCATCTCTGCATCTCCCTTGTTGGTGCGCCACCCTTGCGTAAACGCTTCTGGTCGTCAAGCGCAAACGCTATTGCCGTCGCGAAATCGCATGGCTATGGTGCGTTATGGATCGATTATTAACACCCCGCGAAATTAGGACCGCCGCCGCGTCGCGCGACATATCGGTGGCTGAAATGTGCCGGCGAGCAAAAGTGGCCGAGTCCACTTTTTGGCGATGGGCAGGCGGCGGCGACGTGCGGACGGAAATTTATTTGCGACTTAGAGCTGCGGCGTTCGGAGAGGCGCAAGCGGCATGACTGCTATCGATTCGTTGCCGCACGCTCTACGCGAGATTCGCCGCTTGCGCGCACAAATAGCGCGGCCGTCCATTGCCGCGGACCATCCACCGATTGTTGATGATCGGCCTCATTATTTCCGAGGCGTTCTGGTCGGTCCAAAAATTGACACGGAATACGAGGCTGCGTGGGTGGCTGATCTCGACAAACAGTGGCGGAAAATTGGCTGGCAAACGTGTGAAACCGGGTCGATGGAGTGGCATTACCTCGGCGGTATTGGCGCAAAAGATGAACGTCGTAAATTGTGGGCTGGCGTCGAAGATGGGCAATTTTCCATGACCACCGGCCGCGACGGTGCGGGCAATTACGTTGCCTATGCACGGCTGCGGCCGGCGTGAAAACGAGATTGCGCGTGTGCATCCCCGGCCGTGAGGGCACGGGGCCGAACATGCACCTGGATGAGCGCGCATGTGGGTGGAGAGACACACCCACAGCGATGCGTCGGATCGGCAGCCGGGTCCGTCCTGGCGGAACGGCGCATCGCTATCCTATCGCGTCGTAATGACACCGCTCGTGCGGCCCGTCATTAGCGAACCGGCGCGTGGCCGGCTGTGGCGGGGCCGCCCTCGGGCGCACGTCATGGCCGGCCTTCTGTCTGCGAAAGGGGGCTATACTGGTGCAGTTTGATTGGCGAAACGACCAGACACTTCGCGAGTTCGTTCGCGATCAATGGGCGGCAGGGAAAAGCGCCCGCGTCATCGCGGCTGAGTGGACGCATCAGCATCCGGCGCGCCCCATGACAAAAAACAATGTGGTCGGGGCCGTCCATCGCCACAAGTTGGGCGAGGCGAGGCCCAGCCCGCTCCACGACCGGCGGGCCGAGCCGGCGGACCGCAGTCCAAGCGCGGCCGCACCCGAGATGCCCGCGCTCAAGGCAGCGGGGGTGCTCGTGGCGCCGCCCCCCGTCTATGCATCGCCCTGGGTCTCGGCCCTGGCCGCGCCCGTCATCGTCGCGCCGCCCAAGCCCGTCGCCGCCGCGCCGCTAAGCCGCGTCGGTTTGCGATGCCAGTGGCTCAACGGGTCGGGATCGCCGAACTGGGACCAGTGTACCACCGGCGCCACCCACGGCCGGGCTGAATCATCGTGGTGCAACCACCACCGGGCGCGCGTTTTTGGGCGCCGTGGATACGGGACGGAAGCAGCATGATTAGCGACACGGATTTGGTCCAACGGCGGAAAGCCGGAGAATCGTTTGCCAACCTCGAAGTTGCGACGGGGGTTAACAGAAACACGTTGAAAGGCCGCTATCGCCGCCTCGTTCCGTATGAAGCGTTGCACACCCAGGTTGATGTTCCTCGGCTGCGGGAGATGTGGCTGCGGGGGGTTTCGTTGCGGGCTATCGGCCGCGAGTTCATCGTGAGCGACGAAACGGTGCAGGGGTGGGCGCGGCGGTTCGACCTGCCCGCCAGACCGACAACGCAACCGCCGTGCAATACGCCGGAGCTCAGGTGGACCTGCGCTGAACAGGCCTTTATCATCGCCGCCGGGTATGATCTCACCGCCGCCGGGCTGGCTATGCGTCTGCCAGGCCGGAGTGAAAAATCCTGCGCCAGCTATCGCCAGCGTTTGACGTGTAAGGGGTTGATCGCGCGGCCGGGGAAGATCGCCGGATACAATCGTAAGATGCGGTCAAACCCGCGCGTCAAGGCTGAGCCGAAGCCGCCGCGCGTCAAGGCTGAGCCGAAGCCGCCGCGCGTCAAGGCCGAGCCGCGCGTGCGTGTCGCGAAGGTCAAGGCGCCATCGAAGCTGAAGCCGAAGCCGGTGTGGGCCGTCGTGGCCCCATTGCCTCCAGAGCCTGCGGCGCGGGTCCTGCCGCCAGGGACCGAGGCCCTGATCCGCCGGCCGTGGTCGGTCATCAAGCAAATGGCGCTGAGCGTCGGCGTAATCATGACCGAACATCACGATCTCGACCGGTTCAACCGGCGAAGGGCGCAGCTTAATCTGCCGCCGGTCTACGTTACCTGGAATGGGGGGCGCGGATGACGGGGATGCCTCATAGCTTCCCATAGCGTCCCATAGCTATGGGGAGCCGCGCCGCGCGGGTAAGCCTACTTCGTGATCGCCTTGCCGACGGCCACCACCAGCGTGAGCACGAACGCGACCCAACCCCACGTCGTGGTTGGCCAGTCGGCCTGTAGCGACGCGGCGGTGAGGCCGGCCGCGGTCAGGGTCGCCCCGAGCCCCTCCGGGGATAGGACATGGGAGAGTGAAACGGCGCGGTCGTTCATGGTCTGCGGCCTTTCGAGTTGCGGCGCGCAGCGGGTTTCGCTGCGTGCCGTTAATACGTGGGCCGTTCCGGCAATGGCAGCCATCGGTATAGCTTAGGCGCCCCGTCCACCGGTTGCCCGTCGGCCCAAACCCAGTCTTGAGTTACGGGGTGCCGCAGCGCAACCCCGATTGTCGTGTAGTCGCAGAACAACACGCGGCCGCTCGGCGTGTCTTTGGTGACGGGCTGCCAGTCTGGCGGAGTGGTTTCGGTCATTGAGAGTCTTCGCCCCTTGGAATCGCGGGCCACACTTTCGCGCGGAGCCAGTCCCGTTCACCGGACACCCCCTTCCCCCATGGTCTATACAGCCGGAGGTCGGACGCCTTCCGCGCGATCATCATCAGTGTGGTGGGCCGACTTTCGGGGATGGCGTTGATGACCGCCAGGATGTCCCCGTCGGGGCGTCCGGCCGGCCAAAGCTCGCGCAGCACGCGCTCGCGTTCGCCGCCCGGTATCCACACCACGTTCGAGGAGGCGCGCGCCTTGCCCCCCTCGCGGCGTTCGGCGCCGGGTCGCGAACTGTAGGGGGTGGGGGCCACGGAGCCAGGCCCGCGTCGGGCCTGTTTCACACCCCCCTCACGTTTTGCAAAAGGGCAACGCGTTCGCGGTAAGCGCGCAGCTTGGTATACCGCTGATGCAACCGCAGAAGGAAGCGCGCCCGGGCCAAGCCGTCTTGCTCGCGGTCTAGTTCATCTACAAGTTCACTTTCCGTGAAGGAGGTAAGTTTAGCGTTCATACGCAGCCATTCGTTCATAGCTAACATCCTGTTAGTTGTTGATCCGGGGGGAGTGGTTGGGCCAGCACCTCTAGCGCGAGGTCTGATAGAGAGCGGCGGTCGCGCAGCGTCGCCCAGATGCGCGCGTCTATGGTGTCGGACGTTGTGAGAATATAAACCCAGACGGTATGTCTCTGCCCCGAGCGGTGCAGTCGGCCTATCAACTGCTCGTAATCCACGAGGCTCCAAGGCAGGGACAGCAGCACCATCCGGCAGCCGCCGGCCTGGAGGTTCAGGCCGTATTGCGCGCTCTTTGGATGGACGAGCAGCAGCTCCACTTCGCCGCGATTCCACCGCGCAATAGCATTGTCGTCGTCCAGCGTGATCGCGTGCGGGTAGCGGCGCCGTAGCTCCGCCAGCTCCTCTTGGAATTGATACGCGATGATGGTCGGCGCGCGTTGGTTCTCCGCCAGCAGGCCCTCCAGCAAGTCGAACTTATGCCGGCTGAACCAGACGGGGTTGCGGGTGGTGATGAAGCGGCCCGGCTGGGCGGGGTCGGGACGGGTAGAAGTATCATAGACAAACCCGCTGGACATCTGGGCCAGCTTGCCCACCACCACCGCCGCGTTGGCCGCGATGGCCACTGCGTCGGGGAACTGCGCGACGAAATCGCGCTTCATCTGCTCGTATGGCGTGCGGTCTGGCATGGCGCAGCGCAGCACTACGGTCTCCAAGGGGGGCAACTTGTCGCTGTAGTCCCCTGGGTCAAGCAAGAACGTCGCCGGCTTGATGCGCTGCATCACCGCTTCATACGACCCCGGCGCCGGCGCCCATTGCTGATAGTCCCGGTTGATGCAGTGGAAATACTGTTGCAGGAACGCGCCTTTGCTGCGACCGAGCAGGGCTTGCGATACGATCTTGCTCTGCCCGAACGTGTCCTCAAGGCCGTTGCTGGTGAAGCTCCCCGTCAGGCCCCAGCGGATGCCGATGTGGGATATCATCTTCTCCAACGCCTTGAAGCGTTGGCCGCTGGGGTTCTTGAGCCGCGTCAGTTCATCGAACACGACTGCATCAAAGCCGAGCAAGGATGGTAGCGTCTGGGCGTTGTCGTAGTTGGTGACAATGACCTGCGCGGGAGAGTAGAACGCAGCGTCGCGCTGCGCCCGCGTGCCGACAGCCACCGCCAGGCGCAGGTCCGGCGCCCATTTGGCGGCTTCCTCTGGCCAGACCGAGGCGGCTACGCGCAGGGGTGCCAGGACCAGCACCCGCGTGACGAGACCCTCTTGTAGCGCACGGCGAATGGCGGTCAGCGTGATGGCAGTCTTGCCGGCACCGACCGGCGCCAACAACATCGCGCGCTCGCGCTCCGCCAGGAACGCCGCGCCTAGCCTTTGATATTCTCGCAGCACCACGTCTCTACCCCTGGCCGGTCCCAAAGGACCACATAGTTCTGGTTCAATCGCTGCATCTCCAGCCCGAACCGGCGTTGCAGCTCCGACACCCGGCCACCTTTAGTCTTCAGTTCAACGAACCACGTTGTCCCGTTAGGTAGACAGGCAATACGATCCGCGACACCGCGCTGCGAGGGACTGGCGAACTTGTATGTGCGGCCCCCACGTCCGATAACCGCGGCGGCGAAGTAGCGTTCGACGACGGACTCTTTCATGCCGACAACATGACCGCAGGAAAAACAATTTGTCAACATGTGAAAGTGTGTTGACAAAAGAATGTCGCGCTGGCACACCGGGGGTCCAGACACAACAGAAACAGGAGCGTAAAATGCGGCTGCTTACTGAAATTTACTCCCTTGTGGACGTGGCGGATGCGCTGCGCGAGGCGCGGTTGCGGCTCCACACAATGGCCGAGTCCCCGCCCATCTCGCCCGCCTCGGTCCATGCAGTGGCTGAATATATAGCGTCGGTAGAGCGGGCTGTGATGGACGATCACTGGGATACGGAAGACATCCCCGTAACTATCATCCCCGGGGGCGCGAGGGCATGAGCGCCCTCGCGCCCACCGCGCACAGCGTAGTCGTCGGCGGCAGCACGGCGGCCCGCGTCATCGCGTGCCCGGCCAGCGTGCGCCTCTCCGCCACCGTGCCCCAGCGCCCGTCCAGTCAGTATGCAGACCTCGGCACGCTCCTGCACAACGTGATCGCGGACACACTGAGTTCGAACCTCGCCCAATCGGATGCGCTCGGCCTCAGCTACGCCGGTCAAACGCTCACCGAAGAGATATACGACGAGAAGATCGCCCCCGCGCTGGCCGCGCTGGACGCTATCGACCCGGATGCGGGCATGACGATATCGGTGGAGGCGCGCGTCTCATACGGCGACTGGCTCCCTGGCGCGTTCGGCACCTGCGATGTGATTGGCCGGCTGGGCACCCGCGCCGTGGTGCTGGACTGGAAGTTCGGCGACGGCATCGTCGTAGACGCCGAGGAGAACGCGCAGCTTATGTTTTACGCGGCGGCGGCGATGCGGACGGAGGAGTTCCGCCCGGTGTTCAACGGCGCCACGGAGATCGAACTCATCATCGTGCAGCCGCCGGAGGTCCGGCGCTGGGTGACGACACCGGAGCGCATCCGGCAGTTCGAGCTGCTGCTCAAGCGGGCGGTCTCACTATCCGAGAGTCCCGTCGCACCAACGGTGATGGGCTCGCACTGCCGGTTCTGCCCGGCGAAACCCATCTGCCCACTGATGACCGGAGCGGCGGCGCGCGCGGTGAATACTCAGTTGGAGGGGCTGGCGGCGCGCGATATCGGCGCCGCGCTGGTGCTGGCGACGCAGCTTGAAAAGTGGATTGAAGACCTGCGTGCGTTGGCGATGACCATGCTGACTGCCGAGTACCCGATACCAGATTGGAAGCTGGTGGCCAAACGAGGTACGCGTAAATGGGCCGACGAGGACGCGGCGTTCGCCGCGTTGCGCGCGTTGCTCCCGGAATCGGACGTTATGGAACATACGCTGGTGACCCCCGCCAAAGCAGAGAAGGCATTGAGGAAACTCAAGCTCGATCTGGCGCCGGGCCTCTGCCGTTCGGTATCGTCCGGGAATACCCTCGCCCGCGCGGATGACCCGCGCGCCGAGGCGCTATCTATCGGGCGGCAGCTAACTGCCGCTCTCGCACACATACAATAAAGGATAGTTAGATGTCTGAAGTGTCAGTGTTTGCTTCTGCGGGTCTCCCCGCCGTCACCGATCTCGCGGCGTCGCTGCGGGGTATGGCCGCAGGCGCGGGCGGCGGGTCGGTGCTGCTCAAGATGGCCAAGAATGGCGACTGGATTTTCGGCTCCGATCAGACCACCGTCGAACCGGACTCGGAGTGGGCGATCAACCCGTTCTCTTTCGTTCACGGGTATATCGCTTGGGGTGACGGCGAGGTGCTTGGCGAAGCAATGGGCCCGATTGCCCGTCCGAAGCCGGAGGTGGGCGAAGCCCCGGCGGCGGCCAAGCGTGGTTGGGAAGACCAGGTGGGGCTGTCGGTGAAGTGCGTGAGTGGTGCCGACGAGGGGATGGAGGCGCGGTTCTCCGTCACCAGCGTGGGCGGCAAGAAAGCGGTGCAAGCCGTGGCCCTGGCCATCGCCGCGCAAGTGGAGGTGGACCCGACAAACCCCGTGCCGGTGGTGGTGCTGCGTAAGGGTTACTACCAGCACAAGAGCTACGGGCGCATCTTCACCCCGGAGTTCGAGGTGGTCCGGTGGGTTTCCATGGATGGGCGCGCGCCGGCGCAGCCGGTGGACGGTGACGCGCCGCCCATGGCTTCGGCCGCGGAAACGGCCGAAGGGCGGCGGTCCCTCTCGAAGGCCGCGGATGCGCTGCTGGCGTCCGACACGCCGCGTGCGCGGCGGCGCGTTGTCTGATGGACCGGCGCGGTCCCTCTCGGCCGCGCCAGCCATCCTCCTGTGAATACCCCCACCATCCTATGGCTCGACTTTGAAACCCGCAGCCGGTGCGATCTACGCGTGGCGGGGGTATACAACTACGCTGGCCACCCCAGCACCGAGGTGCTGTGCATGTCCTACGCCGTTGACAACAACGACGTAGCGACGTGGCGCCCCGAGGACGGGCCATTGCCCGTCGAGGTGGCGACGCATACCGGGATGATCCGCGCCCACAACGCGGCGTTCGAGCGGCTCATATTCCACTGCGTCCTGGAGCAGGACTTCAACCCCGCGCAATTCTATTGCACCGCAGCACAAGCCCGTGCGAACTGCGCGCCCGGCGGCTTGGAAGATGCCGGCCGCTTCGCCGGTGCCGGCATGAAGAAAGACCCGCGCGGGGCGCAGCTAATCCGTAAACTGTGCGCCCCCGGTGCAGACGGCACGTTCCGCGAAGATGGGGCGCTGATGGCTGAGATGATCGCATACTGCGAACAGGATGTGCGCGCCATGCGCGCGGTCAGTCTCGCCATGCGTCAGCTATCCGCCGGGGAACTGCACGACTACCATATCAGCGAGCGCGTCAACGATAGGGGCGTGCTGGTGGATCGGCTGCTGGCCGAGGCCGCCACCCGCTACGCTAGCGCGGAGCTGGCCGAGATACAGGCGCGGGTTCTGGCCGTGACGGTGGGCGCGGTGCCCACTGTCCGCTCGCCGCGCATGTGCGCGTGGGTGTGGGATCGGGTGGGCCCGGCGGCGCAAACCCTGATGACCGTTGACCGCAAAGGCGTGCCCGGGCGCGGCATTGACAAGAGCATCCGCGCTAACCTGCTCGCATTGGCGGGGGAAAACCCCGATGAAATTCCCGCTGATGTGGTCGAGGTGATCCAGTGCGCGGATGATCTGTGGGCAAGCTCGGTCGCCAAGTTCACGCGGATCGGTCAACTGTCCGACGACGTGGACGGCCGACTGCGCGGTGCCTTTGTGTTCAACGGCGCTGCTGCCACCGGGCGGTCAAGCTCTTTCGGCGCGCAAATTCACAACCTAACCCGCCAGTGCAGCAAGACGCCGGACGAGACGCGGCAGGCTATGATGCGTGGCCAGGCTATCGTTCCCGCTTACGGCGCCCGCGTGACCGACGTTCTCAAGGGGATGCTACGCCCGGCGCTGTTGGCCGCGCCGGGGCATAGCCTGGTGGTGGCGGACTGGGTGGGGATCGAGGCGCGGGTCAACCCCTGGGCGTCGAACGAACCCACCTCTGAAATCGCCATGGATATGTTCCGCACTGGCGTCGACCGATACAAGGCCGCCGCAGCCGCGATCTTTCTTTGTGATATTAGGGGGGTTACTCCGAATCAGCGGCAGGTGGGTAAAGTTTCCGAGCTGGCGTGCGGATA
>Ga0181350_1000631_pt1 | contig 10385 bp, 18 predicted proteins | sample Su13VDMM110DCMD_FD_130105 | JGI IMG/M metagenome (GOLD analysis project Ga0181350, IMG submission 130105) | Freshwater viral communities from Lake Michigan, USA - Su13.VD.MM110.DCM.D | ecosystem: Environmental > Aquatic > Freshwater > Lake | place: USA: Michigan | collected 2013-07-16
AGCACTCGTCTCCGTCTCTCTAAATTGATTTTAGTATGCTCTGGCTTGTCAGTTCTCGTTTACACCAGCGTGTCGTTTCAATCACCATCTGACCGCCTTGCTGTAGACGTTGACGAGGACCAGAGGAATACCACTCGTAAACCCTGTCGTAGACCTCTGGGTTGCCTTGCATGGCTTCCTGCTCTGAATGCGGGTCGTCAATAATCAGAACATCCGCACCTTTACCTGTGACCGCTCCGCCGACACCAATAGCAAAGTAATCTCCGCCTTTGTCGGTATTCCAGCGACCTGCCGCCTTGGAGTCAGAAGAAAGCTTGGTGGGGAAGATGTCTTGGTACTCCTGCATATTGACAAGGTTTCTTACTTTACGTCCGAAACCTACTGCCAGTTCTGCGGTGTGGGCAGTCTGAATGATCTTTTTCTGCGGGTATTTACCTAGGAACCAAGCGGGAAACAGATAGGAAGCAAACTCCGACTTGGTGTGTCGTGGCGGCATATTGATGATTAGACGCTTGAGAGTGCCGTTAGCCACCCGTTCAAAGGCATCCGCCATGTCTTTGTGGTGCTTGCCTGGTATAAACGCAGCCCACATACAGTTGACGAAAGAGAGGAAATGCTCCTTGCAGCGTTCCTTTTGGTCTTCTTGCAGGATGACCTTGATCTTCGGGATCTCAGGGGAGTCTTTGGGCAGGGTATCTAGCAGACCCCTGTAACGCTGTAACTCCGCAGTGGTTAATAAACTCAAAGTGAGGTCATCTTCTCAACGGTTTTGTCAATTGGAACGAGGGAGCGGATTTTATTGGGTTGAACTTTAAGAAGTCCTCTATCCTTTAGATCGTGGATTATGCGGTGGATATTAGACTTGCTCTTGAGTTTAAGACCAGTGGCTATATCAGCATAACTAGGGGAAAACCCTCGGTACTTAATAAAGTCTTCTATGAAGTGCAACACTTCCATTTGGCGCTCAGTCATTGGATTCCTCGTCTTTCATGCCATATAGGGACTTCAGAAGGCGGAGTAGTCTTTCTCTTTCCGCATGGGATAGGCTTTGTATAAAAGCCATGATCTCACTTACAGTCTTCATAGCTCCATTACATCCAAATAAACAGGGGTATGCTCGCCCATATAGGCACCAAGGATATTGAACTCATAGTATTCGATAGCCTGTATCTCACTCATGTCTCTTGTCAGGATTCTAAGGATCTTGCTTTTGTCATAGCAGACTGCCAGCAGATCATTACGCTCCACGACTCCGATGATGGCTTCATCGAACCCATCGAGGGTTAAAAGGTCAGGGTGCTCCTCGGAGATCATTTGAGCAGCTCCAAGGCTTTTCTGACGTGTGCTATCGCACCAGCTAATTCCGCCCTTTCTTGACCCCTTAGCTCGGCTTGTACCGCCATTAGGGATAGGACTAGCGCTTTAAGTTTCTCGGATATAGCCTTTTTGTGTACATCTATATTCACTTCTGACTCCTGTTTAAACGTTCGTGGTATGTTACCACACTCTTAAAAAATATATAGGGGGGGTGGGGGTGTTTCACGTGAAACATAAAGGGGGGCTGTTCGCATGGGATTGTTTGTGTGGATTCGAGTGTAAGGTAAGGCACGCAGGACGGGTCGAATTGACGGGGGTGGGAGTGGGTGGGGTCGCCCGCAGAGCCTTATATGACAGTTCCACAGGGTTTCTCACTTTCCGATCAGCGCAATCGACTTGTCGAGTTCCTGCTTGAGCGTGTCAATGTCGATCGCCTCGGTGACTTGCTCGGCACGTGTCTCGAACACTCCTGATGCTTTCGCCATAAGCTCTAACGCTCTGAGCCTTACGTTGATTGGGACGGAGACATCCTCGCTATGCTTGAACCATTCATTCATCACGTATCTACGTGCCATGCGATCATCGCTAATGATCATCTCTTTCTTGGCTTGTGTGAGAGGTTGTAAAAGTAAAGTGATATTCGCATCAGCTAGAAGATCGTTCACCCTCGATTGAATCGTTGCGCTTGTTAGGTGGTCACACTTGAATGCACTCATGTAAGCCGTTACAGGTGTCATGCCATCTATTACGTTACTAGCGAATGCTAACTGCCTCTTCGTTAATCGCTTGTCTCTGCCTGATGGTTCATCGGTCTCTTCTGTATGTAATCCATATGGCAGTCCATTGACCTTAGTCTTTACCTCTACTGATTCGATATACGTCCGTCTCGCTTCGCTATCAATCCCCCGCTTTGGAATGTCTACACCATTCTCAGGTTGCGTGTTCACATTCTCTTTAATCACGTCTGCCAGTAATTCTGCTTTGCCCATTGCATTCCCCTCTATGTTTAAACAATACGTCCACTAGCTCACATAATGAGCTTGTCGCTCTATGTTGTCAATCATGTTTCTAGTCTGTTCACTTCTATGTCACCCATGCAAGTTTACTAGCTCACTACATGAGCCTCTGCCAACTACCATACATTTGCCTGATCGTCTTCGACTATTTCCCGCTCGGTTGCAAAAATGCGACACCAGTACTGTATATCCATACATACCGTTTAAACCGCATTAGCGGGCTTTAGAGACGCTTTGTGTCTACATGAGGCAAGTGCATTAGTACACACGTGAAAATGCCATAGCGGACTCGACCCTTATATCTATTGGCTTGCAGGACTGGTCTTATATAAGACCTAAAACAGGCTGAATCTTTCCCTATATATAGGGCTGACTTGTGGCAATAACCCCACAGATTACTCAAGCTATTCATACAATGTGTTTACACGTTGCAATTGATTGTGTGTATACTTCAAGGGTTGTTTGTTTTATGCCTCCACCATATGGCATTAGTTCAGATCCTCTCCCATCCACTATGGGTCTGAACACGAAAAGGCTTGCCTGACCTCGGGTACGTAAAAACGAGGTAGCTAGACAGAATCTAGTGTCGCTTGGGACGTAACCAAGCAATTAAATTTCGGTGGCTTTCCGCTGACCGAATAGACAGATGCCTGACGTGATCCGTAGCGATTGCGCTTATCAGGCTTGTAGGGTGTTTCTCATTGCCTGTTATGAGCAGGCAAGAGGATGCATCCCGCATCTACTTAGGAGGCTTTATGAGCGCATTAGTACGTTATGTAGCAGAGCAAAACACGTGGAATGCCATATTCGGCAAACCACCTTACGACTTGTCTATTCCCGCTGATCGTCAGCGTTTAGCCAGTCGCATCGATGGCGAGTTGTCACCTGAGAATTTGACCTGTGACGGTGAGTTGTCAGGCAGTCAAGTACAGGCTAAGTACAACCGCTTGATCAAGGTATCAAGGGAGTTGCTCAAGCTTGATCCATTAGTTCAATTCGAGGAGGTGTAATTTATGCAGGGAACATTGTGGCAACGGTATCAAATCTATTTGGCTTGCACTAGCGAGTCACCACCCAAAAGCTTTGATGAGTGGCTTAACTCATAGTAAGACCCATCTCAATGCCTCCCCTTGGGGGCATGAGGATGCGCCTTGCATCGATTTATTTAGGAGACCTATGGACTTCGATAAAGCATTAAAAGCATTACCAATCAACACCAGTTATGACTTTTTTTCCCATAAAACAATTGACGATCTAGCCTATGTTTGCCTGCATGAGTTGGATTTACACGCAGAGGGTGAGTACAAAGTTGCGCTCCCGCTCCGCAAAAAGTATTTGAAATTCATTCTGAAATATGGTTCTGATCACCATAAATCAGAGGCAAATCAGGTGTTCAAACAGGGATTGAATCAGACCCAATGGTATGACGGTGACGATTCATTCGACTCAGATAAACATGGATATTAGGAGGGCTTATGCCTATCAGAAACTTCGTAGCAAAGCACGCAAAGCGTTGTGGAGCAGGTAGCCACACCGCACGCAAGTATTCCCGCAAACAAAAACACAAGGAGGTTCTATGACCCAAGCTTTACGTGAGCAATGGCTCAACAATGCAGTCACATCGGTGCGTGGCATTTTCCACGCTAACGGTTTCCCTATCCCTGATCACGTCAGGGTCTCTTGCGGTTTCCCATCTAAGCGGGCACGCAGTCTATACCGCAATGTCGGGGAGCACTTCTCACCTGATGCATCGGAAGATGCGACTCATCAGATCTTCATCTCGCCTGTACTTGATGACTCTGTCGAGGTGCTCGGTGTGCTGATGCACGAACTAAGCCACGCAGTTACTGGCTCATCGCATGGCACAGAGTTTAAACATTGTGTCCGCAAGGTGTGGCTTGAGGGCAGTCTGACTCAAACCAAGGTGGGCAAACAGTTTCGTGAGAACTTTGCCCCGATCCTTGAGTCGCTTGGGATCTACCCTCATGCCAAGCTGAATGTGGCTAGTAGTCACAAGCCACAAGGCACACGCATGATCAAGGCGGTATGCGGTACGTGCGTTGTTCATGCACCTGATGGCTCAGTCAAAAGCCAGTACACGATCCGAGTCAGCAATGCTTGGATCAAAAAGGGTTTACCTACGTGCCAATGCGGTAAGCAATTCGTTTTAGCTAATTAATTTTTTCTCGGAGGCTTAACTTGAATATTCCAAAAATCATTTCCCTGCTCCCCCGCACCGTAGTACAGGTGGTGCTTGACCAACATGGCGCAAAGCTTGCGCCCAACTGCGCCTTTACTGGTAACCCTGTTGATGACAATCAGTTCGTGGCAGACCTGATCAACGGTGGCTACGTCACCATCGATGAGGTGCGCAACACCAAGCCATCATCTGTTTTACAGGGTGTGCCTGATGACATCCGCAAGTCGGTGACCGATGCGCAAGTCAAGGTTGACAAAGCCTTGGCACAAGTCGAGACCTTGCGTACGACTGCTGACAGATCCCTTGACTCTGCATTGCAACAGTCAACACAGATTGCCAAGGACTTCAAGATCTTGGCAGACCGTTTAAACGTCAAGATTGATGCGGTTGAAAAGCCTGACCCCAAGGTCATTGAAGACACCATTCGTGCTGAGGTGTCCAAGTTGTTTGATTCATTCCGCAAATCCACACCAAAGGAGGTGATCGCCAAGGTTGCTCAGTCAGTACCCAAGGTCAAGCGTGCCAAGGTCAAAGACGTATTCGATGGCACACTTAGCTATGAGTACGGTGGCGAGACCATCGACTTTAGCAACATGGACATCGAGTTGTGGAACGATCCATCCGCTCCCGCACGTGTCGATGACTACGTGTTCGATCCTAAGCACCTGCATCAAGCCTTGGTTGCGCTCGATGATCCCCTGCCTGATAACGTGTGGCTTGCGGGTGAGCGTGGTACTGGTAAGACCGAGTTCGTCACTCAGATTGCATCCCGCCTCGGACGTAGGTTGTTCCGAGTTAACTTCGATGAGGCGATGGAGCGTGCCGAGTTCATCGGTGGCAACACCATCAAGGATGGCAACGTGGTTTGGAAAGCGGGTGTCATCACTCAAGCAATCCAACACACAGGTGCGCTGATCATCCTCGATGAGGTTGGCTTTGCAAGAGCGCAGTCAATCGCAGTACTGCATTCGCTCTGTGAGCGTAGCCCACACCGCAGTATCGTTATCGCTGAGACAGGTGAGCGCATCGCAGTTGCATCGCACGTTGCGTTTTTCTGTGCCGATAACAGTAACGGTTTCGGTGATCAGTCGGGCAACTTCGCAGGTGTGCGTGATCAGAACACCGCATTCATTGATCGCTTTGGCTACACGTTGCGCTTTGAGTACCTGCCATTTGCTGATGAGGTCTCGCTTGTGTCTAAGCGTACTGGCTTACCAGTCGATGCATCGGAGGTGCTGATCAAGTTTGCTACGGTTGCACGTGAGAAAGCTAAAGCAGGTGTGCTGACTCAACCACCAAGCCTACGTCAGTTGTTTGCTTGGGCACGTGCCATTACCAAGGGTGTGCCAGTCGGCATCGCCTTTGAGAATGCAATCGTTAATAAGTTCCCCGCTGATTGCGAGGCTGAGTTGCGTGGTGTATTTTCTGCCACCATCGATGTCAACAATCTCAAATCGTACTTAACTAAGTAAGGAGGTTTTATGTTAGCAATCAATGCTAAACGTGGTGTCGAGTCTACTGTCGAGCGTGTCTTTGGTTCGACAGGCAATGAGTTCTCTCAGTTGCAAGTACTGTGGACTGGATCTACCGCAGGCATCATCTTCAAGCGTGTCGGTAATACGGTGGATGCCAAGATCGTCTTCCCCTCCATCAATGAGGGTGCGGAGATGAAACGCTCCACCTTTAATAACCTGATCGGTTATGCGATCCATGAACTCGGTCATGCATGGTTTACCGAGAACAAGCCTTGGGACACCGCTCGCAATGAGCATGGTCAATTCGTTGGCAATCTCATTAATGGTCTTGAAGATCCCCGCATCGAGCGCAAGGTCATCGAGTCAGGCTACGCACCGAATGCCAAGGCATTGTTCGAGGAGTTGCTCAATTCGATTCTTAAAAAGAATGGCTACGTTGATGCAGACGATCTCAAGAACGTACCGTTTTTACTTGCTGTCGAGGGAAGACGTTTAAACGGCTACCACATCGATGCGCCAAGCATTGTTGATGATGCCCCTTGGTCTGCTGATCTGCGTTGGGCTTTAGCCGAGGCGCAGGTAGCACCCAACACCTACCGCATCGCAGAGATCGCAATCGAATTGTTCAAACGTCTTAAGGACTTTGAGCCTGAGCCTACCGATGGCGAGGATGAGGGTGGTGACCAAGACGGTGACGGTGATCAGCCTGTCGAGCATGGCGATAAGCCTAGTGACAAGCCGCCGACTGAGGACGGTGACAAGGGCGTTGATGGTGATCCTACCGACAAGCCTACCGACAAGCCTACTGACGGTGACAAGGGCGATCAGGATGGCGAGAAAGGGTCTGAGGGAGGCGATCAGCCTGCCGATAAGGGTGAGCCTACCGATAAAAACAAATCGCCGGGCGATAAAAACGGTGGCGGTAAGGAGTTTGCAGGCGGGCGCAATGTTGAGCCATCCGAGTTCATCGAGGGTGAACTCAAGGATCAGCGCACCGAACTTAACCCACACTTAGATAGCCGTCCTAGTTCAGCTAAACCAACAACTGCCACATTCGAGTGGCAATAAGGAGTCGTATGCTAATCAATAAAACACAAGCGCAGATGTCTTACTCTGTCGAGTTCAACTCCGAGCCTAGCGGTCTCGGTGCTACCAAGGCTACCATCCAACGCATCTTGCGTAGCCTTGACCTTGTCGGTTGGAATACCCATGAGGAGACAGGGCGGTTAGATCGCAAAGCGTTTACACGCTACGCAACAGGCAGTACTGCGATCTTCTCTAAACGGCATCACGTTGAGGCGCAAGCCTCTGCGGTCACCATCTTGATTGACTGCTCAGGATCGATGGGCAATGGGCGCAGAATTCAAACCGCCCAATCAGTTGCGATTCAGTTAAGCAAGATGCTTGACAAAGCAAATGCATCATTCAACGTGGTGGGCTTTCATGGCGGGTATGGTCATGCAAGTCAGAGTGCTACTGGTGCTACCACCGATACCATCGTGGCATCGGTAGAGTACACCGAGTTCATTCCGTTCAAGACTTGGAATGAATCGTTGACCAAGGCATCTGCCAAGCTTGGATCAATCAGCAGGTGGGCAAAGCATTCCACTCCCGACTACTCTGCCCTATCCATAAGCTTGGAGGAGTTGAGCAAGCGGGATGAGCAACGCAAGATCCTGTTCTTCCTGACTGATGCCGACTCATACACCAAGTCGCACATGGTTCACCTGCAAGGTATTGCCGACAAGCTAGGCATTAAAATAATAGCAATCGGTGTCGGCAAGACTGAGGTTGAGCAATGTTTCAAGATCGCTCAGAATGTAGAGAACGTCAACAATCTAGCCGATGCATCCTTTGGCAAACTGCTCAAGGAGTTACGCTAATGTGGGGGGCTATGCCCCCCGATGGGGGGATTATGGAAGATGACAGTTCTCAGTTTGAAAGCCTGATGACTTTGATGGGCGATCAAATTAACGGAAAGGATGTGGACACCGTAGTGTCGGTACTCGCCTTGCTACTCGCTAATGCGGGTTGCATGGGCGGTCTTCCACCGCATTCGCTTTTACATTACGTCAATAGGGTTGTGGAGCAAGTGTATGAGTCCAACGATCCAAGCAATGAAACCATTCACTAAATAGGGGGCTTACATGAATCAAATTTGTATGTTTTTGGATCAAGAGTTACACCCATTCAAGGTTGCACAGAATATCCATTCGTTCGGCTACAAGTATTCGTATTGGATTCTTCGACACAAAGGCGCAACACGTTACCAAGCGTTGCGTGCAATTTTCTTTGCGGTTTAAATGGGGGGCTTATGAAATATTTTATTGATCGCTTGTGGGATGTTGCTTTGTATGTTGTGTTGGTTGTATTCGTTGCAAACGTTATTCGTGGGGTTGTTTAAACGATGAGACCAACACCAGTTGTAAAGGTTGTAGATCGTGAGGCTCAACGTGCGGGCTATAAAAAGTCATCACGTTGGAAGTTGTTTCAACAAATACTTAAACGTGAAATTAAGGAGCGCAAGAATGGATAATCAACTTATGAATGATGACCAAGTATTGGCAATCAAATGCGCTTACGCTGATTTATTGGGCGCATATCAAGCAATGGAGCAGTCCAACATTCAAGCGCATGACTGGAAAGCGCACAAACAAAGCATAGATGATTTATTAAATAATTTTAAATTTTTGGAGGCTTAAATGATTAACCCTGATCGTTGGTTACAAAGTTGTGCGGAAGATACGGAAGACTACGAAATCCGTTGGGAGGAAGAGAACGAAATGGTTCTTAAAGAGATCCGTCAGTTCGGTGTCAACCCTGCGGATTGCGACTTGCACGACAAGGTTTATCCGTTGCAAAAAGAGTTGATGCAAGCACTTGCAAAAAATGATGATGCAACCGTCTTATCCATCATGCGCTCCATCTTCGATGTTGAGGTGGCACAGATGACTGATCGTTCAATTGAAAACTATTAAGAGGACTTATGGACATTCAAAATCAATTTAAATTAAACAAAGTAGTACTACAGTTGCTATCGGTTGAGCATTTATTTGAGCAGAACAAAATCGGTGAGCAGGAGGCTTTGCGTAAATTCAACGATGCTTTCGATACCTTGATTGACATTCGCTTTGATTGCCCCGATGTAGATGTCGAGGATTATGTTTCAAAAGCATGGGAGCACATTGAAAGATTGACCCTTAAGAAATGATGATATATCCCCCCCTTTGGCTACGGTCATCGGGGGGATTTTTTTTGTCCTGAAATTGTGCAAGCCGTTTAAACAGTGTGATTACTCGTGTCCAGTGTGACTCGTGTGTACTATACATTCAGGTACTCAGAATGCCTCTTGCTCAAAGTATGTGCCTGTGACCTTGTTGTACCCCAAAGTAGTTTCCCCCTGAGTTCCTATCCAACGATAGCGACACTTCCAAACGGCTAACTCAACCCCATGATCCTTTGTACGATGGATTGTGATACCGCAGTCAGCCTTAGCCCACCAAGCCATCGATCCGCTGATCGCCATGCCGTCAGGTCTTGGCAGATCCATGCCTGATCGAGTGATCTTGCTTGGATGGGCAACAAACCAAATATGCACCCCATAAGCCTTAGCGAATGCCTGTATGCGTGTCAACATCCCTGAGATGAACTCATGCTCCGCTTGACCGCCCTTGTTCTCAATGTAGTTGTACGGATCAATCACCAAGCCACGAATACCCATGCGGACTACGGCTATCTTCGCCCGCTCTAGGATCGAATCGATTGTTGCGGGTTCAGCACCCTCGGAGTCTAAGAACAGGAAATGCTCTTCAACGAATTTAAACGCATCGTCACGATCAGCGTCCGTCATTCGGTTAGTGCCGTCAAAGAATCGTTTCTCTTTGTAGATTTCCATCAGGCGGGAGATGTGGATCTCAGGTTGATTCTCGAAAGAACACAGACCAAACTTCCAGTCGTGGGCTTTGGCTAAGTTGATCATTAGCTGATCCACAAAGTTGGATTTTCCGCATGACGGATAGCCAGTAACAATGGTAAGCTGACCCTGTGCTACGGTATAAATTTCATCGACATTTGAGTAGCCAGTTGATAGACCTTTGCCCGTACCTTTACCCCACAAGTCGTTTAAACGATCTGCAAACTTGCTGGCGGACGACAATCCCGCTACTGGGTACGGCTCTGCCTTTTCGATGATCTCAAGAACCACGTCTTTCCCCTTGTCTAGGAAAGCCTCATTCAGATCTTTGTAGGCAAAGTGGGCAATGCGACACTTGTCCTTGCCGATACGTCTAGCCAGTTCCTCAGCCAATGCCTGCCCCGCAGTATCAGTATCAGTTGCGATGGTAACGTATGGCACTTTATTTAAAACGTCCACCGCAT
>Ga0181350_1000632_pt1 | contig 10383 bp, 17 predicted proteins | sample Su13VDMM110DCMD_FD_130105 | JGI IMG/M metagenome (GOLD analysis project Ga0181350, IMG submission 130105) | Freshwater viral communities from Lake Michigan, USA - Su13.VD.MM110.DCM.D | ecosystem: Environmental > Aquatic > Freshwater > Lake | place: USA: Michigan | collected 2013-07-16
CTCTGCGTTGGGTCACTCCGCCACCTATCCATTACAACTGAGCATTGAACCACCCCTTACATGCGAAGGTCAGGGCTTGCCACTCGCATTATGACAGGGAGCCGGGTCCGGCTTTTGTCCCATACAATGCTCAGGTGTAATAAATAGTATATTAGGTCCTACAGGGCCGTAAACCCTATACTCGCCGCTTACGGAACGACCGCGTCTCACTCGACGCGCCTAAACTTGGAGAACCAGGTGAGACTCGAACTCACGTCCAGGGATTAAGAGCCCCTTGCTCAACCACCTGAGCTACTGGTTCATTATAATTATGGAGAACCAGGAGAATTTCGAAATCTCAACCTGCGGATTAAAAGCCCGACGCTCTGCCTTTGAGCTACTGGTTCATTATTTGGTACGCGGTGAGGGATTTGAACCCCCGACCAAGCCGTTATGAGCGGCCGGCTCTAACCACTGAGCTAACCGCGTAGAAATGGTACCCGGTGACGGGATTGAACCGCCGACAATTCCCGTGTAAAGGGAGCACTCTACCGCTGAGTTAACCGGGCTTAAATTGGTACTTCTCCAAAGAATCGAACTTTGATCTAACGCCTATCAAGCGCCTGCTCTACCACTGAGCTAGAGAAGTATATTATTGGGCAGGTTTGACGCTATAGTAGTGCTCTTCGTCCTCGAACTCATCTGCGTCAAGGTAAGAATCTACTAGCTCGTCGGCCTCTTCACGAGTTACATTACGGTCGATAACTACGCCGTCCATGTATACGTTATATTTCTTTTCTACCATAGGTCTAGTTCCTTATTAAGTTCCATCACTACGTGATAAGTCTCAAGGTCGTTCGGATCTGAGGGCAAAGTATCTGCTACGCCCTGCGCCTCATCCGCATCATTATAAGGGCCTCTTACTGCTCTAGGCTCGCCATTGCCATCATAGCCATGGTTTCCGTAGGTAACAATAACAAACATACTAGTTCTCCTAATTGGTATCCCCTGCCGGAATCGAACCGGCACTCCGAAGAAACAGATTTTAAGTCTGCCGCGTCTACCAGTTTCGCCAAGGGGACTTAATCTTCTCTAGGGTCACATGCTTCCCAGCGCGCCTTATCCCTACTTAACTGCTCTACCATATAAAGCAAAGAGGGCTTTTGACTCTTCGTCAGTCCTACCATCTGCTCATAGTCTAGGTCTAGCATCTCACAAATATCGTGAACAAGCTGCTATTTCGAGACGGGTTTATCCGCATACTTTGGGGTATACGGCACCTTCTGATATATCTTAAGTCTAGAGAGCTTCCCGATAATTGATCGAGTTGACACTCCGAACTTTTCAGCCAGAAGAGCTACTGTTTCTTTAGTCGGAGAGTAAGTATACTCTTCCGTCATAAAGGCTATTTGCTCTTCTGTGTACTTTTTGCTCACTTAAAGATTCCAAATATTTCTCGTGTTTTAGTAATCATCCAGATCTTATTCAGAAACTCAGGATCATTACCCCCAGCCGCTATATACTCGGCACCTAACTTAATATACCTATCTTCCCACGACGTTATTAGTTCTCGCACTTCTATAGCAAGGTCACTAACACGTTCACCTTCTTGGTCGAGCAGCCTCAAATGCTTCTCTAGACCTTTGTGCAAGGGAAATGGTTCTAAACTCATAAAATCTCCACATTCCTACGCGGCCCCGTCTCGCCCGTAGAATGACATTCCGTTCCGGCATGGAAGCCCGACTGACACTACGAGGTCCGCAGACACAAGAGTGAACAGAGTCGCCGAATGTCTTACCAATACGCTAAACACTCACCCTGTTACAAGCATTTGCCCGCGTAAACAAACTATATGAAGTGTATATAAGCTATCTAGTCGATATATTTAGACCCCTTCTGCAGAGGAGCTATCAATATTCTATCGACCTAACAGGACTTTCGAAACGTCCCATGCTCTTATATACACGTCGTAAAGTTTACAGAAACATACAGAGACAAACCAGCATTCTCACCCCGTGAGTCGATCGTACGGGCTGTGCAAGGTTTTATCACTCTGTATGCATCACTAAACCTCAATAGAGAGCCCCGACCTTCGCTCACTAATATCTCTAGCTAAACTAGAGCCTATAACCACATCATTAAGGTAGGGCCACGACCTCCTACATCACGATGGTCATTTTGACTAAAAGGACGCTTGCATCCAAAAAGCTACTGTCATATACGATCCATTCTTTCCGTAAGCGAAAGTTGGCAACGTCGGGGCGGGACCGCTTTTAACCGCCTATGCACACAATTTAAGCGCTACTTGTGTGACTAACAGGATTGAGGGCTCTCACCTAACTGGTCCGCACTATCACGGATATCCTAACTTTCTCTCTGGTCCAGCCATCATGCAGACTAAGCCTGCTGGGCACACTGGTAGAGCCGAGTTAACTACTCTCGGTTAAGTTACTCACCAAATTCGCATTTGGGCGTAGCATAGTGAACATTCCCGCCACCACTCAGTATCCAATGTAACCCCTGGAAGGGACCTTCATTAACCCAAGAAGGCTCGGCGTGGAACTCTCAACCACTTGGTAAGTCTTACCGGCTTACTCTCGAACGCCCAGCCAGTGGGACGCCTCAGGTGTATTTGCGGATATACACAACGCTAGAGTTGCTAGTTTCTCTAGAGATACCTGTTACGCCGGTACCAGTCCACTTATGCACGTCGGTGTGGATAACAACCGTCACTGGCGGAGCACTAAGTTCTCCTTGCGTGAATTTATTCGCGCCCTATCATTGTCCTCAAGGGTAAACTGGGTTTAAAGATCTTTCGATGTTCCCCATATCTCAACTTCGACACAAAGAGGGACGTACCTCTGATGAGTCTGGGCTTTTAGATTTCGCCCTACCTGTGTATCTTGAGGGCGTACACAGCCACAAAAATCGCGCGGTGAAGAACTCTTATTATCTTCAACTTTCACCATATCCGGCTTGCGTCTACTTTTCCGCCAACCGCGCTAGATCAGGTTCTCTGCCCGCAGGCGTCCGCCGATCTTGAACAAACAGTATACACGAAACGGACCCTGTAGTCAAGAACTATTTTTCAGGTCTCTAGAAGAACTTCTTCTGGTTGTTCTCCCATCGTTTAAACAGTATAGCCGAGCTTCAGTCCGCAGTCAAGAGCTATTTTCTAACTCTCGTTCAACTCTTGGTTATGCATCTTACGGATACGAAGTGCATACTGCCAACCACTCTCAAATTCTCTAGCCTCTTGACCAACGAATTGAGAAATACACTCAAGCCAAGCTTCTTTGCTAGGATCTTTAAGTGCGTAGAAAAACCCTTCGCGCCATACCATAGACTGGCCGAAGAAAAGTCTATCAAATTCTTTCATCTACAATCTCCACTAAAATATCACTCCACTCTTTACGAAAAGCATCGGCAACGCTAGCTTCTTCGAACATCCATAAGAGATAATCATCTCCTAGCGGAATACGGCAGAAGTGCCCACCAATAATCTTTTCGTAACCTTCAGGCCGAGGAATATTTCCATTACGTTTAGTAGCCACTTTATGCGGATATCTTAACATTTTAGAAATAGCTAACTCGGCGTTACGTCGTTGTGTCTCGTATTGCATATATGCTCCAGAAAAGACTAGTGCTTTTGAAATTAGACTATGCCCCAGAAAAGACTAGTGCTTTTCAAATTAGCCAAAACGATTGTAGAACATATCTTTGTCTTCTTCTGCGGAGCATACCGCAGAACCGTATCCACTTATCCACCACTCAGCTTCATCACTAGCGGGGGCATAAGGGCAATCAGCAATCGTTTTTGCACTCCAGTAGGCATTCCAACCTTCCTCCCAGAGAGCATCCGTGTCTTTCAAAAACATAATAACCTCCAAAGTTGTATAAAAACTAGTGCAAGTGATCTCGTCTACTTCAAACTCTCGTTATAACGCTGGTCCTCATTCAATCGGCTGGGCCGAGACTTTGTTGGATACAGTCACTTCTTCATAGAGAGCGCAGAAGGTACGTAGATGTTGCACTAGTTATTATACCACTCCTCTGATCATTTATAGAGTATAGATCAGATCGAGGCGGAAGTCAAGACCTATTTTCGGGATTCTCCTGTCAGCCGCACCCCATTTTTATCCTGTAATCGACAGCGTAAGCCGTTTTCTGTCCGGGGCCATTCGCGAAATAACTGTCAAGATTTATTTCTCAAAACTACAAAAACGACGTCATTTCACGACAGTTTCCAGAATTATCTCTAACTATCTCTAATTATCGCCATTCTTCGCCTCCCACCCCCAGGGCGAGAGAACTAAAATAGATTATCCCTAATTATCCACGATTTGCCCTAATAAGCGGGATTCATCGGCGATAGCTGGGGCGAGTTGGTCAAGAACTATAATATAGTTCTTGACACATGTTATAGCTTTAGCACTGTCAACCCCGGCCGAGAAATAAAAAATAGATGTTGCACTCGCACTGGCGCTGCGCGCAGTTAGAATGAGAATGATTCGCAATTGCGATTGCTCCAATTGCGAATGCGACTCATTCTCAACTGCAGCAATTGCGAACGAGTCGCAACAAATAAAAAAAGGCCCCGGAGTACGACTCCCGGGGCCTTCCAAACCGTAGGTTAAACACACATTACATCTAGTATTTCTCTTGGCTACAAGGCCATCTAGAACACCGGTCGCGTACCGGAATCAAATGCTAACCGTAGTTTAAGACTGAAGATAGCGGTGGTACGCTTCACCAATTTCTTTATAGCCGCCCGAGTAGGAAAGCCAACCTTGAATCCAGTATATATGCAATTCTGCATTCTTAGGTAGGGATACAAGATCGCCAGTAAATCGCGTTGGGCTTATAGCTTGCCGACGTCCTTCTTCGTATGCTTGATTCGCGGTCATGTTTATATTCCTAGAATGATTGCCCAACCGGCAGCCGCAACCGTGATTGCAATTGCGCGATAAATCTCAAACTTGGTTACGTTGTCATTATACAACGTGCGACCCCATGCCGCTAGCATTCCAAATGTGAGTACGATACCGACTAGAGCTTCCCAAGTCATAGTACCACCGCAAACATAATCAGAAGCAGGCCCACGAACAGTTTCCAGTTGCCAACCGGCTTTTCCGTCTTGCGAATGAATTCGTTTTCCATGTCAACCTCCAATTGGGAGACGAGAACCGCAGTGACCATCCGACTACATTAACGCTCCTGCTTAGGCCATAGGCTTTGTGTGGGGAGCGGGTCGTGGTGTGCGTGTTCTCGTCTCGATTTATGTAATCTACACGACCCCAGAAAAACCGCAAGTTACATCTTCGTAATGTTGAGAATCGTTCGCAATTGCTGCAACTGAGAATGCGTCGCAGAAACGCGAAAAACCGGATTGCTTTCGCAATCCGGTTCTGAGCTAAGGGTCTAAACCACGAAGCTAAATTACGCAGCCACAGAGGCTTCGTAATCCACAGCCTTCAGAAGAATCTGAAGGGCTTTCTTTTCCGCTTTTGCAAGCGAGGCCAGACCCGAGGCGCCAATCGACTTTTCGATCTGCGTCACAAGATCCATTTTCGTGGCGATTGCCTCGCCCGTTTTCGAAACACGTTCCTGTTTCACGTACTCAAGTTGCAGACTGCGAGCCTTGGCCGCAATTCCGCGAGCAGTCACGCCGGCTTTCACGAACAGTTGATCTTTTGCGAGTTGCTCACAAACTTCAAGATCAAGCGGTTCTGCCGCACGGATCATGGCTTCCATTTCGGGAGTGTATTTCGAATTGCTTTTTTTCACGGTAGTCATTTTGTAGTTCCCTTCTCTGTTGATGACTTATATTCCCATAGTCCGAGAGCAAATGCAAGTGACAAATTCGTAACTTGCGAATTATTCTCAATTGCTGCAGTTGCGACTGATTCTCAATCGCAACCTTCAGGTTTTAAGCTGCCTTTCGCTTCTCCTCTGCAATCTCGGCTTGCTTCGCTGCAACAAGCACGTTTTGCAACTCATTCCAGCCGCAGTCACATTTATGACTTTTGCCTAGACCATTGTGAACAGCACACGTTGCCGAATGCCAGCCGTACTTCCGAAGCAGCATCAGAAGCGTTTTCTTTTTCAGATCGTTATGCATCTTCCATACACCCTTTCATCATCTCGGCCTGCATCCTAGCAAAGCCTGCCATTTTCAAAATCGCGGCCATTTCATAGGCTGGAACCGTGATCTCATATTGACTTCCGTAAACGTCATACAGAAGCTCGACTGCCATGATTTCCGCATTGGAAATCATTTTGCCTTCCGTTGTGCGATCTGCATCGGCAGCCGCCATGAAATCGTCTCTGAAAACCCCTAGCGGGATTTTAATTGTAGCTGTATGCAGCAATTTACTCTTCAACGTAAAAGCTCCTGATTGTCTTGAGTGTTTTTCTGATCGCATCTTCCAACTGCTCATCGTTTTCTTTGTTGAACAGATGTTGCATTACGTCCTCTAGTTCAGTTTCTTCCGAGTAGGAAGTTTCAAGCCTAGCAACGTTTCCGCTTTCACTAATGAACTGCGTAACGATAGCCCAAACCTGCTCGCCTTCCGAGTTTTCAACTTGGTCAATGTAACTCAGAACGTGTTCGCCGTCAATCTCAAAAAGCCTTGCAAATGGTCGTTTCATGTCCAAATCTCCTTTATAAACATACTATACTAGTGCTAGAAAAACGCAAGTTAAACTTTGGTAATGTTGCGAACCATTCGCAATTGCAGCAGTTGCGAATGAGTCGCATTCTCAACTAAAACAAAAAAGGGATTAACTTGTGTCAACCCCTTTCATGTATAGTTTTGAAACATTGTAGCCGCGACGTTTCAGATAGATATACAGATCACCGGCTAGAGAACGAAAACGCTTGCCATGATGTTTCTTTTCTTGAAAGTGTTCATCAATTGCAGCGTGAACTAATTCGTGAGCTATAACTGTAAGCAGCCCTCGCTCTGCATGTCTAGAAACCATAATCCGATGATGATCGCGAAACGTCTGGCAATATGCATCCCAATCAGGATTTGAAAGGTCAGCACGAATGATTTTCAACTTCACCGGGCGAATAATACCCAGAAAGTTTTTGCAATCCTTGGCGAATTTACGAGCGTATGTCATATTCAAACTATACTTGAAAGCACATTGAAAGTCAAGTCACATATTCGTGATCGTTGAGAATGATTCTCATTCGCAATTGCAGCAGTTGCGAATGCGTCTCATTCGCAACTAGCAGAAAAAAGAAAACCCGGTTTGCACCGGGCTTTCAATTACTTAACTGTAAACCAATCCTTAACCTGATAGTCTCTCCAATTGTAACCTGCGGGGTTCATGTATTCCGCTTTGGGAGTCGAATTGATTAGCTTTTCCAGAATTGGAAGTTCGTAGTGGATTGCATCTTCCAAAGCCGTATGCGGTTCGTCAGGCATATCAGGATTGCCTAGCACATATCGAGCCATAGCTTCAGCATTGGTATGGTAACTCATGTTCCGAAGTTTGGTTGGAGTGTTAAAGCCAGCCGTTTCCAGAATGAATTTCCGATACGTTTTTGTATGTCCCCACTTGGCCGCAGAAGCGTGCCACAAACAGAAACGCTGTTCGAAAATCGTAAGGTCAATGTCCGACTTGGAACATTTATCCTTATCGAAAGCCAAGTTATAAGCCGTAAGTGTGGGCTGATACTTAACTGCAACTTGCGAAAGCCAACGATTTACAGCATTGACTGTCGCAAGCATTCTCGAACCGTTTTCCAGCATCGAATCGTAATTCGCGTACCGTTTCGGAAGGTTTTTGATACCCCAAAGCGGATCAGCATTGTCTTTCGTATGAAAAAGCGGATGATGCTCGCGATCGAGGTAGAAATCGCGAATCAAAACACCAGCTTGAGCGTGGATTTTGCCTTGGCGATCACAAACAACGGCCCCAAAGTCCGCAACTTTCTCGGTTTGAGTTGTTTCCGTGTCTATGATTAGAAAGAATTTTTTCTTGGCCATCTCGGCTCCTGTTTGCTTTTCTAGTTTGAACATATTAACACAACCAGCGGGCGATGCAAGTTAAACTTTTGTAATGTTGCGACTGCGACTCATTCGCAATTGCTGCAGTTGAGAATGCGTCTCATTCTCAAGTAGAAGTTAAAAAGAAACCCAGCTTGCGCTGGGTTCCTTTCTAGCAAACCAATCTCAGTTCGGGAGGGGCTTGCGCCCGTGTATTGAAAGGAATAGGGTTAAAGATTTTCAAACCCAGTTCCCTTTTAACAGCTTCGCGAACTCCGGGATGGTCATCGTAAAGCGTTGTCTGACTCGCTTCCCAACCTGTTTCGTCAAGGTGACGGCGAATGTGATTGACTTTGTATTCTGCATCGCCGGTCCAATCGTTGAAGTCACGATGCATAAACGAATTGTATCTCAATCCGTGTTTCTCTAGAAAGTCAAATTCCAGATGCGTGATCACGCGCGAAGTACAGATTGCAGGCGGAGTCGAAACCTGAATTGCACGCCAGAGACGAGACAAAGGCAAAAGCGTATCCGACATGACTTTGTGATACCTAGCCGAATTTGCTTTCCAATCGTCGAGATCGAGATCGCCATTCGGTTTAAGTTTCTGTCTATGTTTTGAACAGATGATTGTGCCGTCAAGATCGAAAATGTGATTCTTCATGTACTTTTGTTCCTTATTTGATAACTCACAATAACATAGCTACTTCAGAATGCAAGTTAAACCTTTGTAATGTGAGAATGCGACTCATTCTCAACTGCTGCGGTTGCGAATGCGTCTCATTCGCAACTAGCAAGCAAAAGAAAACGCGGGTTGCCCCGCGTTTTCCTCTTGACTTTGGATTAGCCTACCATTCGCTCATCCGTTTCTTCAACCGGATTGACAGCGGAAAGCAGATCCCGAAGGGCTTTCTTTTCCGCTTTCGCAAGCGAAGTCAGACCAGTGACCCCAAGGGCCTTTTCGATCTCGATAACGAGAGCTTCTTTGGTTGCGACGGGCTCGCCCGTTTTCGTAACCTTTTCCGCTTTACGATACTCAAGTTGCATCGAACGGACTTTCGCAATCACGCCACGTTGCGTGATATCGGAACCGGCGAACGCTTCCGTTTCCAGAACAGCCGCGCAAGACGCAGCGTCCATATAGCCTTTGGCTTCAAAAGCCGAACGGATGGCCGAAACCATTTCCGGGGAGTATTTTGCAGTCTTTTTCGTGGTGGTCATAGTGTTTGCCTTTCTGGGCTCTGTTGATTCCCTACATTCGCACGCCCCCACCCAACATGCAAGTAACATCTTTGTGATCAAATAAATCAAATTATAACTTGACTTTTTCACTTTGGCGCATTCGCGCTTTGCGAATGCGACTCATTCGCAACTGCTGCAGTTGCGACTGATTCTCAGTCGCAGTATTTCAGACTCCCCGAACCTTTCTTGCTTTGACTTTCAAAGCATCTTCAAAAACCGCAACCCGCGTCATGAGCCTAGTATCGTAATCGTAACGATCTTCCCCAAATCGTTCTAGAATACGCTCCACGATCACATCGTTAATCACGATGTAATTTGCCCGGCGAGAAACCTGTTTGCCTTCGTGGGTGTATTGCAGGTTAGGCATTCTGAACAGTTCAAGTTTGCAAATCATAGCGCCCTCACAATTCCAATGACGTTAATCAAAGCGAAGCCCAAATTCAAAAGCGCAGCCTCGCGCTCAGTTCGCCACATAGTTACAACCCAAATCACGCTTCCTAGCATCATCAGGCAATATGCAACGATTGTCATATTCAAATTAGCGGCCAACATGATTGCGCCGACCAATCCAGAAATCAATGCAACTTTTTTCATAACCCACATTCGCATACCAATAGCGACCCGTCAAGTTAAATTATTGTAATACTACTACTGCACTTTTGGCGCTCCGCGCTTTGCGACTGCGACTCATTCTCAACCGCAGCAATTGCGAATGAGTCGCAATAACAGAAAATCGCCGGGGGACATGACTACCCCGGCGACCTTCCCCAACTGGGGCCTGTTTAGGTTTTCAACCCAGTTAGTTACCCGTTTCGTCATCCTTAGGCGAACGCAGAATTGCGCTGCAAATGTCAATCACAGTTTGGGCGTGATGCCAAAGCCTGCTGAAAGCAGGCACCGCAAGCTGGGCCTCAACATGGTTATCCATAATCGTTTTCACAACGTCTTTCGGAAGGTTGTAGAGGGTAGCCATTCGCATGTCGTTTCTCCATCTGATTTACACATAATATCACTACTACTGGACTAGTCAAATCACGTGTTCGTGATGACTGCGACTGCGACTCATTCTCAACCGCAGCAGTTGCGAATGAGTCGCATTCGCAACTAGAAGTCAAATAAAATCAAGGCGTTAGGGAAACCCTAACGCCTTGATTATATACGC